>OMLO01002215.1_pt1 | contig 15529 bp, 7 predicted proteins | sample 1674811 | NCBI WGS metagenome assembly OMLO01 (sample SAMN06265003, study PRJEB25207) | coral metagenome | isolation source: Coral host | place: Mexico:La Bocana,Puerto Morelos, Mexico | collected 2008-11-13 | reverse complement strand
TAATAATAATAATAATAATAATAATAATAATAATAATAATAATAATAATAATAATAATAATAATAATGATAATAACATTTATAATGCGCAAATTTCATAAAATGTTCAAATGCGCATGACAAGATTAAAAACGGAAGAATAATAAAAAAAAAAATAAAAAAATTAAGAGTAAACTTACAATGAATTTAAAAAGCTAAAATTACAATTGAATGTATGGCGGAAAAGGTGAGTTTTAAGCTTAGCTTTAAAAATACTAACAGTGCCAGCTGGCACTTCTTATGTCAAATGGTAGCGCATTCCAAAGTTTCGGTGCAGCACAGGTTAAAGAACGGTCACCTAGTGTGGCTTTTGATTTAAAACGCGGCTAACTTAGTAAAAGTTTATTGCTTGAATTCCTTAGATTATATTTGGAGGGAAGCGTAAGAGAACTAAGAGATGATAAATAAGAAGGCGCTAAAAAATTAAGAATCTTAAAAGTTATTAAAAAAGTTAATTGCTAATTAACAAACTTTAATATCAGTTAGCTACCAGCATAAATTACTATCTAGTTTATGATCTCAAAATCAGTCACCTGTATGTATTCTACATACACCTGTATATCAAGCTGCCTACTTCATATGTTTGTGACGATCCAGATTGCTTGTTTCAAATACATGTGTCTTGAAGAGTCACTGTTGGATTTTTTTCAGGTTTGTGGATGTTAGTGTTGATGTCCGTGTAGAATGCATCAGAAGAGCTAAGGAGTTCCTACAATACCACCCTGACCTTGCAGCTGATTTAATTGGTGAGTTGTGGAGTGTTGGAAGGAGAATTACACACCCATATGGACCCTGTATAAATGGGTGATGACATATTTATTGAGAGACATTACCCTGTGTTGAACTAGAATCCAGTACAGTGGGTAGAAGAAGTACCTCTGGCTGCTTTATGCTACTGAAACTTGAGATACGCATTGGCGTTGTAGGCCATTAAAACAAAAATTTTACTTTGTTATATTGAGACATTAACATGGCAGTTTAAAGGCTTTTAAGCTATGCCAATCAACTTTAAAGGCTTTTTATATGTCTTCAGATAAACTACATGAGAGACAGCGTGATCCAGATGAGAGAGTGCGACAAGAAGTGGTGTCAACTGTCTGTGATGCAGCGTCAGAACATATCAGTGTTATTTCTGATCAGGTATTACAAGATGCTAACAATTAGTGCAGTTACAGTTAAATTTAACAAACCTTTTCACACAACAAAAAAGCAATGATATTTTTTTGTCAATTTATTTTCTCAGCCTCAGTTCAGGCTGTTAATAAATTCATTTGTTTGTTTGTCATTGTTGTAGTGTTTTGTTAGGATGTCGTCACCATAGTTTGCTGCTTGGAGTTCTGTTAGCTTGACATAATCTGTATACTGCTTTTCATCTTTGGTCACAACAATATGCAATTGTGAACTGTTTTTTCATGAGGTTGATGTTGTGCTTTTCAATTATAATCAGAGCTTTCATAAGGTGCCCTACTGGAGGTCTTACTGTTTAATGCTGAGTGGCCAGTTCTATTTGCATTGCTTGTTTCATGTGAGCGGACGTTCTCTATGTGCATTGACTCACAGCCTGAGATGAATTTGCTTCTGCTAGTTTTGTCAAACTCTTTGCAGTAAGGACAAAATATCTTTCCATCCTCTTTTGTTGAGTCAAGTCTGGAACCATTGTACAAGGACTGCATGAGTGAGCACGACAGTGGGTTGAAAACAGATGAAAATAGTGATATACAAATCAATAAATCCTGAATTACTAATGATTTTTTGCCTGTCTACGGCAATAGGCATTAATGTTTTTTGCCTGTGACTTCCTAAAAAAAAATAAAACGGATTATGAACAAATCTTTTTTGTTTCTCTGTCAGCTTCTTGATGATGTATGTGAAAGAATGAGAGATAAGAAGGTATGCTGTTTAAAGCACATGATTGGGTTTTCAGGGCTGTCATTTGGTTTTTAGTCACCCATTGCCTTGGTCGTCACACCGGTAACAAACTTGTTACTTTGTAACTGAATTGTATCAACAACTGACAAGTTCACCTGTAACATCAAGGGCTCATTAAGGATACTTAGTTGTAGCAGGTGTTACCAGTTCTGTGCTTAATGACAGCCCTGGGTTTTTGGCAGGGTTTTCTGTATAAAGTCAGTGTACATGTATTGCTTTAACATGTCTTCTCTGGCTGTTTTTTTTTATATTTTTTATTTATGAATAGTGGCATGTCAGGAGAGAAGCAATGATGTGTCTTGGCAAATTGTACAAGAAAGTCACAACAGGGTCAGTATTCAGAAGAATATACATGTGAAATGTGCTAAGAAGAGAGCTGAAAATAACTGCACAAGATCTTGTTGTTCTTGTAAATCAAGAGAATAGAATGACAAGTAAAATCTTCATGATTTTTGACTCCTTAAAGAGTATTTCAACTTTAAAACCATTAGTGTGACGTGCCTTTTAGAACCGATTAGCTGAGCCTTATTCACTTCCTTGACAGTGTTTGATGTCTTTTAAATATACTTTAATGATTGGATTTAAAAACATTTTGTCTTCTCTTTTCCTTTTTTAGTTCCTCAGCCAACAAAACAGCAGCTAAGAAATTATCTTGGGTTCCAAGCAAGCTTCTTCACTGTTATTATTTCAACACACCAGAAAACAGGTAACTGGATTTTCAGTTTCTCCTTATGTTTTGATTCCACATGTATAAACAGTAACCTCTGTTTTGGATATTTGTTTGTAGGCATTCTCTGTTCTAAGAAGGAAACAGTATTCTCAGAGTGTGAGGAAAACTGAGCTTTTAGGAACAGATAATGGGAAAAACAAATATCTGAACATATTTTTGCATCAAATGGAGGCTATTTTGTTTACTATCTTTGAAACATTTGTTTGCAACATGGACAGTTTTGAAAATTGTGAAATATCACTCGGGTATTCGCCAGTCTTAGCTGGGTCAAGTTCAGTCACCTGATGTATTTAGACCAGTTGTGAGTGAGCAATGATATTTCATGGATTATTAAGACTGACATGTAGGTCATGTATCTACCATGACCTCATGGTATCCTTGTTTATATTTAAATATGGGGTTTTATTTAGCCAATTATATCCTCCACAGTTTCATACCATAATTGTAGTAAACATTTCTGTATCACATCATCAGGATGTCGAGCATAAAAAAGCATGCAAAGAAAGTTCTGACACGTAACCCAAAGGGCTGGCTGGAAAACTGATTGTTTTTGCAGTTTTTGGGCAATACCATGTTCTTTATCATTGTAACCAGGGACTGTCAATATATCTGATCAGCTTGGATGTCATTTGTTTTGCTAGTTTCAAAGAACATAATAATTATATTGTTTGCATGCTGATCCATTTTTATTTAAAAGCATTTTAGTCATAAGCACTACTCGCAACACTCGCCTCTCCTTCCTCTAACTCCTTTAAATTTGTCCCCTTTTAAAATAGGGAGGCGCAGTGGCCTCATGGTGTCATTGTTATATGTTCTTGGGTGAGACACTTTCCTCTCACAGTGCACAGGGTACTGGAGAATTTAATGCTGGGGTTAACCCTGTGATGGAATAGCATCCCATCCAGAGAGGAGTAAAAATACCCCTAGTCATGTCATGCCAGAGAAACCAGCATAAACCCCGCCCTGACGGGCCATTTGGCTTGTATGCAGACTTTACCTCACCTTGACTTTTAATAAATACTTACAGAATGCATAGTGATGCCAAAAAGCTTTGGATCGCCAAATGATATAATTTTTTGCAAATCACTACCATGGTCTTTTCCTGAATTCTCATGTTTCTTCTCGATACTAAATTAAGAAATCTGTTTTTATCCAGCTGCTGCTACAAGTAAATATTTTGCCACATTGATTATATTTTCATGTTTGTTGTGTGTTACATATTTCAGGCTTTGTGTTGAAAGGATTTTGATTGGATGCTTGGTACCAGTCAGTTTAGATGCTGACCAGAAGATGAAAAGATTGTTACATATTTACTGCAAACTTGATGATGCAGCAGTCAGGTAAAGTGATAAAATACACATCCCTTCACCATTTTTTTTCATTTCCTTCTTTGTTTCCCTTCTTCTCCTACTTCCTTACTTCCCTTCCTCTCATTCTTATTCCCTCCCTCTCCCTTCCTCCTTTTTCTTCTTTCTTCCCCACTGTTCTTTTGCTCTTCTGTTCCCAACAACCTTTGTAAAATGAGGTTAACTCAGTTGACGACTAGGAGCTGGCTGCTCATTAGTTGTCTTGGCCTTCACATGGCCTGGTGTTGGCTTGGTATTGGTGTTTTATTGGCATTTTTGTTGGTATACTCTGGTGGGGAAGTGGACATGCTATGCTCTGCATTGCTGTCAGTGTTTGCATTACTTTATAAGGCCTGTGGCAGGGTAATTTCTAGTGGCCCCAGAGTCAGTGGTTTTCTGTTGCATTTTCATGTGCGCTGGGCGTTTTGGCTCACTTCAGAGTCACCTCCAAGTGCGACTCAGATGTTAAACTTGTCTTGCTTTGATCAAGGCATTAGCCATCTTGATTCTATTTTTCATTCCATTGCACACCTTTTAGCAAGGAATCAAAGCCACAAGTCCAGTGATTTCATAATAATTGTTCAGAGAGAGATTAGCATATTAATTGTTGTTGGTTCTTTTATTGTTTACTTTTAAGTGCCTTCCATGGAATTCTGACGTGCCAACAAAGGTGAGTTATATATTATGAGCTTTATTTTATTATTTCCCCATTTGCAAAACTGCCCAAGATGAGCTTACTTAACTTGCTGCTCTATTTCCTTTTCTGTTACCTGTTTAGAGTGCGCTCAGACTTGGCAGACCTTATTGAGTTGTCAACTGGAAAGGAGGCAAGTCTTCTATTAAAACATTGTAAATTATTTCATGTTTTGTTTTATCAGTACTAGAACAGCTTTATCTCTGTCTGATCTTCCATTGTTGTGTTTTCCTCCCCTCAGGCACAAGACAACGAGACGCTTGTGTTGTCAAAGATAATTTCCCTTGCAAGTAAGCTGATTCTAATGTTTTCTATTGTTTAAAGTCTTCGTGTGGGCTAGCTAGTGCCACTAGCAATACCACTACCGACAGAAACCATTTTAAATGAAAATTTGTTTTTTTAGGAGCTTTCCCAGATGCTTTTAAATTTCAAGAAAACCTCAAGAAACTTCGAGAGATGATCCAGGAGCCCACACTTAGAGAATTACTTAAGACATGCATCAACCCCGATGTGGGATGTTCAAAGGTTTTCAAAGCAGTGGTATGTTTGTTCATTATATTCAAATCTGCAACTTATTTTGTGACTTGTTTTATTGGGTACAAAGAATGGGACACATCTTTGTCCCACAACAAGAGGTTTATACATAGCAAGTTGCTGTAGGCTGTCCTAGGAATTAATTTTGTCCTGTTTGTTATCCTTGCCTATAAATTAAAAAAGGTTAACCTTGCATGAGGCCAATTCTCCAAATCTTGTTAGTAAGAGCTGTTCCTGGATTCCATAGCAGGAGTTTCATTAAGGGCTGGCTAAAAGCCTGACTAAGAGTATATCTCCACTCCTTAATCTTTAGGATACCATACTGTAACTCTTGAAATGTTTCCCTCAGCGTATATAATTTAAGTTTTGCATTTTGTTCCAGTTGATTTGTAGAATAATACTTGCAAAAAATTTCAGACAATTTTTATTTGGAAAAAAGGGTCTGAAAATAGAACTGTCCAAAATTTTTAATTGTCCAAACTTTAAGCTACTGAAATATTTACAGTACAGAAAAACACTCTTTTAAGTGGCTCAAGAGGTCATGGAGCAAACTCTGAGATGAAGTGCTCAATTTGTACAAATATGACCTGATAGAATTTATGTATAGTTGACATCAGACACTGGTATCTCTATTTGGCAGAGTGATGTTGTATTAAAGGTTGGATCAAAGAACCCCATCCTGGAGACAGTGAAAGCTTTGCTGGATCGTGCTGCTCCTCTTCTCGTAGATGAACAGTGTATCAAAGAGCTCTTCAAGCTGGTGAAGGATGCTGTAGAGGGGCTTTCTGATGATGAAGATGACGAGTATGAATGGCATGAAAGCTCTGGCTCAAGTCCAGTGGGAAAAACAGGGCTGGCACTACTTTTGGTGCGTCAGTCTTTTCAATCATTACCACATGCATGTTAACTGAGCTGTATTTTAAAGGATCAAAGATTAATTTAATTGGTTGTTGTTGTACTATACAGTGAGTAGCGTTGTACTGGATAAATGGATTTCAAAATAAGTATGTGACATGCAGTAAGGAAATAAGCAATTCAGTCTGAAACTAAAAGAGGTCAATATTCAACTTTCTTAGAGTCTGGCTGGTGTGTTTCCATCCCAATTTCAAAATGATGACACATATCAACAACTGTTGGTCTTCCTGAAAAACAAGGATCAAGAAATAGGTAAGCTTAAAATGTAGTAATGTTTTTATCAGTGATGCCTCTGGTGCCTTTTAGGTGTGACTTTGGACTATTTTGGTGTGTCCTCACTTTTCAGAAGAATTTTGTAGTTGTCAATGTTTTGTAGTGTTGTAGTTTATTAATATCAATTATTGTTTTTTCAGTTGATCACTCACTAAAGATGCTTGCCTTGACTGGAGATGGCATTGAAAAAGTAAACAAGTCATTAGCAAAGTGAGTTTAGTAATGTAAACAGCTGAATTGCTACTCATGCTAATTGGTCCAAACTGCTGTCTGTTGAAAAGCTGACTAGATGGTCAAATCAGATAACAAAATCCTCTTTACAGCTGGTCAATCTGCTAGGTGTCCAGCCTTAATGAAGCCCATGTTTTTTCTTTTTCTGTCTTAACAGTTACTATCACCCAGTGCTGTCCAAATTAGCAGTTAAAGGAACTCCTTGTCAAGCCAAGCACTCACTGAGATCCATAGCGAAGATTTCCACTCCTTCTTCTCAGCCTTTTGATCGTGTTTTTGCTGTGAGTATTGTAAAATTAAAAGTAATTTGAAAATCTGAGTGCATTTAGGTGCATTCTGGTGTATTTCTAGCATATACAAATGATTTTGTTGTAGGCAACTGTGTTAAAAAAAAGCATAGTCTGATCTTTTTACCTGTTTATTTATTTCACCAGAAAGATCAGATCATGATTACATTGGCGAAACAACTGTGCATTGATAAACTTAGTGACAAAGATTGCCCTGCACAAATGCTTGAAGCAGCCAGTGACTTAGTTAGGCGTCAGCGTATTTTGCAAACTTTGAATGAGGTGTCCATAAGTCTGAGTGAATTGTTGTTAGTGGTTATGAAGTATTTCACAAAATGTTTTTCAGAATCTTGTTAGTTCCTTGAGCTTGGACTGTCCTCTTCTGCTAACAACACTAACAGCTCTTGGTGAGATTGCCCTTTTGGCACCAACCCTGTTTGAGACTCAGAGGCCTGCCATTGTACGAGATTTTGTAGTCAAAGAGCTCCTGATGAAGGACAGGGTAAGTAAGACAATCATCATTACCATGATATTCAGTTGTTGCAGTGAAGAACAGAATTGCCACAGGTCAGGAAACGGTCGGGGAAAAGTCAAAGAATTTTGTTTTAATTCAGGGGAATTGAAGAAAAAATGAACATGAAGAAAAACTACTCCACCACTGACAACTTTGGTGTTCATCACCAAATAATCCTTAAGAGCTTCTAAAGGGCTATTATAATTTCTTTACCCATTTGTCTCAAGTCTCTTGCCTGTTTATATTTCCCTTAGATGAAAATTGTGTTTATAATTATAACTTCTCAGCTTGACAATGAGGTAATGCTGAAACCTTGGGGGTTAGGTGACCTGTTGTTGACATGCTTTTGTCTGATGATAGGGAGAGGCGGTCAATTCTAATGAAAGTGAAGGTGCGTGGTGTGAAGACAGAGATGTTACCCAAGAAACACAGGCCAAGGTGAGCATGGAGGACACATGTATGATACTCTGTATGACATGTCTATGGCAGTTTTAAGACTAAGTAGACTGTCTCTCCTAGTTAAAAGGATAAGACTTTAAAAATGTTTGTAAGGGCAAAGCTGCCATTTCAAATCACTGTCAGTAATAATAAGACTACAACCAGTGACAACGGTGATGGCACAGATGATGACTAAAAAAAAGATTTATATTTTATCTTGGAAATTCATCAGTATCTGAATCTGTTCAGTATGTCAAAAAGTTTAAAAAGTTGCTCAAAGCTTATTTGAGTATGTAATAAAAGTGGCCAATTTTAGAAAAAAATACAAATTAAACAAATTGCGATCTGGGGCTACATTCTCCAAAACATGCAGAGCTTTGTCATCTTGTGTTGTTGTTTTGCAGAGGATGGTTACGAAATATACAAAAACTTAAACACACATGCCCGTGATGTTGTTGTTGCCTTTGCCGTCATGGTTTGCGTAAGCTCCCTAATAATGTTTCCTTTCACACTCTATTTTAGATCAAAGGTATACGTCTACTAGTGAAGTGGTTGAGAGGCCGGGAAGCCAACCACAAGCCTTCAGCTCAACCAGTGCTCAGATTGTTAGACAGTGTGCTTGCTCATAAAGGGGATCTGCAGCAGCAGGGATGTGTAAGGTACATCCTTGCTAGTAAAATGCACTAGTTGTCATGGAGAATGCTAGTGACTGTTGTTCTTGTAGTCTGTTTTTCCTTTTTTTAACGCTGATTAATCCAAAATGACCCTGTCATGTCATGAAGGCACACTTGGTGCTGATTTCAAAATGTCAGGGGATACAGGATAAATAAAGAAATTATGAATACAAATAAACTGTGGTGTGCAAATTATCATTTATCATTGATAATGTAAAATGATGCCCTGTAAAATGAAAGAGAATAATGTTTCCTCCAACCAACTATGTAATGTAGGAATGATAACTATAAAAAACAAACAAACAAGAAAACAACACAGAACAATTTTTTAATTATCCCTGATGTGACTGGCAGTTTGGATTGCTACATGTAATGACCTTGAAACAAAGTCAAGCAATTTTTATCTCATTCTAACTCGAATCATTTCTATTACATTAAAAGAAAGATTCTAGTAGGTTATTTTTCTTCCTGTTCTAGTGCTGCTGATTGTTCAAGACTTCGTCTAGCTGCAGCGTGTGGAATCATCAAGATTGCTCAAGAAGCTCATTACATTGAGTGTATAACTCTGGAGAACTTTCAGAGACTCTCGTTAGTTATGCAGGTAAGGTAATGCAAGATCGAGTATGTTTTAACTGTGTATTAAAGGTATTTGCCATTATCTTAATTGCGACAAGTTAAGCTTTGTTGTTGATGTTTAGGGAAAGAGCTGAAGAATTTACAATGTAATTTCAAGCTGTCAGATGAGTTTCCTTTCTGTATTTTTTTGCAACATGTGATTGTGCTGTAGTCTGATGCCATAAGACTTGAATTTTCAATCAAATACAGGTATATGTCTAACACTTTACCAGCTTTATTTTGTTCAGTATTGATTTAAGTGTAACATAAATTAACACTAGGTATAACATACACTATTCATTTACTATGTGTTTCCTCTCTTATACTAGTTTTCTTTTATCCTAAAACTATATTTTGTCCTTTCCACATTACTTTTTTCAGGACTCTTGTTATGAAGTTCGGGACAAGTTTACAAAAAAGCTTCACAAAGCTGAAGATTTACTGAAACTTCCCTTGGAATATCTTGGGATATTTGCACTGGCAGCACCAGAACCTGTCAAGGAAAGGAAGAACCAGGTAATGCTGTGTAACTCACAAGATCCAAATCCAAATCTAAATTTTCACTGCAGTTTTGCATATGTTTTTGTAATTATGTTGACAAAATCTGGTTTTAATCAACAGCAGTCAGTGTAGTTGTCATAATAATTATCTTGACAAACTCGCAATTACAGTTTTGTATGCCATGAGAATTTGATTTTTGATAATTTCATGACTTGTATTCAGATCTCAGCAGCGATTAATTGCTATCTTCTTGCTACTTTTTCTAAACAATTTTTTTTAAAAAAGTAAGTGTTAGATTCTCTTGACTTTGTTACAAAATTGTGCTTTTTAGGTTAGACAAATGATTACAAAGAATGTCAAGACAAGGCGAGATTACTTAAAGCAACACTCAGCAGCTCAAGGTGAGTAAAACAGGCACAGTTAACTTCAGAGTTATATCACACAGGCTCTGTCACCTCATTTAGGAAGAGTTTATGCTCAAAGCCTGTGGTAATAAATCTAAAATGACAAATGAGTCAATGTATATTAAGCTCCACATTTGTTGTTAGAATAACTCCAATCAGCTGATTTCTGTTGCCACTTTCCACTTCCTTAGCTTAGCAACTAAACTTGAGCGTAATGTATGGGTTACTAACCAAGAGTGTGATTAAGAGGAGTGGATATTGGCAAAATTGTTTTTATTTTTGTGTATTTATGGAATGAGAAGATGTTGAGGTTCATTTCTAAAGATGGAACAAGAGAACAGGTTTGGTCAAGAAATGATCTGTTTATAACATGGCATAAAGAGCACTATGTCCTTGCAGAACACATCAAAATATCCCTCGAAGACAAGATAGCCCTCACAGTAGAGGAACTGATTCATCTTACCCTCTCAAAAATATGGAACTTGTTCTGGAATATAGTGAAGTACAACTACTAAAAGACATGTTTCTCCTGCTTAAGGCTTTACAAATTACCTTTGTCCTGTGTTTTCTTTCAGCTTGTTCACACTCTATTCTGCCAGAGTACGCCCTGCCCTGTGTTATCCATATGCTGGCTCATCATCCAGACTTTAAACAAGATGATCATGAGACTCTAGTGCAGTTCAGAGAGTGAGATTTATTTACTTTCCTTGCTATGCTTATTTGTGTGATGTTTGCACACTTTGTAATGCTGTCAGTACAAGTGAATTAGAACCAGTTCCATTTTGCAGAGCAAAAGTGTAAGTGAAGTCTCATCTCTCTCCCAGTTACAAGTTCCCAGTTGCCCTTATTTAAGACAGATCTAGGCAGATTTAACTGCATTTAAAACCAAACAATTGCTGTAAATTCTTCATAGTGTAAAAAAAAAAATTGTGGAAATGTTGGTTGAAGTGAATATCAGTAAGTGAATTCAGGAAGATCACATATGTGAACTCTCGAGCTCACTCATTATTCTCTCTAATATATTCACCTGTATCTTCACCATCTTCGGGTATATTGTGAACAAACAACATCTGCTCTCCAGTTGGCTTGATAGCTTAGTTGGTAGAGCACTGCACTAGTATTGCAGAGGCCATGGGTTAGAATCCTGTTAGAATCGCAAGTCTTAATTTTTTTCAGTCTTAAACTTCACAAGTTCTTAAGTTGTGTGCATTGAACAATCATGTATTCAAATGTTGATTTAGTTGCATAATTTGTTTTGTCACACTACAGCATCTCAATAAGTTTCCTATGTTTCAGTTGAATGAAGTTGTTATCCTCTCTTCCTTTAGTTACCTTTGGTTCTTCTTGGAGCCCATTTTGGCCAAAGCAGATAATTACAGCTTCCTCAAAAAACTGGTAGAAAACGTGAAAGAAACTAAGGATGCGCAGGCACCTGACAATGAAGAAGTGAATAAGGTTAAGCACAAATATGTAATCATTCTAAGTTATCAGTTCTGACTTAGAGAAAGTTCTCTACAACTCTGCTCTCAATGTAAGATTAGCTCTGTTAAAGAGCCATGTCATCGTAAAGAAATAACTGTTTTACAATAACTACAAACATTCTGCTGCACTAGTTGGATAATTTTCATTGTTAATAAGCAGAAAGACATATGAATTTATAACTTATGTAATAATTCATTGTATAAAACAAATTGACATTATGGATTCATGCATCTATCCTGTTATTGACCATGAATTTTGTCATAACATTGGCAAAGTAGTATCCAGATCCACAGCTACTTTGACTTTGTTTCATGACCAATAACAGCACAGGTGCATGAAAAACGGATGTCAGTTTGTTAAATGTTTTTGACACAATCATTATCCAACCCGGAGTCCTTGTTCCCCTTGATTAGTAGTCTGGCCAAGCGAGTGATCCTGGAAGGCTGTAATTAGAAGTCTGAAAGTTGACAAAGCATGGCTCAATCAATTCCTCTATTTCCATTCTTTCATTTTCTGCCAATTTGTATTTTTTAAATTGATCAAAATCGATCCTATGAGTTTTGAGAGTCGCTTGTTTTGTCAAGCTTGCGCAGCAAGGACCAATGACTAATAGGTGTGAGAAAATACATGTATCCTCATAGGCACAAGGATGATGTTGCTTATTTTAGGTATTAGCAGTACAGCTGTAGTTTTTGTTGCTGTTATTTTACCTTTTGATCTGTCACTGTTTGTTTAAACAGAATCTGTATACTGTTTGTGATCTGGCTCTGGGACTCCTCGTAAACAAGGTACTAGTGTTTACTCTTTGTATTGTCCAATCTGTTGACTGGTAACACAGCACTTGTTCTGTCATTTTGTCTTGAGTTTGTCATGATCACAAGCTTAGTGAAATGCAAGTTTATGCACTAAAACACAAACAAACATCAAAATAGCGCTTGAAGAAAATTACATGTAACTAGTAAATAATAAATGTCTGTGGACAGACTATGCTGTACTCTGACTGATTATGGGAAAAATTGCTTGATTCTATTTGCTGTGGTAATTCATTGTGGCATTTCAATGATCTTAACATTTCTACCTTTTAGGTCCATAACTTTGTTTTGAAAGAATTTCCAGGCAACCCTGTTTTACCTAAAAGGTTCTTTATTCCTTCAGAGGTGAGAATTTTTGGAACTTCACTGCTCTACTCTGTTACTGTAATTACTTTGTTATAACATAAGATGACGAACATTTCATTTCACCTTACCACATCCAAACCTTGTCAAGTAACAGGTGAGGCCACTGGTCATTAAATAAGAAAATTTATTTTTTCCAAGCGGGCACGGTAACGAATCCTGCAATCTGATTGGTTTTTAGCGCGTCCGGATTTTCCTATCTCTGACCACGGTCACAGTAACGCTTGCGTGAGTTTTTTTTCCGTGAGTTTTTTTTCGTTTGTGAGCTTGGAAAAAAATAAATAAGTTATTTACCGACTTAAGGTCGGTCCGTATAGTGAAAAACTGTGACCTCGGCCACAGTTTTTCACTATACGGACCTCCCAGCCGGCAAATAACATATATGACTTTCTGAGCTTTAGTTTAGGTCTGAGAAGATATATCAGACAAGCAATACAGTGTTTGACCACATTTCCAAACATCTCAAAGCAGACTTAGTGTTTGATATATTAATTCAAGCATTAAAGTATTGTGTGACTGTAATTTTTAGGGAGGTAGTCCCAACACTAAGAGTTACCTGCCAAAGGGATTCCAATTTACCTCTACAAAGGTAAGACTGTGTGAGAAGTTATAACTGTTAGACGAGAAAATATTTCTAACTGCTCTTAGTGCTCTGCAAAATTAGTTGTTTTTCATGTGGTAAATTTTTTTTAGTCGAGGCGAGCCAAACATAAGGAAAACAGTGGTTTAGTCATACTATTTAATTGATAATTACTAATTAGTAATAATTAACTTTTAAGAGGAGGGAAGCCTGTGGCAGGTTTGCTGGCATCTGCACTGTAGAACTCTGAGAACGCTGTGAGACGAAGAACTCGAAAAATGGAGTTTGTAATTTATTTGTATTTTAGGGACAGAAGAAGGGAGGAGCAGAATCGAAGTCAACGCCTTCAAAGAACTCGTCAAGAACTTCTGCCAAAAGTGATAAGAAGTCACAGGGGAAAGCACAAAGCAAGTAAGAAAAACTAGAAAACTGGTGTTGTCGCCCCTAGCATCTCTACTTACTATGAATCCACATGCAGAAATGTAAGTTGCTTGTGTTCAAGCTACATGTACATGGCAAAGAGAAAAGCTATATTTGTTGCTATTGTTATTGTTTTTAGAAGCTCAAAGACGACTAAGAACACTTTCAAGGACAAAGTAAAAGAGATCCAGGCAGAGATGGATCAATCGTCATCAGAGACTCCGGAAAGTGGGTTTGCCAGTCCGGCTGAAGAGCGGCCATCTCCAAGGTGAGAAGAGCGAGCTTGCATTTATTGTACAGTCAGGTTAGGAGGTCAGCCGACTAACTCTGAACAACTGCTCACCTAGCATCGATAAAGGGCTTATTTTCTGAAAACAAAGGGAAGAAAAGACGGAAGGCTATTACAAATCACGAGACGTATGCTCACTACAGTCGTACCTCTAATGGCCACCTCCCCACAACAACCGGTGGACGGCCCATACAGTCCGTTTTGCTTCAACAACCACCTTTCCACAATGGCAATGGTAATGGCCACTAAAGCGCCTCCCAACTGCCAAAATATCCTCTCGACAACAGACAAACAGTGCATGCAAAACTTCATGCTTTATTGTAGAGGATCACGAAACATTATATCCGTACCGCACATCGTTGGTCCCTGTTTCTGTTTAATTTCTGTTTTATTAATATATTTTGATTGCGTTACGTATTTATATGTCACAAAAAGTACTTTTTAACAGTACAAATGGTGCAGAACCCCTTTCCCCACAAAACAGGTGTAGTATTACACCCCTACCTTCCATAATGGCCACCTTTTTGCAACTGTCATTTTGTTCTGTCCCTAAGGTGGTCGTTAAGGGGAGGTTCGACTGTACACATTAACTTATCACACATGTACCTAGCTCTACTAATTTAGCTCATTCGGACTGTTACTTTATCGCTTCTCATTAGAAAAAGAGGGCGACCCCCTAAATCGGCTGAGAAATCTGCTTCCAAGAAATCAAGAAAGGAATCACCTGAAAAAGATCCTAAGTATGAGGACAAAACATCAAGCAAGGAACTGAACTCCGCAAAGAAACGTAAAGAAACTCAGGCGAAAAAGGCACCATCACCTTCGAAAAGCCCTGAAAAACGCTCACCGTTTGTGTCAGCGGAGAAGTTATCTTCGGTTACCAAGTCATCATTAAGGTAAATGTTTGCTTCATTGTCTAGCTATGTATTTTTTTCGAGGTTGGACGGAAGTTGTTTCAGAAATAATTCTTAAACTCATAAAAAAATATGCGTTAGACTCAATCTCACTTTCAAGTATATGTCCGTCCATTTTTCATCTTTCAAAAATACATCCCTCTAAACAAAGTAAACTTACTTGAAAATAAGCCGATCTAGAAGCCTTTTAAAAAATATAAACTTAAGGCTTAACATAGGGATTGTAAGGTACGACACAACACAGAACTAATACCTTCCTTTGGTATGTCGTAAGTGGCGTCATAAGTGGTGTGTTTTTTTCTTCTTTGCAAAACAGTCCGCGAAGAGCGCGGGCAATAAGAAGACTGGGTTCTGAATTAGACACTGTGCCAGAAGATGATTCCATGCCAGACAGCGGTACCTCCAGTTTGGAGTCTCCCAAGAAACCTCTCAGTACAAGGTAATCACAAACAGAACTGATTGGTAGAGTTGCTATTAAGCAACATGACGTCACCCTGATGTCGTCAGCTTTCTGCTTTTTAATTGGTGGATTTTAAGCAATTCACA
>OMLO01002214.1_pt1 | contig 15529 bp, 14 predicted proteins | sample 1674811 | NCBI WGS metagenome assembly OMLO01 (sample SAMN06265003, study PRJEB25207) | coral metagenome | isolation source: Coral host | place: Mexico:La Bocana,Puerto Morelos, Mexico | collected 2008-11-13 | reverse complement strand
AATTATTAACGCCACAGATTCACTTATACAACATATTATTAGGATAGTTTGCCTCTGTTGACTTATCTTTGATATTTGAACCTAAAGATCCAGGAGACCATGCTGAATTACGCGCACCAATTTATCAAAATCAGACTAGTTTTCCACACGCCTTATCTCTAAAACGAAGCCCGTGACCCCCAATTTTTATTTCATTTCTGAAACAAGCAAGTCATTGTCTCTCCGCAGTAGAAGTTTAAAAAAAATCTATCGAGTAGAAAATTTTCGCGCGAACGTCCTTAAGCAAGATCCTTCCCCATTTAGCGAACTGCCGCGGAATCAAATTGCACGTTTTATGCACGTTTTTCGCTCCCAGGAAAGCCATTTTGGTGCAGTGCAATCTTCGCTCCGAAGACTTTTACTTTTCTTTTGTAAACTTCATTTACTTTTGAATTTATTTTCATCAATTCTTATCTTCCTCAATGTTTCTGGTCTAATCGATTCGTGTTGCTGGCAGCTTTAAGTGCCAAATAAAATTAACGCGTTGAAATATGAAACGAAATAACAACAAGCCTACAATTATGGTCAGCTCCCGCCGAGTTGCTGTCAAAAAATCAAAAAACGTGAAATCCAATCCATTGTGACAGACCACGTGGAGACAAAAGGGCAAATGGTTAAGATAAGCGCTTGCTTTGATCTTATTGTCAAGTTCAGGACATAACAACGAATTATTATGCACCAACTACCTTCATTGTTTTAATTGACAATCATGGATTAAGGCCAGTTTGGACAACCAGACCCGTGGGGTGAGGGGATCAGATGAAAACTTGAGGTTTTTCGCCCCGGACTAATTAGACAAGTCTGATCTGAGGCGAAAAGTACTCTTAGCCAGGGGCCGTTTGTTTCGGATACATCACCGATAACAATTGACCGTTAAGGCCTGGAAGAAAGCAGTACAGAAACAATAATAATTCATTTAAATGCTTAGCGAGCATGAGCAGTAATCATACCTCTCAGTCATTGGAAACCGACCGGAGCTAAAATGCTTTCGTAGCGTAACAAAGGGGTGAGTACAGTTTTTCCGTGTCATAATTTATTACCTTAGTATTGTGTCTTCAGTGGAATGGCGCTCAGTGAAAACATCTTAAGGAAGATGTTCATTTATTTCAAGAAAATTATATTACTAAAAATCTTGCTTTCATCAGTAGTCAACTAAGATTCTTTTGTTATATTCATATTATCGTTTTTGCTCCACAGCACCCGCAGAAACTTTGTCACCCTCAACTGGTTCTTGTCGAAAGCACGTGGAATGGCTGTTTTTGTTTTCATATTCCTTTCTTTCATGTCTTACCCTGGATGTCTTTTAGTCAGTAAGTGGAATACGTGAAGAAACGTTTAGGGTAAAATGGTAACAGAAGTTTATTCACTCAGCCCGGCGTTTTAAGGACGAGGAAAATGTTCTACTCCATAGATCAGTTCCTTAAACTTCTACTGCAGACAGAGAATGAATTACTTGTTTCAGAAATGAAAAAAATGAGGTTACGGACTTCTTTCAGAGATAAAGACGGTGTCTGATTCTGAAAAATTGGCGCGCACAAATCAGCATGGTCTCCAGGGTTTTTAGAGAAAACTAATCCTAACAATATTTTGTATAGGTGAATCGGTTGCTGAAATGATTCCAAATGCTGCCAACGTTTTCACAAAACTTAGCACTTCAACAAGCATTTGAAACTGCCGCACAGATAAACGAAGAGCTAAACCGAACGAAATTCGATGGTACATTTTGCAAAAAATTCAAACTTGTTATCGATAGATTTTCTTCATTTTCTCGCGAAACATAGAAAATCGGTTGAAAAAATAGTCCATCAAAAGGAAAAGAAAGGGTCACCGAACGGCCAAGATAGTTAAATCTGGCAGGCAAAGCTGTAGCAGTGCCATCTGCCCTCTCACGAAGGGCTAACGCTCGAAACGTCAGCTTTTTAACTCGTTACGGTGGCCAATTTACATTTTCAACTTAGTCGATATGACCAAATTACCTTGTTACCCCCACCGACGCAGCGCCACAGTTTCTTTAGAAACTTTCCCCCTTAATTCATTTGCCCAGTATCATTGTCCATCTTATAACGTGTGAACTTGCGTGTGCAGTAAGGATGCACACAGACAAACATGTCGCCTCATTACTAACAGGAAAGAAACATTCAGATAATCGCTGCAAGGATGTTTCATAGCTTCAAACGTTATCATCTAGTCTTTAATTCACTCAACTAATCATTAGTGATGAACGCATTTTTTAAACAGACGTTGTGTTGAGAATAGGATCTTCGTCTTGATTGACGGTCAAATTCTCATTACTAAAATCTCCTGAAACAGAAAACGATTAGAGAGAGAATTGATATTTTGATCGAGCTTGGGACTGAAAGCACTCTCTCCAGACGGTGTTGGTTCACAATGAGCGCATCAATCTTGTACCCTCTTGCTTAGAGTCTCCGAGGTTCCTTTTGAGAACTGATTTACCGCAGATTAGCTCGTCACTGAAAATTTACCCTGACTGTTATTTTTGTTTCCAGAATGTTTCACAGTTGACGCCTCATCAACACCTCCAGCATTACCCACAAGTTCAGCAGGATTACCTCGGACGACCGCTTTCCCCACACCTTTGTTGCGTCCTGTTTCACAACCAAATCCAATGGCCTCGTTTCCAGTCTCAAGTCCTACGCTTCAGCCAACGCGGCCGGTCCAGCGAGTAGTGTCTAACTCTTGCTCAGCGGATGTTAAAATGATTAGTCCTGCACATGCACAATTGCTTTCTGCGACCACTCTGCCCATTTTGCGACCCACAGCACTGACAACAAGCTTTGAGTCAGCCTGCCGTCCTGTGTCTGTCTAGCTCAGAATTGCGTTATGAAACATAACACATATACCATGTTCGTGTCCACCTGATTTAATGTCCAATATAAATGTTAGGACTTAAATAAATCGCAAGGGCTTAACCAGTTCTTGTATGGCGGCGATGAAGTTCTCTATTCCGTTATTGATGAAATTTTCAATCAGGTTGCAGTGAAACACAAATACTAATTAACGTAAATCTAGTTCACTTTTCAAGACAGCATAACAGATCGTGCCCTCGTACTAATGAAGATTCATGTCTCTGAGTCTGTTAAGAACTGCGTCAGAATACTCCCGATGTCTAATAAAAAATCTAGAAAACGGACTAATTATATGCTTGGAGTGAGAAACTACTGGAAGGTAATGATAAATACGATGTGATACCTGAGGGGAACTCGCTGCTATCCCAGGAAGAGAATTCGGGATAGAAAAATCCACGACATTACGCGTCGAAGCTTGTAAATATGAAGGCGATGAAATATGATGTGGTGGAATAAAAAATGAATTGGACTCCCGATTTTGATAGTTGAGTAGGTTCTGTTGGTAGGGCATTAATCTGCTAGGGCCTGCTAGCTGAGGGTTGAACGATTGAGGTCCAGATGCAGCTGCCGGAGGAGAGTAATACCGAGGCTGCCAGCTTGATGGGTAAGAGTTGGGACCTCTTGTCCAATCCATGCTCGCTGGATTAGTAACATACTGCACAGGGGCAGTGAGAGGGCTAAGCCCTGGATACTTCTGGAAGTACGTAGGCCATGATGGCGCGGCTTGTCCGAATGTTCTATAATTTGCACGTACTGGAGGTCGATATTGATGGTGATAATGTCGATAATGCGTATGTCTTGGGTGATGGTGATATTTAGTGGAATAGCTTGGTTCGAACTCATCGTCGTCTTGTGGAACGTCGTGTGACCTCCATCTTTCTCTACCTGCAAGACAGTAGCAAAACAATATTTGACTTCAATGCTAATTCTCTCTTAAGTTAATTTATGGGGTTGATAAATGATCGCAGCACCTTTGAAAGCGTGTCTTTCACGATGGCTTCTCGGTGCGTCCCAGTCCCAGTCATCCATGTCTCCTTCGTACCCAGGCCTTTCATGGGGCTCCAAGTCTTCATCCTCGAAGTCTTGACCTCGCCAAGGTTCACGATCGTAATCCTCAGACTCATCATCGTATGGCCATTCGTGATCCCGAGGTTCATAAGATCGGTAAGAACCTGTCTCGGCTTCCTCCGGAAAGTCCTCGTCGTCGGGAGTTTCATCGTAATCATCCGAGTCTTCCTCGTCGTCGTCGTCATAATAGCGAGGACGAAATGATTTTTTTACAGTGTTGCTTTTACTTTTGTGCTTTTGGTCGCAGTCTTTCTTTGTTAGGGGTTCACATCTCGCCAGACTGTTTGTAGTGTTCAAAGCTGCATTTTCTGACGCAGGGATTTCATCATTAAGCTTAAAGAACTTTAGAAGAGATTCTTTGTGTCGCTTAATAGTTGTTCCTGCAAAGAAGTTCATAAACACACCAGATGTGTGACCAAGGAGTGCAAACAGTTTCTAGAAATTGCTATGGAGATGGAATAGCGTGCCATCCCAGGGGAAAAGCAATACTTCAAGTCGCGTGGGTACTGGGCTGGGGTATTCTTTACCTGTTCTACCGCAACATAAGATCGAGTTTACGATGTGTGTTGAAAAGTATCGAGATCATCAAATTTCCTAAAGATAAGTCTGTAGCTAATCTAATCTACCAGTGCCTGCAAGACACTCCATTACGCTGTCGCAAACAGACAAATGCGTCCTTTTAGAGTTCATACAAATATTGTTGACCAAAGAACAATTATTAACTTCAAAGTAGACCTTACTGAAAAAACTGAATTTTTTTTGTAATATTGTTATTTGCTGAGTCGAGGCAAAGACCATCACTGAGATGAAGTTTTCGGCCATGATGGGTCATTCCGCCATGATGGTGCCCACCAGTTTCTTTATCCAAAATGTTTCTCAGTTTACCTTGAAGTAGTTAAATAGAATTTTAATTTGGGAAGATAAATCTTAACTAACCTTTGTCATGACAAAACACGGAGTGAAAAATCAAAGCCAGCAGCAGGTACCTGAAGGACCAGACCGGCATTGTTTGTCATAAACTCAGATGATCATGTTGTTATATTCTTCTCTCTGCAGCTCTACAGTTTGACATTTCCAGTACTTGGCAAAATATTTCATCTCTGATTCACCTTGATGAGATGGTACGCCAAGGCTTAAAATATCTGTAAATTACTGCGTTGGAAGAACGAGAGGGAATTTAACAACATTATCAATAATTCAACTAAAGTTTGATCCGTGGGTTCTAGTACCCAGTGTTTCGTTCTGCACCTGCGGCAGTTTTCTGCCGGGTGATACTAAGTTCAAGAAAAAACAGAACCATGGTCTGGTTACCCTTTGACGATCACTACCCTCCCCACTTGTCCGTTCCAAGTTTTAAAACCGCTAGGTTATGAAGAAACTAATTCCCTTATACTCCCGAGTGCTGCTCATGATGTTAAAACTGTTGAAATAATGTGAGGTCTCGTTTTCAGAGAATTGTTCGTCGACACATGCCGTCACAGCTTCGAGTTCCTTTTTGTTAAATATGGTTTCGAACGAAGATTCAATGAGATTAGAAATCAGCTTCGTTATGGATACATTCGACTGTATTAAGGTACAGTTATTATGGCGGGGGTAAACATGAATTTAAGTGAAATTTTAAGAAGTTTACAGAAGGATTAAAAGGTCAAAAAAAGTTTTGAAACACCACAAGACAGTTGAACGTTCCTGAAGGGGCACCCCGGGTTGGTGGGCAACTGTTACGTATACCAATTGATAACTTTAAATTCTAATTTTAAAAGGTCACCAAAACTTCAAAATTCCCTATTTCCATAATTTTCACTAATCTTTTGAGAAACACTATTTATCCCCCAAAATCACCAAAAAATTTACAAAACAGCCCCAACATAGAGATGTGGAATAAAGAGAGATTTTTGATTGCTTTAAACGGAAACGAGATCTTCGCGTCTAAACCATAATACCCGTCCAAAATAGGGCTTTCAGGTTTACCCCCGCCTTAAGATACAATTAAAATGAAATATTAAAATTAATTATGCTGGAAATAATTTAGATCTTCCTTTCAAATCTCAAATGTAAGCCCTAGAAAACTAATCGGCAACCATATAAGGGAAAATATTTCATGATTTTGATGGACCTAGCTCGTTCATACATATACGTTTTGTGGGAGCATAATACAAAAAGCGATATCGATAGTCAGATTTTTTACAGCACATTTGTCCGAACTGATGGGCATGGTTTGCCGACTTGGTGTACGAAAAGATTTCTTATGATGATCGAGTGCAAACGATGTCCAAAGAACAAAAAAATTTTGGTTTTAATGAGAATTTGTGCTTCCACCTCTGGGAGGCATAACCTCTACTTCAAACCAGTACAGGGGTACGAAAAGGGGAATGCGTTACAAATTTTTGTAACATCTCTTCGTATCCCAAAGGTCACCCAAATTTTCGGAAACAGCGTAAGATGAACTGAACACGAGATAGCTCAAAGAACCTTTGCTTAACCTCGCTTACACAGAACAAGAGAAGACAATACGCTTATTTTATTAAAGCATCAAAGCTCAAAGCTAGGTGTGCTGGCGTTCAAATTGCTTAAAAATCGCTTAAACCGCCAAGCTACGCAAGCTAGGTACGGTTTATACCTATTCGTACCTTTTGGTGCACTTCGGCAGCACATCATCATCTGCTTGTTCGGTCTTGCTGTGGGTATTTTGGTGGGTATTTACGATGTCTCGTCGAGATAGCTTCGTGGTATGAATCATAGCTCGACTAAACTCGCCTGATGTGCTGCCGAAGCGTATTAAAAGATACATTTGGGTATAATGATCAATCTAGCAAAACGACTGTAATCCAAATTTTCGTACAGGAAATAACAAGGAAGGAAATTCTCAAACTAATACCAGACAATACCAGACATGACAAAAACAATAAATTACAATTTGAACTATCTCAGTTCTGCTGCTATATTTTATGATGGTATAAAATTCACAAACATAACCGTCCAGATAAAAATGAAGGTGAACTGTTTTTTATTAAGAAAATACACTACTAACATATAAGGCACAAAGAAAACTTTACCTTAAAACCTGAAAAGCTTGAAACTTTAAACTTGACTAAAAAGAGTGAATGGATTGTTTTATATATTATGTTAAAAAACACCTAAGACTAAAATATTTAATCTGTTCAACGCACCAACTCCTTTTGACACTTAAAATTTTAGCATTTTATTTAATCATGCATTTCAAATATAATGATTTCTGCAAGTCAAATGAAATTCTAATGTATAGAAAAGTTTGGTTTTGGTAAATCATAAGATTCTTCTAACATTCTATTTCTATCAACCATTTCAGTCCCAAGATTAAACCATCAGTTCTTCTTCTTAATTTCCATACATTTGTTTTAGCATGAGTTATGAGAATTTAGAACTACATCAGGATACTGCAAACTTCTTGTTGTTTTTCTTCTATTCTCGCCACCTGTTTGCTTAACAAGCTATTGTCCATGTCGGGAGAAAGGAAATGTTGAACACTCTTGGAAATTAAAGGGTTAAACAGTGAGCTTGTGGAGTGACTGAAAATAGCAGCCAAAAGATTTTCATGTTGGGACCTAATTACTTGTTTTGCTCTGCATCTGTTGTTGTGGTTTGTCTTTTCTGTTTGGGAGGTATGTGCTGGCTTGGTGTACCTCTCATGTCCTGGACAGGGCCTGACCAAATCCAAACCCCTTAGGAGCAAAGTCTTTCTCATAACAGGCTGTAAGAAATAAAGGATTACCTTACATAAATACACCAAATTGATCAATGAGTGGGTCCATAAGTTCATAACCACACCAACAGGTATTCACAAATTCACAATTCACTGTTCAAATTTGAAACTGTAGGTTGCCAAAGATGCAATTTCACGCATTTTTGAGGAAAGGTATTGTACTTAAGCACTTGATGAACTTACAAAAAAATGCACTGTTTCACCTTTTTAAATACTATTTTCTTTTTGGAACATCTAAGTTTGCAAGGCTTATTGTTATATGTGTCCAAATTTTAATAACTGGAACAGGCAACTTGATTCGTGTTCAAAGCTGGCAGAATTCCGCCAGCCACAGGCTTCTACTGGAAACCCTGCTGGAGGTATAGATATTTTCTGGAACCACACAATGCTTTGTTCCTCAAAATGACTGTATCCCGTATCCCTCTATATCAATTCCCTCAGAGTTTCCCATGGTTTTCCTTAGGGTTGGTATACACATGTTCTGGAACAATACAGTCAATTAATCCTTCAGTAAACAGCAACTCAATAAAAATTAACAAAGGAATGAAGAACAAAGAAATGAAGGATTTTCCAGAGGGATGGGGGCGCAAACCGCAACAAACCCTCTGTGGGAGGGTTATGGATATTTTCTGAAACAGCACAATGTATCCAAGAAATTCCTCAATAACAACAATTCCTACCAGAAGCCAATTAAGCAACAAAACAAAATGAATACCTCGACAATAGATTTCTTCATCATGGTCTCGCCTTGTTGTTGGAGTCAGACCCTTGCTACAAGTCAGGCACTTAAAGCATTGCTTGTGAAAAACCTATATTAATCAATAAAAAAACAATGCAGATAACAAGGACATGGTAGGGCATTGTGCCATTAATTAAATATTGTGCTATATGAGCTGTAGAAGGGTATGTAAAAGTAAAAAGAGGCTGGAAGAAAAATTAATATAAATATGATGAACTACACAATCTAACGCCCATTACATTAAGTTTTCCAACCATATATTTCTTTATTCCATTTTGCATGTATATATAATAGGTATGATAATAATTATAAAATCAAAATAAAATCTCTCATTCAGTCTGATTATCAACAAAATACTAAGGGGTAACAGTTTTTTCTGCAAGTCCAAAACTCTCTTAGTCTTGGAGTAACAATTAAAACCACTATTGAAGGCATCCTGAAAATTTGAATTGGTTAACATCACACCACTGGCAGCCAGTCCCTTCGCCCATTCTCCTTTAGGCTAAAGTTTCTCTCCTCGTAACCCCTCCTGAATTTGGAGAGTAAAACAGACTGCCAGCAGTCTATTATTGTACGTGGTTAGTATGAATTTAATGAGCTTGCAGATCTCTGATAATTTCCTGTTTTGTTATAGGGAGAAAAAGTAACATACTGTGTGCATACAAACAAAACGCCGATGTACACATTAGCACTTACATCAAAGTTAACTTACCTTTCCAACTGCCAGAATCTTCTCGGCATCATACACCACTCGAGTACATCGTGGACAACTCTTTCCTGGACCACACCCGCCAGTGTTTACAGGAGCCGTTTTTGGAGCTGTAGAAACAACTTCTCCTGCCGTTCCAGTGTCTGTACTAAGCACACCACTACCAACACCATAGCCATATCCCTTTGTACCAAATAACCTGGTGTGACAACTGCCACAATACAGCTCACCTTGGAACACAAAGCAATGGAATTGTTGTTGTTATTCAATTTTTTCCTAGCTGATGGGAGGCAGGTTTGTGCACCACCTTTATAAAGCTGCCAGTAATCAAAGTCCCCATGAGGACCATTTCTGGGGTTTTACTTATTAAGCAGCCAACCCCTTTTCAGCGACCACAATCCCTCTCCCCTGTGGGTAACCATTTAATAACGGTTAAACTGTACTACCAAGACCAACAAAGTGTCACCAGAAAGAGGATTTTTAAGGTTGTGTCCCACATTAATTGGGCCAGCACCTTCCTTCATTATTTGTTTCCTATCACATATCACATGAAAATATAGTTCCAGCAGCAAAACATGCATCTTGATTGGTGCAAACAAAGTACTGTTCTAGTGCAGCAATGTTTCTGGAAATCATGCAGTTTGCATTATAAATAAAGGACAATGTATGAAAAAATAAAACAGTATTAAATATTTGTTATCAGTCCTATGCAAGATACCTATACGACCTATCTTTCATCTCTTTCCTGCAGTACACAACTGATTAGTGTCTGACTGGCTTTGGCAGGTATGCAGAGAATAATAGATTGAACTCCTATCAGGACAACTTAGAATTTGTTTCTCCAGTGGCAAGTAGCTTAGTGTGTTAATTACTGAATGTGTGCCGGACTCTAGCAAAACATCCCTAGACCCATCCCAAAGAGAATTCTTTTGCAAATTCCAAGGAGGAATAGGGTTCTCAAAAGCAAAACATATTATAAGAAAGTACAAACCCATGCTGGATTTTCCATAGGGATGCAGCATAGGGCAGTGGGAAGAGGAGTACAAAATGAAAACCCATGGGAGGTATATAGACACTTTCTAGAATAACACTTCAACACCTATTGCGATAAAGCAATTGTTTTCCTTACCATCCTTGTCTCGCATGGTAGAACTGTTGACAGTTTTATTACAAGCTACACATTTGAAACATTGTTTGTGCCATTTCTTCCCAGCACCAAATATTTGTTCCGCAAAGTAAACAGTTTTTCCACATCTTGCGCACTTGGATGTAGTCTCTCCAAGTTTCAAAGAAGCTTTTCTGTTACCAGTATGGATATTCATATCCTGGGTGATTCTGATCTGTGGAAAAACACACCTTGAGGTTAACCCTGCAACAGTAGTTTCTTTACAAATAATTTACTTATAAAATTGAGTTTATTTTGATCCTAATATAGCCTTGATGCTATGGTTAAAAACTGAATTCAAAATAAGCAGATGTACAAATAATGGATCAATTGAAATTCCACAACTGCACGCTGCAATGCAAATATTAGGAACATAACTCGACCTGCTATTAACATAGATAAAATTGTAGTTTAATATCGCTTATGTTGCCTTTTTAATTTTTAACCCATTACACATCTGATCGAGTTCTTACTATTAACACTGATTAAACTAAAATCAGAACTATACTGGTGTATCTGAGCCATTCTTTGTTGCGATGTTTTCACTCACTGTGAAAACTAAATGGTAATCACATAACATGATTGAAGTAACTTAGTATCGTACATGTGTGCCTTTCAATGTTTACCAAATTTCCAACTGAAAAAAATTTCTGCAAAAAAATTTCCCCTCTTTCACTTCATTTTATGTCAATTAGTGAAAAAAAAGCAATCATTGAAATTTGTATCTGACATGTCTAATATAATCAGAATAAAACTGAAAATTCTTCACATTCCGAAAGATTGTGATAATGTTTAGTCAACCAGATTCTATTTGTCTGCCTTCTCCAACAGGTACAAAGATATCATTATGCTTGCACCCTGAGCTTCCTTTCTCGTTCTTCATAGCATTAATCAAAATTTACAAGCATAGTTGTTCATTTCTGAATGCTTTCGTGAAAAGTTCTAAACAGAATAAGAGAATAAAATTGACCTTTATGTTTTGGTAAATGAGCGACTCAATGCGATGCGAAGATGTTTTAATTAATAAGCTTTTAAGTTCACAAAAAAGTTACTGAAAGTTCAACATCAGATAACCCTGACTAAAGTGGGCAGTATACAGAAAGGCTAACGTATTTAAGTCTTATACTACACTATCTGTCGTTCACACAACAAAAAAACTGGAATGAATGAAGCTTCATTTAAACGTTGCTTAATTTATGAAGCTTTTACAAGCCTTGAGGTTATTTGATCTTGTTATCTTTCCGCATAATAAACTTTATAACTTTTTATAATTCGTGGAGTGACACGTAAGGCTCATCTGGTTGTCTTATCGTATTTAAATTTATCCGCGACTTACCTCTTTCCCTTGAAATATCTTTCCTTTGTGGCACAGGAAACACCTAACCTTAGCTCTTTAGCATAATATAAACACGAATCAATACTAGGTTTCTGCATCATAAGTGCATAAGGACAATTGGTCGCCTTTGTAAACGCAATCTTATTATATTGCAATTACTCTGATAGTTCATTTTCGCACAGACCATTGTTTCACGTTGAATGGAATTAACAATGGCCAATTCTAAATCGAAGAAGCGATAGACGAGTCCAGTAATCCAGCTGTTTTTGGAACTATATAACCATTCTCCTCCATGAACCGTGAACTCCCGCATGCTCCTTAGAGCCGACACAGGTCCGCAAGTCATGCTAAGAAGCTACCAATAGCTCAACGTAGGTAATGTGCCCTCTTCTTCGTTAGCATTCTCTCTTTTTGTCTAAGAGTCTATACTAATGAAATCGGATTTTAGAAGAACTGGATCAAACTCTTACGTTTGAACAGAATTCCTAACATAAGCAGGACTCAGGATTCCCCTCGTACAGCAACATCACCCCCCGCCCCCGCGCCCCCGAGAATAGAAATCGTTATTCGATGGAAAGAGGCGGAACAAAGGCAATAGAGGGGTATGAGGAAAAATTTCTTCCTGTAGGCAGATATATGCTCACCTTTTTTAACACTCACAAGTATCTCATAAATTTGTTGAAACATTTTCAAATTATGATGTCATTTCAGGAAAACAAATGTTGTTAATCCTCTCACAGACAGGAAACGCTAGTCTATTTCTCGACATGATTAAGATTACCTCCTGTAAGAGGCTTATTGACAATAGGAATTACTATACAATAATAAATCTCTTTGAACGCGCAGCCATGATCGAATTTTAAAACTGAGAACCAAAATGCAAGTCAGAATTGAACTGTAGGATTTGATTCTCTGTGTTCCTGACGATTTTTTAAGTGCCTAGTTATATATTAAAGTGTGGCCGTCGATCCGATCAGTATGTATTGTAGTTCCCCTGGTTTTGACCGCGGAATTCTATACCTAGACATGAGTCTCCATACCATGTTTATACATAAACTCCTTTTTAGCGTATCACTTTAACACATGACTCGTTTGTTTACATCTAGCTACATCTCTGTTACTGCTCGTAATTGGCTCGGAATATAACTTTTCTATAGGTTTCCATCGAATCCAAATTGACCATTCTACCTATTACTTTCCGGGTAATCAGTTATGCTGAGGAATGCGTTAATCGTGACATGCAGACCTCTGAAGTCGTGACTGGAGAACAAACTAAACTGAAAATAAAAATATAAATGGCCATAGTGGGATTTGGAGAAGATTTCTTTCAAGCGGTTGTTATTTGTTCGTTACTACAGGCAACAAGAGGATTCTATGCTCATTCTCACAGAAATCTGCAAACAGTCCTAAGCCGGAAAGAAAATATTCAGTTTCTCAGGTTTTCCATGCTTTCTTGTGATGTTACCAATTTGGGGACAGTCATAAGCACTTACATTCCCTCGTATTGTTTAAACTGACATTTTCTTGGAAATTATGTCATATCTGAAAGCCGAAATGTCGCCAACATTTTTGAACGACTTCCTTCGCAAAAGCTCTTTATCAGATGTAATGGCTTCCACAGTTAAGGATAGGAAACGGATAGCTTTATAGTGGTCTCGCTTGCTTCTATCAAATATAATCTACATTGACCTAAATTGTTCCTTACCTGAATGTATTTATGTACAGGTATTTGACTTTTGTGCCAAAAAATATGTGTACTTTCCAAGCCGTATTTTACTGAACGGTCGTCAGCCGTCTGCATATACAATATTAAATCCACTGGACAAACAAAACAGTGCAAATCTGTGGCTTGTGGCACGTCTGACCTTTTAATTCTCAAGACACAATATGGTCAACTAAAATCAAGTGTTATTATTTTCCGACGCAATGGTATGTAAATACGAATTCTAAGCATATTTTACAGTCGGAAATTTGAACTGCTGGTGTCACAAAAAAAAGTTTTCAGGGGAACTCTGATCTCATCAGCCTTTGCTACTTGAGGACGTTTGTCACAAGCAACATGACTTTTCGAAACATGTACAGCTAGCGTACAGATAGAAACAAATAGGCCCCCTTGGACGATCAAGCGTTCCTTTTTTTGGGGGGGGGGAGAGAGCGAAAAAATTAAAATAAACCATGTCTGGACAGGTTGTCCTGTCTTCATAGCTTTATTCTCTTATTTTGAGATAAAATGTACTACTTTTCGAACCTTGTTTGGAATTGTTCATTTCAATTTGAAATCGACTTCAACTTTAAATGAATTACACTCGCTATGGTAAGGCATCTTATACGTGGACAGACAACGTCCCCCCCCCCCCACCTCACCCTGAGGCCCCAGGACATAACGATAGAATAGGATACCGCTATAAAAAAAAGAAAAACTCAATCTGACATTTTGTGCCATATAAGATTCCTTTGGTGAATTAACACAATCATTAATTTTTTTCAAATTGTTGTGACTCTGAGCGACCCCTCTCCGGAATTAAAGGTTCTTGAAGTACTTCCGTGATAAAAACCTGCATTATAACACGATCCAAACGACGCGCATATCGGACATAAACTTTGAATGAGTTCTATAATTTGTATTTCTCAGTTATTACAACCATGAGTGCGATGGAATAAAACAAGGGGCAATTGCAACATTATGGAGGAGAAACCAAGTTACACCCGCTCTTAGCTAATAAAACTCTTCAGCCGGAATGTGTACAACTGCAATAACAACAACAATGGAAATACAAACAACTATCCAGTTGTTTTTCTTATTATTAACGTGGAATTATCAAGACTACATGGAAAGAAATGGTTAGAATGGCGTAAGGAGTGGGAGATTTAAAAGCACGAAGCGGGCGTAGAGTGACAAAAACAATGGCGTGTTTGCAGATCACCTTCCTCTCCTTCCCATCAGGCTTTGCGCTTCTAGTTTCCTATCCTTCAGTCCCTTTTGAAAGTCTGTGACATAGGCTAGCTTTGGCACCTAAATGATGTCCCGCGCTCAATGTCGAGCATCAGCTCATCCATAGTTCTAATCTCTCCTTTTTTCGTGCTCCCCTCCCCAGCCCACCTGTAACAAAAAGTTTCTCGTAATTATTATTTTTTCCTTTTTATTTTTGTTGATTAGGTAAAATTTCTAAATAGTCTAATGTCATCCATGTCGTCTGTAAATTAGAATACATGTACCTACAAAACTGTTGTGGTTGTTGTTGAATGCCATTTCCGAATGTGGAGGGGAGGGTGCTTATTGGAATTGGGGCGCGGATGGCGGGAATTTCGTGCTTAAAAGTACTCACGAACAAAATCCTGCCAGTTACCGCAGATGATAAAATTTTACCATGATATTTTCCTTTCCACGCTTTAGTTTCTGCTTCTCACTCTAGCTTTTCAGCCTTGAAGCGCTCACATTTTTTTATCGAAACGGCCATGATCAGCTGGGGCTACTATGATCAGTCAGATATTCGTAGACAGACAAATATAATAAATTAATTTATAACTACATTGGCATAATTTTGGAAAGTTGCCGCGGTCATGCAATGTCATTGGTTTATTATCATGATTATGATGTTGAACAGGATACCGGTACATCAACAACAAGCTGTGATTGGTCAATCTTACCTCAATCAAATTAACCGCGCAAACCGTTGAACGAAATTTATATAAGTACTTAGCTTCGGTCGCGTCGGTCAGCTACATTGGGTACAGTCGCCCGTCGTGAGAGAGACGCCAAGAATTAACTTTGATCTCTTATACCTCACTGCTCAAAATGTTGTGGAGTCAATTTATTTTGATTTTGATGGTAGCGTTGGTTTCTGCGCGCCCAAGCCCAGAGCTAAG
>OMLO01002213.1_pt1 | contig 15529 bp, 11 predicted proteins | sample 1674811 | NCBI WGS metagenome assembly OMLO01 (sample SAMN06265003, study PRJEB25207) | coral metagenome | isolation source: Coral host | place: Mexico:La Bocana,Puerto Morelos, Mexico | collected 2008-11-13 | reverse complement strand
GATATAACGAAATTACCTTGTTACCCCCACCGACGCAGCACCACAGTTTCTTTAGAAACTTTCACCCTTTATTCAACGATCAAAAATAGAACATGTTTTTCCCTTTTCAGCATATTTTCAAAGTAAATAAACGCTCTGTTAGTCTTGTTTCAATTCGGCTTCTTTAAGTGGAGTCCAAAAAAATAAACATCACGTTGAAGAAAAGTATTTGGCGATTTTCTTGGGAATCGCTTTTCACAGGCTCCAGTTGAGCCCGAACGCTCACCGAATTCTTTAGTTTCGCTCCGATCGCCTCGCTCTCCGAATTCTTCAGTTTCTTGCACGCCGAATTTTTTTCTTCCTCGCCTGGAGCCTGTTATCGTAAGCTGCTTTTACAGCAAACCTGGAATAATTTATGTTGATTGGAGGTCTTCCTGTTTGTTGCTAGCCTCCCACGCAGGCGTTCTTAGACATGTCACGCGTTCCTGCCGTGACAAGCGGGCTACAATAGTGTGGTGGGATAAACAACTTTCAATCTCATTATCATTTCCGGCAGGATGTTTGGTCATACAAACACAAAAAGATAGAAATTCGCGCGACTTTTTCCTTGTCCAGTAAGGGCCTGATCACGTGGCGAATTTCAGTCCAAGCTAAATCTCAACCCGGTCGGCTGAAGCAAATCCTCTTAAAATCATGCAGAACGACTCAGCCCGGGCAATCCAACAAAATTTCAGCCTTCCTAGTTAAAATTTCATCGTGTAATCAGTTTCTAAATGGGAGAAAAATATTGATTTTTGCGTGAATTAAAATTTGTTCCAAGCGGCTTACTTTTATTGAGAAGAAAAGAAAACATTGATCTTCGACGACGTTGGAAACGTATGCGTATTTTCTTGGAAATCAATATATCCTGTTTGACTGGTCACAAGACCCATCAACAAAACAGAGACAAAAATATAATCGTGATGTAGAGGGTGGGGCATCTTCTTGTCATCTTGCTGCGTTTGCATGTTTTGAGGTAAACAACCAGATTTAGCAAGTGGGCAATTTTTTCTAAATTTTGCCAGGTACTTTCCATTTGGCGAGTTCTAACCAATAGTAACCCTACGCTTATAGGGCGACGACGGCGGAGACGACGCCTATAAGAAAACGCATATTTGTGATTTAATTCGGAATTTCGCAGTTATGTCGATCTAATTAGTGTTTATAGAAGCTTGCTCCTTCTAAATACGATACGAATGCTTTCATTTCCGAATAGAAATAGGAGAACCTAGCTGTAGTGGTTCACGATCTTAAAAGCACTCGGACTTTAGTCACAGTTCAAGAGAACGGCTAAGAAAGGTACAAGGGTGCACTAAGCTCGTGAAGATAAACGCCATCAATTGTTCTTTTCATTAAACCTTCTGCTTTTGTTGCAAATGTCGTGTTTGGTGTTAATTCCCTCATGTCGACGATACTTGCTTTAGAAAGCGTAAGAAAGGCTTCGAAGATGAATTCTTCCAACTATGTAATTTTGCGTCAATTTCTGAGAATTCTGCTTCTTTATTGTTTTTGTTAACAGGTCGCCCCCTCCCCACCCCCGCTTAGTTTCCCCTCACGATCATGGTGTTTCCAAGAAAAACACTTTGTTTTTAATACCGGAAAGGATAGAATCTCAAACAGCTGTGAATATCATGGTTTTCTAAACTTACGTTTTTCGACTTTCCCAAGCGCATTCAGCCCCCCCTTCTTTGACTTGCCGCTACTTTTCAGACTGTATATCTTGTATCTCTTGGGTCCTCGAGGGGAGTGTTCTTCGCGAACTTCGACTTCTTTGAAATCGTGAAGAGCGTTTAACGTGCATCTAAAGTTCGTTTTCCATTTGATGGGATAAGATCTCTGGTCCGCTGTCGGATTGTACTTTCCAGAATAAATAGCCCACTGGCGAAATATTTCAACATCAGTTGCGTTCCAGTTTTTGTGAGATCCGTGCATCCAGGGGATTTTAAACAGCCCTCGTTCTCGATCAATCCATTCCACTCCTCTGATTTTCCCGTTGTCTAGTCTTTCAATCAACCAGTCTTTAAAGCGCAATCGTTTCTTTCCCGAAAGTTTACTGTAATCGTGCATAATCTGTCACTCTAGTCAACTGAAAATTCGAATTCTGTAATGGGTCAAATCTCAATTTGTGCAAAGTATCTTGCTGCCTCCACGGAAAAAAAACGGAAGATTGCTCTATTTTTCGCTTTCGCTTCCTCGGTTTCGTTTTTAGAGGTGAACTGAATTGCTCTCTCGACGCCGCTGTGGTACACTTTACGGTAAAAACATCATTTATAAGTCTGGCTGGATTGCATGCATGTGATCTGCTTTGTGAAGTGAATAAGGGAAAGTCCCAAGGGGTTTTTCCCTTTCTAACTTCTAGTTTTCATATCTGATATGTCAACAAAATCATTTGAATGTTCGACACAATATAGCAAAGTAAAATATAAAATTTATTCGGAATCCTATGCACTTTCCTTTGCTGTAAATGAATATATTTCACAGTAAATCCCGTTTTCATGATACCATACTAAAAAAAATACGTATTTTTTCATCATTATCCAACCAGCTGTTTGTTAGCGTGACAGGCCTAGGGGTTTTTCCCTTTATGGTACCCGTTTATTCAAGTCTGTAGTCAGTGAGACAGATAATATAAACAGAGGGTAAGTTGTTTTCGAACGACTAGGAGTGGCTTTCACTTTTCTTTCTGGAGCCAAAAATTTCGGCTTCAAATTTAAAACTCAGGTCTCTTAGCGATTTGGCTAAAACTGAGGCAGGCTCGAGTTTTGTCTTCACAAGCTCTTTCGTTGTTGATTCATTAATAATTACTGTGAACTAAGGCGATTCACGTGTTTTGTTTCGTCGGAAACTGTTTATGGCACACGCTCAAAATCTCCATTAATTTTTAGCCTTGATATAAAGAGAAAAACTTCTTACTTTAGTCGACGAGAAAATGCTTTTGTTCGAAATTCAAAATTACTTATATTTTCTAAATGCAAATCTGTTGTCATCGCAGCCGACTGGTTGTCGACCGCATCTAAATCCGGGCAACTTCCCCTAGAAATTGAAACGCCAACTTTACGTCGACAGACAAATGTTCTTTATGACAACGCACCTCTAAATCACCGCAGTAGAGCGACTTTTTTGCTCGTGTTCCTGTCTTCTATTAATTATATTTTTTAAGAGGCGTAGATCCACTCGAACGATTTGGAACAATGCTTATATTTGCACAAATTTTCACCCTGAGTTATATTTAGCTTCTTTGACCTTTAGCGCCTCCCATATCGTTTTGTAATCATCCACTTAAGAAAGCTTGATATCCGCCTTGCAGATCAATTTCTCAGAATCTATGTGGTTAGCATAACACTACTCCCTGTTTTTGTTCAATCATTCGTTCCTCTCGTATGGCTTCCGTTGACTAAGTCAAGTCTACTTTTCATCTTTTTGCCTGAATAAATAAACATAAGAACATCAGTGACACACTCGGCTATCGCCTCGTGTGCCACTTTTTTGTTCTTACCTTATTTTGACGTCATCTGTGAGTTATTACTGAACAGACGCACGGCAACATGGAATCTATTTGTTAAATGGTCATTTTCAGATACACATAAGAAGGATATTTTTTTTTCTGGGTGGGGGGGATGCGGGGGAGAGCTTTTAAAACGCACTTGATTGGTAATTTCGCTGGAAGTCTGTCAAATTTTACAGACTGAATAAGTATCTAGTTTTGTTAGAGCATGCAGTTATTTGGACATTTTTAATTCTTGAAAGCGACGATTTTAACAGATAATAAAACATTTTTCATCGCTGCCTAATACATTTGATAGGTTTGGAGGACTGGGCGTTAAAACGAATGCCAAAACAACAGTAAAAATATAAGACTTGCGCATACAACTCGATGAATGAATTCGCTGCATGGAGCCAACTTAAAATGAGTGAATCACTCATATAATTATATTTAGTATCACTGATACTAAAAATAATTATAAATACCAGTTTCTCCCAAAAAAATAATTAAACCAAGAGCAAAAAGTAACTTTTTTTTACATTGGAAATGCTTAGCGGATAAATTGATCACTGATTTTCTTGAGAACTTGCTTCATCTGCACTTTTTTAAAGATATATTTTGTTCAATAATTTTTTCACTGCGAAAAAGTGTCTTGCGTTTAGGTTGTTTTAAAAATCGCTTCCATAAGGCGGCTCAAAGCGGCTTCCAATATTCTTGGCTTGCACGTTACGTCATCATTTGCTTTTATCCTCATTAGACATGAGAGGGGGTAAATTTAGCCTGAATAGCCTGCTTCCTCTGGAAACCAGAGCAGTCTAAATTTCACAAAGGTACACCAATATGGCTGCTCCACACTGGGCTCTATAAAGTTGCACACAATATTTCAACGAATATCTGAAGTTACGAAAAACGCACAGACTTCAAATTCAAACTTGGAGAAGTGTTTCTAAGAAATTGCAAGTCGGTACTGAGCTATAAACATACGTCTATATAATGTAGACATTTACGATGAATTATGAATAAGATGAATTATTTTCGAATGCTAGGAGCTAGTGGTTTTATTTTCTATTCTGGAGCCATAAATTTTGGTAAAAAAATTGTCAATTCAGGTCTCAGCGATTCGGCTTTAAACTGAGACAGACTGGATTTTTTATTTGCAAACTAAGCGCTTTTGTTCATGTACATAGCATCATCAGGTAACTAAAGATTATTCATGTGCTTTGTATCGTGGGAAACTGTTCATGGCATGCTCAGAATCTTTCAATGAGAGAAAAGCTCCTTTCTTTAGTCAAAGAGTAAATTATATCCTTCGAAATACAAATGTATATTTACACTTTGTAAAATAAAAATGCAAATACCTTATCACAGAAGCGGCAGGTTGCCAAGTGCTCGAAGTCCGGGGAATCCCCAAGAAATTGAAAGTTTACATACGCCAACGTATGCTTTCAGCTTTAGTTTCTTTTTATAACACCTCACCTCTACATCTCCAGAGCAAAGCGACTGTTTTGCTCGCGATCGAGATTATTATGTCTTTCTTTGATGAATGTTATTCCACACCAACGACTTGGAACAATGCCTACATTCACACTGTTTTTCACGGTGACCTTTTATGGTCACAAAGCCTCGCATATCCTATTGTTTTTTAATCATCCACTTTTGGTAGCTTGATCTCTGCTTCAGCAGATCCGTTTCTCAGAATTTGTACATTTATATGCCATTTAAAGGATAATGAAATTTAAAAATACTTGATCGGATTGCAACGCAAAAACAAGGAACTGATTAAAAATTCGAAATTTAGAATTATTTTTGTTCCGCTATAAGTTTGTCCTTCTTTTGTTTTGTGCATTGGGTTCAATAAGCCTATGAAAAACTAGACGACCTAGCATCGCCTTCCAGTGGGGTTCAACTAAAAACCAGGGTATATTGTTAGCATGCATTTCGCAAAGACGTTCAATATTTTAAAATATTCGATATCTTTATTGCCGGCATAAAACAGGACTAAATATTGTCACGAAACACATCTTCAGAAACATTCCGATCGTTGTCAGATACCTAAGAAGGTTATTTAATTTGTTTTGGAGTTGGGGAAAACCCCCTTAATTAAAACGCCCTTGATTTGTAATTTTCAAGGAGGTTTCATATTTTAAATATATCGTTCACTGACTGAATGTCACAAAGTTATTCAAAAGCAGCCTAAGGTGGCTTACCAAAGTTTTACGGCCGCCCGCGCTGAGAGGAAAACATTTAATTTTTAATACATAACCGCAAAAAGAAAAGCTGACAGTGAATTTTCTCGCGTTTCCTTCGCTGCAAAATCCGGCGTCAAATTTTGCAGACTGGTAATAAACATGTTAATAAGTATTTAGCTTAGTTGAAGCACGCAATCAGTTTGGACATTTTTAGTTCCTAAAAGCGACGATTTTAATAGAGAATGATTGTTTTAAACCACTTCTTCATTGCTGCCTTATAAAGTTGATAAGTTTGAGAGGACAGGGTGTAAAAACGAATGCTAAAACAACAGTCAAAATATAACACTTGCGCACGCAAAGCGATGAATGAATTTCCTGCACGGAGCCACCTCACGAAATTTGACTGATACTTAAAAAAATTCTTAATGCCAATTTCTCCCAAGAAAATAAGCCAAAAGGAAAAACGGTTTTTTACGTCAGAAAAAAATGTAAACCCTTTAAGCTGCAAAATATTGATGTTGTTGTGGGATTGTCACGGGGAATTCCCTAATTAAAAACTGCTTAGCGGACAATTGAGAACTTGCTTCATCTGCACATTTTGTTTACGAAATATTTTGTTCAATAACTTTTTCGCTGCGAAAAACTTTCTTGCGTTTAGGTTATTTCAAAACTCGCTTCTATAAGACGACTCAAGGCTTCCAATACTGTAGATTGATTCAGCTGAATGAACGGTGCTTAAACAAATTCTGAAAGGAAAACTTTTTATCTTAAAAAAGCAGTAACTAAAATAACATGCAATGCAATGCAAACGATTCATTTGCTGACACGGCATTTTCTTACAATATGGCGGTAAACCGCTCTTTTGTTCAAGAAACTTTAAGGGTGCATTCCCTTGGGGTGATCTGCATCAAGATCACTGATCCAAGATCACTTATAATGCACCAAAGAACCCGGTAAAAGGAGGAAGTGTGGCGGCTGGTCAGCACCTCGGACTCGCAATGCAGCGGTCCCGGGTTGGAGTCCCGCTCTGACTACTCGGCTGGATTTGTTTCACGGTGGTTTGCCTCCAGCCAGTTGGGCATGTTCTTAACAATGTTTATGTTCAATTTGAATTATTTGTTTCAGTTATTTGCTAGGCCCCACTAGCTTTTGTGCTATAAACACTGCCGAGGGTAAATATAGGTTGTTAGAATTTACATTTTTGCGGGTGAATTCATTGCTGTGGTCACGGATTGTCGCCGACTATTTGTAACCACTAACGTTGCAGTTCCTGTTTTCGTATGCGGACCTTTTTGATACAAAACAATGAAGCAAGGCTGATAACGTAGAAAGCTTAACTGAAAGTTAAGAGTTACAATCATGGACAATTGTTTCTCCCTGATTGGTTGAATGGGTCTCGTTTAATTTGGTACGCTTTTCTGACTTTTTTGTTCTTCAAACAAAAATAAGCCTCATCACTCGATTTATCGTGCCTAATTTTTACTTAATTAATAAATAGACATATGTTTGGTATGTTCACATTAGTGCCTAGCGAGAATCCTACTCCGTCACCGGGATATGGGGTATCACATGACATTTCGGTTTAGTAGCTTTCACTTGAATGGCAACACACTCAGGTTTGATCCAAGGACAGGCTTTTTAGCTATGAGCGATGCTACAAATTTGACCTTTAATTTTTGATCTTGCCATTTGATTCGGTGTGTCCGTCAAGCTTTTCCCAGCTAACCTACAGTAAGCTATAAAAAGGAATATTAAAAATTTATAAAAAAACAAGCGTTCACTGACTACATAAAGTTTAAGAACTGAGCTTTCGTCTGTTATGTCAGACTACAGCCTTCGAGGAGTAAAAATAAAAAAAAATAACAACTACAAATATTAACAACAATACGTGGGACTAAAAAAGATGACAATGAAATGGAAGAAATATAATTGTCAACGAACTAAACGTACACTGTTCTTGTATTATCTTACAATGTAACATTAATTGTCGAACGCAAAACAAACACTGCCTCTCACAAGAGAATGCTGAGCTGTGGCTCTGGCCACACATAAACACTACGTCATATGTAACTGTCTTAATGGATATGATATTCACAGTATGCTGTTCCTAAGGGTAGGTCATCTATGATGTCCCTTAAGTGTCTTCTTGTGGCAGGTATGGCAGTTTAGGCGGAAACTCAATGGTACTTTGACCGAAAGTTCATTGGTCTTAGCATGCGATTTTCTTTGATTGATGAACGGAGGTTGACTGTACATGATAATTTCTAAATCGAATCTTTACAGGGACATTTTCAAACATATAGCACGTGAGAGTTCCTTATTGATACGTTGTCTTAAAAGACCTGTTGATGGCATCTCAAGGCAAGGAAAGCTGCGCACTGAATCCCATAATTATTCTTTAAGACCAGCCGTAGAGGTTGTTAATTCTCTGTTGGGGTGGAAGAATCTTCTGAAAATTCTACGAGAGAGGAAAAGCAACGTGTTTTCTTGTAAAATAAGGTTCAGTTTTTGCACCTTGTATATCCAAGGTGCTACTATTTGCAGAAACCCACGATTGGAATTGACTTGAATAATAACCATACATACACGAGTCATTACTCACTATGTGGCTCATTTCGCCGCTTGAGAAAGAATGTGAAAGAATTCTTCGCCCCATCCTCGACTAAAGAGCCTTTTCACAGGATATCTAAGATGGCCGCCAGCTAAATAGTGAGCGGGTTTAAGGCGGGGGTACACCTTAAAGTCGTAATTTGTCTTGGTATTTTGGTCTTAACAAAAAAAGCTCGTTCACGCTTGAAGCATGCAAAAATGTCTCTGCTCATCCCACATATCTACGTTTGGGGCTGTTTTGTAATTTTCTTTGGTCATTTTTGGGTATATTAGGGGGAGGGGGTAACTAGTTTTTCTCAAGGGATTAGTGAAATGTATGGAAATAGGAAATTTTGAAGATTTGATACTGTTTAAACTGATTAGAATTCAAAGTTGAAAATTGGTAGACGTACTGCAAACTGTTGCCCACCAACCCTGGGTGCCTTTCCAAGGGCGTTCAACTGTCTTGGGGTGTTTCAAAACTTTTCCATTTAATTTAATCTCTCTTTTAACTTTCTAAAATGTCACTTAAATTCGTGTGTTCCCCTGTTTTAAGAAACTGTAAGCTTATACTCGGCTTGAAACGAAAGAAGGGGCGTCTAAATATTTGGGCGTTTACATTTTACGCTGAATGTCATTCAGTTTTGACATCAAGATTAATCATTTCTCTTTTACTTACCTTCCTCACTTGATTCTTCCTTGTCGTCCGGCTCCTCAGGTGAAGGACTATCAGATTCTGCAGACATTTGATCTACCAGCTAAAGAGGAAAGGGGAGACACACTGTAGTTATGCACAGGTTGACTTGGCGCTGAATAGGGGTTTAGGGATAACAGTGAGTGTAATACTCTTTTGTTCGCATTGAAGACAGTATAACCTTGCTTTTCCGTTTTCACGCACTCGGGTTCTACATCAACAAGACATATCCCATAATACATGTTACAGGCAGCCACAGGCAGCAGTGAGGTAGCTACATGTATTGTTTAGTACTCATGGTATCTATTGTAATTGTAACGTGGGGTTGTTTTGATAAGAAAACCAACCACACCAAAAATAAATAACAATTATAATAAAATAATAAAATTTTAACATCTGACCAAGAATAAAGAAAGTTCAAATAGAAATTATAACTTAAAACATCAACAACAACTAACTATAGCAATAAAGACAACAACAACAACAACAACAACAACAACGACGACGATGACGATAAGTCAACGGCAATAAGACCAAATTAGCCATTATCTTACATCGATGATTTCTTGATCGTCGCACAGTTCGTCATCTGTCAAAGCTCGTTCATGGTTGCGGATTTCTCTGCTTTCCTGTTCTTTTATCAGTCTCTCCATCTTTACCCCTGTTCCCCGAGAAACATCAAACATATTGTTTAGTCTACCTCTATGCTATAGCGCTAGCGTGTAAATGAACTGCACGTAGGGCGATACGTTGGGAGATTCACTTTAATAATCTTTGTCATGCTTTCAGGATGTCAAAATGCAGTGTTCGCTTTAACTAACACAGACTTCCACTTAATGGCGACTGTACTGTAGTGTTAGTCTTAGATCAACTTCTTCCTAATCATTACCCTCGGCTGTGCCTTCAGAGCCGCTTTTTTCAGCACTTTCGTCTGCGATTTTTTTCAGTTCGGCTTTCTCGACGTGTTGGTCCACGGCCATAGCATTCCACGCCGCCAAGAACCAAGGTGTTGTATGAGGGAAAGGGGACATCCCTGTAAAATAAAGCAGAAGACACTGGAAGAAAGACTAAAAGACATCAGTTATGTAGCTCGAAAAAGTGTCAGAAATACTCGTCCTTGACTCCTGTTCTACTCTATTTCTCGCGTTCTCTCAAACCTGCCTTTACTCGTTTTTCCATTCACTATACCAAACATGGTCTCTATTTTTGACAGGAACAAAGTTGGCAGTTGAGAATACAACAGAGGCGGCAGCCGATAGAAAAAAATACAAAAGTCGGTTCAAGCAAGAGTTCATGAAGAGAAAAGTATATGAACTGCGTTTCAATTAAAATTTCCAACGACAGACCCCTTTTATATTAGTACATTTCCGAACACCGAGAAGAGAGTTACGATAAAATATGGCGCAAAGCGGAGTATTGAAATGAAAATGGATTGAGAAAGGTCATTTAGAGCGGCAGGAAGAGTAAGTTGAGTGTGGCTGCGAGAGTGGGGGTTACACGTTCAGTAACTCAACGAGTTCCTAAGTTTGTAACATGCCTTTAAATCGTAGGCCTGCCATCAAACTGTACGATATGAATTTAGCTGACAAGACAGGCGAAAATCGCGGCTTAGTTATAGTCAAATATCTACCGGCATCATTATCAGACCCCTCCTACCGCTCGGAATTGCCCCTAAGAGTTCGACTCCCTATAGTACCTGTTGATTTGCCCAACACAAGAGTCTCAAACGCAGGGGAGTTTGTAATCAGGATAGGCTTCTGCAGTGTGGGTTTTATGATTGGTCTAGGATTTGTCATCTCGTCTACCATCTGAAATAAATGAATGAATGAATCAGAGTGATTAATGTGAATTTATAATTAATTCTTTGATTGTTTACATGGAGGAAGATCCCAGCACAAGAAAAATTCTAGTACTACAGTACTGGGTAATCAGCTGATAAACCATGGTTTCACTACTGTTTGTGTGATATTTTAAATCCAGCTGCAGTGGCCTAAGGATACACCGAAATTTGTTTTGCAATACGTTCGAATCGGAAAATGACAATTGCTTAGGGATTCACGATGTCATTTCGATATTTCTTAAGGTAACTACAAATAAATATATATTTTTACCTCCTGAATACATATTGGATATACCTTCAGCATAATATGATTTTCCTTTTGACTTTAAGTTGAACCTTTCTCAATTTTACTTCAGTTATTTTCTTTGAAAATTAATTTACTTAATTAACTTGATTTAATTAATCAATTTAATTTAATTAATTAATTTACTTAATTAATTAAAGACTGGCTGGCCATGATTTGTCGTAAACCGTGAAAAAGTTTGTAACAGACTTGTAACAGACACTTGATGTCAAAACTGGGCAGGATTTTTTTGAAAGGTAATTACTCTTTGTTAATTCTCAGTAACATTATAAAATCTAACTGCAGTCAAACCTCCTTACCGACACCCCCATAATACACACCTACATTGAGGACAGTTAACTGAGTCCCAGGCAGAGAAAGCAGAATTCATGTAATTTCTTATTCTATGAAAACAGTCGCCTCTGTGTTTTGGACAGTTGCATGATCTAGATCAAAGTCTCTTGAGTTAACTTCAGAGTCGGCCACCTTTTTAATAAGAACATTCACATTTGCATCTATGGTGCCCGTATTAAAGAGGTTCCACTAGATACAGTATCAAGCCATTACCCACAAACCTGAACAATTTCTTTGTCTGTCAGATTATGATCAAATGCGTCGATCCCTGTATAAAACAAGAAAAAAATAACATCTGCGTTTGACTTTGCCGGTCAACCAAAAGAGTCGAAATGATGGCTCTAAAGACGATAGAATTGTTACCCTCCCTACGAATAGACCTTAAATCACAGGCCGCCATCTTGACCGGTTGGTAACACGCTTCAAAAACTTAAGTGTTTGTATGCCTGAGAAATTCTGGACAATGTACGAATAGCAAAGTTAAGGTATTAAGTAAAGATTGCCATAACTAAGTTTGAGAGAAATCGATGAAGCTACGGCCAGTAAAGTTTTGAATTTTCTATATTTCTCTATATTTTTCCCGCGAACTTGTAAAGCCGCGTAAAAATATATAAGACATATATATGGCAACTGAACGCTTTGTAGCACACACTGATCCTTCAAGTCTGGTCAGTTTGGTCGTGTTACATGCCCAATTCAAGAATATGGCTGTTAAAACCCTTATCAAGAGTACACGTTTTGCACTGATGTTCTGCATTCTCAGTCTATAATTACTAAAGTCTGCATGGCAGGTCTGTGTATATCTCGGAGGTCATGCTGTATAGCATCCCAATTGCAAAGGTAAGGCTAATCGCGAGCTAGGAAGTATAAAAACACGTGAATTTTATCGTTATCGGTTTTATCAACTTCAAGCGGCCGAACAAAGCCGAATAAAGGCCACTCGAGATCATAGATTCATGACGACACAAATAAAGTAAAATAAACCTGACTAACAGGTTTAGTTGGTTGTAGTGCATTTCTCTGAAGGATTAGTTAGTAATCCACGTCTTAATTACAACAAAAGGTATTGGCTACAAGTCTACCATGAGGAGAAAATTGATTTTGATCGTTGCCAAAACTCGACAAATCCGATAAACGTTTGATAGAAAAGAGTGGAGTAATTACACAAAACCTTTGCGGTGAAGAGGAAACGAAATATTGCAGCCCGCAAATATTGCTACTGCATATTTTCAAAGCAAGGAATATAAATTCTTCTATTTTACTTTGGCTTTCCTTCAGAGCAGCATGATAATGGAGGGAATCTCCTTCTCCTGTTCGGTTTGGATGTTGAGTCACATGCCAAATACCTCAAGATGAAAAAGCGACGGTGAATTTCATTTTGGCGGTAAATGTGATATACATTTTCTTTGCACTTTGATTGCAATTTGGATCGAGCGGCTGACTTTTGTTAAGAACCCGCCTGAAATGACGCCGGACGAAATTTCTCTTGCGCATTTTTTTTTTTAGGAATTTCTAAGATATATCCCAATCGTGTTTGACCAGTCACAAGACTCAGCAACAAAACAATGACAAAAATACACTCATGGTGAGAAGGGTTAGGCATAAACTTGTCATCTTGCGACATCAGTTTATCACACAAACATTTGATGTCGCCTTTCGATTACCAAGCATTTTTGTGGTAAATAAATTATTTTACCCAGTAAGCATTTTTTTTTCTCCTTGGTACTTTCCCTTTGGCGTGAACTGGCTGGGAGCGGCAAACTTGAAAGATCTTAAAAACACAAACCTTATAAACTATCTCTTACGATCACTTTTCCGAGAAATTCAGATCTGCTTTTCAATCTCCGATACTGGAACGGGTGAAATTTCAATTATATTACGTAGCTGTAATTTTTTTTTTATTATTGAAACTTACGTCTTTCTTCCTTTGCACAACCAATTTGCTCTTTCTTTGCCTTGCCGGTGCTTTTCAAGCTGTAGATCTTGAACGTTCTGGGTCCTCGAGAAAAGCTTTCATTGCGCACCTCTTTGAAATCGGGAAGAGCATTCAGCGTGCATCTAAAGTTCGTTTTCCATTTTCCGTGATCTTTTAGATCTCTCGAAGGGTCGTACTTTCCGGAGTAAATAGCCCACTGGCGAAAAATTTCAACATCGGCCACATTCCAATTTCGGTGAGATCCGTGCGTCCAGGGTATTTTAAACAGTCCTAGTTCTCGATCAATCCACCGAACTCCTTCGATATCATCGGCATCGAGGTGATCGAGCAACCAGTCTCGAAAGCGTAATCGCTTCTTCCGCGAACGTTTACTGTAATCATGCATGGTGCTTCTTTACTTCACCTCGTGGAAAGCCGGCCAGATAACTGAAAAATCGAATCGCTGAAATGAGTCAAATCTCGAAATTCTGAGAATCACTTTGGCCTTTGCTTTGGTGATACGCCTCTGCAGATCAATCATCAAACCGAAAGTCCATACGCTCTGTTCCTCAAACCTGAATTGAAAATTCGTTAACGCTTATTAAAGGAAACTAAATCGAACACAAGACTTTTTGCTGTGCTCGGTGCTGCAGACCGTTTTTCTTATAAGGTCTGCGTATATCATACTAATTATCTGTTTATGGTTCTAGGGCAAAGTCCCTCATTATAATAAGGGGTTTTTCCCGTCTCATTGTTTGTGAACTTGTCATTTAAATTATGTGAATGGCTGGCATAATAATTTCGAAGTAAAGCAAAATATGTTTCTCCGAATCTGCAGTTTTTTTTTGTTTTGCTTTACATAGACTATTTAAGAGTAAACTTTTTAAATTCATGACCATATTGATATTTTTCGAATTCAAGTTCAGTTGTTTGTGTGAGTAATATTGCATGCATTATGCATAATAAATTGACATTCGATTCAGGGAAAACAGACAAAACACATTTAGCCCAAGAATAAAATAGATCTTTTGTATACAATGCTAAGAGGTTTTCTGTCTGGAAACCATAAATTTTGTGAATATTAATGCAAAATGATAATGCCTTAAATTTCAGTTCTCTGCATATCAGCTCAAGTAAGACGTGAATCAGCACTGAAAGATTTCTTGAAGTAGTATGATAGTTTCACATTATTTGTTCCCTCAAAAATTTTTCTTCGCAGACGCTCGAGTTTTCACCTTTTTCTGTTTTTGTCGAATGAAAAGCGCCTAGCTTAATTCATTCCACGAGGAAATGTTGATCTTCGATGCATAAAATTTAAATATCCTTTGCTAAATATGCAAATGAATTATTTTAGCAGTGAGTGGCTGGCAGGTGGCGGAAAAGTGCACTGAATCTGGGGAATCCCCTAGAATTGTATGCATTTACATAGCTCGATAAATAGTTTCAAAGAGCGCCTTACTCGAAGACAGGGTTTTATATCTTAAAGGCGATGCAGTTTTGATCTACACGAATGATTTTGAACAATGTTCATATTTACACAATTTCACGCACTAATTACAGTTTAGTTATTTTGACCTCTTGCGGTCACCGAGCCTCCCACGCACTGGGGTTTTATTCGCTTACTACCCCGATAAAACTACCTTGTGTTGCATAATAGACGGTTCCATATGAAAGAACTGCTCAGTGGCTTTCATTTGGAAATTGTCACACACTAGGGTTTGATCCTCATTTAAGAGACAGATCGCTGTGTCCTGAGACTGAACTGAGTTGAGGCTTAACTCTGTGGCTGAGTTTTAATTTAAGGATGTAAATTGTATCCTTGACTTGCTGTGGTCGTCGACAGTTTTCCAAAGAAATTGAAGCTACGCTAGTCATTATGTAAATTAAAACACAATCACTTTATTTCCAATAAGCCATACTCCTTATAACATAGTTGATTACTTGGTTTAATGAACATGCAGCACCGATAAAACTCGTCAGACTGATTTCGAGTTTAATAACAAGTGATATTCTCTACCTTGGTTCAGCGTAGAAGATACAAACTCAACCAGTTAAAATCATTTCTACGCTAACTGACTTCTGAAGAAAAAAATACTTTTATTACCTTATTTGACCCTACAATAAAAAGCCTCTTCACAACTAACACAGAAAAAATCTATATAT
>OMLO01002212.1_pt1 | contig 15544 bp, 4 predicted proteins | sample 1674811 | NCBI WGS metagenome assembly OMLO01 (sample SAMN06265003, study PRJEB25207) | coral metagenome | isolation source: Coral host | place: Mexico:La Bocana,Puerto Morelos, Mexico | collected 2008-11-13 | reverse complement strand
AAGTTATCACGCCAAAGAAAGATTTGTTTGACGAGTTCGAATGGTTATTCAGTTTACAAATTTCACAGAGAATTTCGTTTCGTTGCAGAATTCACAATTTACTTCAGTTTTAAAATCTGCGTTGGCTGCTTCAGTCTTACTGAGTAGCAAGACAATGTATACTGTGCCATGAAAAGGATCGAAAATGAATATTTTAAGCTGTTACTGGTTCCAATCCTCCTCGAGTCAACAAACCTCCACATTCGTTTTTCAAAGCGACTTACCTTGAGTCTCGCTCTATTATTGCCACCCTGTTGGCCTGATTTCTATCTTTTTCCACTTTCCGCAATATATTGTCTTTGGTCTCCTTCTCTTCTTCTTTCGTTCGGAGCCCATCTTAGAGCTATAATGCAATCTTTGCTCAGGAACCGCTTTAAGGATTTGCACAAGAAATCTCCAAATTCGGTTTCTCAGTCACTTAGTGTCTCTAAGTTCGGCCTTTCAAAAAGTTATTTGACAACGACTCTTTTCAGACCTTTCATTTTCAATAGAACACTGCTCTTGTTATTAACGAGTTAAGCTATCTTCCTCGAGTCAACGAAGTTCCACATTCGTTTGCCAAAGCCTCTTATCCTGTGTTGTCGCAGGAATCTCGCTCTGTTTTTCACTATCCACCTTATTTTTGGTCTCTTTCTGTTTTTATTTTATTTTGTATGGAGCCCATGTTAGAGCTGTAATGCAATCTTTCAGTTAGGAACTGTCTGACGAGTTGCATAACGCCGAATCTCTCGTGTTGAGTTTCTTTTTCATTCAGTAAGTCTTTATGTTCGGCTTTGAAACAGCTCTTTGATGTCGACTTTGTTCAACAACTAAATTTCATTAAAACACTCCCATCGCTATCAACACGTTCTTTGGATTTTCGGATTCGCGTCAGCATACAATCAATCTGATTTGTATTAACCATTATCTCTTATCGTTGTTTTCCTGTAATACTACTAGTCTTAAAAAAACTTCAGATTGTCGTAAATAATATTGTTGCTCGACCTTTAACGTCAACTACACTATATCCTCTACAATTCACTGGCATTCCCCCAATTTTTCTCACCGTTCTCTTGAATATCTATATTTCAACTATTCTCTGCTAATTATAACCTGTTAGTGTTGTTTGACAATATTGATGATCGTCTGTTGGATTCTATACGACTTCTCGTTCTCCAATCCGCTGTCTTGTACTGATTTATAAAACTTCTCGAGATCCACAAAATGTTGAAGGAATGCTTGTCACCGTGCATCTCAAGTTGCCTATCATCGATCGACTTGATCCGGGAGACACTGCGACCGAAGACTCCGGCGCTCTTCTATATCTATCCCTCGACTAAATCCAACTGGACTCTTTCGGTTTCTGCATTAATTCGACTGTTGCCTCGATCTTTAATCAGAACTCTTTCAAACCGTTTACCCGCAATTAAAATAAATATTATACCCTGCTAGCGTCTGTGTTTGTTTAATTTCTCTTAGCTCCTTTCCTTAGGACCATCTACGGCTGCATACAGACGTGTTCCATCACGTCCTTCGCTTCAGTTAATAGAACTTTAATGTCTCTCTGTAGAAGCTCTGCCTTAATCCATCATTACTAGGCAAATACTTTCTCATTTCTAAGATTCTTTATTGATCGCACTCTTTATATCAGCTTTCCTCGCAACTCTGTGCCCGTTTTAAATCAGTATAGGCAGCGGTGTCTCGTTTAACCGTCAGAGTATTTACCCACGCCGGTCGAGACGGTGGAGTGTTCTGCCTTCCTCTTCTTCCATCTTTCTCCATTGTTCCATATTTATTGATGAAAATCCCCGAACACAAATAGCAGTCCCTGAAAATTGGTAATACACGACGTTATCGTTGGTCTGGATACTCTTGTTCAAGTTAACGTGCTGGTCTTTTTAGTGGATGTTGAGAGTTGAAAGTATACTCTCTTCCTTGATTGGTTTAAGCCGTTTTGGGTTGAATCATGTTCTCAGATTTCCTTCGATTCCTCTATTATAAGAATAGAACTAACCAATTCATTTGCCTGACTAGCCCTTACTGCCACTTACACCTAACTGTTGCACCATTCCAGCTCTTATTCGAGAGGATGGATAGAAAGGTGAATTGAACGTCAATTACTGACTTAGAGCCTGAGTAAAGGACTCAGTTATATGTCCCTGAATTCAGTAAGGATAGCTCTGTCAGCTTTCTTAGCAGTCCTGACGACCAGATTAAACTTAATCCCTGACATGCTTTTAAACCCGTGTAGGGGGTGACCCACAGCTTCAGCAACAACAAATTAAAGACAATCTGTTTTTCTCTGTACTTGAAACACATATGCACCCTTGCCACTCCTACAGCAGGTATCCGAGATTGTAGCCGGTGAATTGTGATCTAGTTACGGTGTCTCTTTGAGCGTATATGATAGAAATACATCTGAATATGGTCTGCATTAAATTTCACCATGTCTCTGGTCAGTAAGAGGGGAGACTTCCAGTCTTCTTCTTTGTCATCGTTTGGGCTTAGCCGAAACTGGCTGAGTCTTCGACACCAGGTTCAGCAGATGGATCGCTTTCCTCGAGGTGAACATTTTTGATGAAATGCTTTTCTTAAAATGCTGGGAATTTACCTGGTCCTCTTTTGGTTCATTATTGGGTTTCAATTTCGCACGGTGACACAGTAATGGCTACTGATCAACACTAATCCATGCTGGTTACTGATCCCAACGCGAGAATTTGTGGTGCTCAAATGAAATGCTCCGGTCGAAAGAAAAGAAAATTCGACGTAAATACCGTTATACGTCTTCCAATTCTCCAATTTTCAAGGAAAAGTACTGAAAACGGTGTCATGGGCGGCGAAATGTATTCTGGCACTAGAACAGGGAATTTGAAACGCCCTCAGAAGTCTTCAGACGTCTTCGGATATGGGCAAGTTTCCTTACAAAAATTATGCAACTCCCAGTATCGGATATGACTTCCACGTCTATAACCCGGAAAACATTGGAAGGAATAACACAATGTCAATAGTTCTTTCCACTTCGCCGGGTGTCTGCAACATTTCCATCAAGACTTAGCATTGAAGAATACAGGCATTTCGAGGTAGATCTTTTTTACTGAAGCTGCTTGAAATGGCCACTTCTTGTGCCATATCATGTCTTTTGAAGACCACTGATATCACGTAATCCTGGAGTAATCAATCGCGTTACATACATTCTAAATATGCCATTTGTTTCCATCGTTGTTATGTGTTACGCCTTAGCATTTCACTGCAGAGTTTTTCCGCGTTCATGAATTGGTTGTAACCTAGTTGTTTTGCATCTTCGCTTCTTCCTCTGTCGTTTCTCTGATGCTACGTCTTGTCAATGTCTTAGCCTTTGTCTTGAATTAAGTATCCGTTTATTTTCCTTTCTCTGAAGAAATCACTCATCGCTCGTTCTCCTTAGCGTTTTGTGTTATTGTCTCGCCTTTCTCCATTTAGCCCTCAAGATTCTAAGCTTTTCCATAGTTTGCTTTTCGTGCTATTTGCGCCTCATCCTCGACCATGTCCGAGTCTTTCCAAGCTGCTCGTCTTCTAATCCGCCCTCCTCGTCAGTGTCCAGTACAACCAAAGCATTAGATCAGAACACTGTGCATTAAAGGGTACTGGTGGGCGCCCTATACTCCCACGGAGTGATAAGGATCAGTGACGATCACGATGACTATCTCCATCAAACACTTTCATCTAATACGAGAATTTCATGGGAGATTTGATTACACATCGGCACTAAGTAAGTGCCAATGGCCATCACCGATATTTGCCAATCGAACACCTCATGTTACTGGTGTATATATGTATTCTGGATTTCTCTGGTCCGATACCTAATGAACTGGATTTCCAGTGAGTCCATCATGAGGCAACTCGCTTTTCTAGCGATTACGAAAGCGTTCCTATCTGGAAGTCTCAAAACCAGTTCGATGCCATCCCACTTCGCACTCATAACTATCCAGATCGCTTTCATGTGTGACATTTAAAATTAACAGATCGTAATCTAGCGTCTAGGACATGGTTTGGACCAATCTGATTTGGGAATTTCCCTCATGTCTAGCTGTCTAGTTTATCACCCTTCTCGCGGCTTCTTTGCACTCAATAGCATCCCCATGTGGTGAATATTGTCATCATTTCCATAATTCCCCTGGTACACTTACATGCATTCGATGTCCTTTCGGTTTTCCTTATTAGTAACCTCTGTTACCCGATCTCTTTCACATTACATTTGCTACTTAGGCCGCTTTGAAAGCATGCGGAATGGCTAGTTTAATATCTCTTAAAAATGCCCACCGAAACCGTTGCAGTCAGACCAAATGGAACTGAAAGCAATACATTTTAGATTATCGCATCTTGTACTCTAGGTGTGCATTTCGCCACCGGAAGGAAGATTCTGTATCGCGATATACATAACAAAAATGGTGGAAAGGAAAACAGAACTGATAAAGTACTATGAGCTACGCCTTACCATTGCCCATGAAGTGAGGGACAGGGAAGAAGTAGCACATCTCTATGGAAACCTTGGCGCTGCTTACATGAATCTCGGAGGCTTCAGACAATCCATGGAGTTCAACTCTCGACATCTTAGTGTTGCCAGAGAAGTCAAGAACATGGCTGAGGAACAACGTGCCTATAGAAATTATTCCCGCGCTTACAGAAACTGCGGTGAATTCAAAAATGCCATTGAGTACGACAAGCAAGATTTGAACGTTGCTCAACTTCGCGAAGAAAAGGCTGAAGAAGAAATTGCCCTTAGAAATATGGGAGATGATTACCAAAGTATCGGCGAGTTTAAAAAAGCCATTGACTACTACAATGAACTCTTAGCTATTGCTAAAGACGGTGAGGACAAAGCTAAGGAAGCAAGTGCCTATCGAAATCTTGGAATCGCTCACAGTGGTCTCGGTAATCTTAAAGAAGCCGTTGACTACCACCGGCAAGATCTAAACATTTCCAAAGAACTCGGTGACAGGACAGCGGTAGGACGTGCCTTTGCAAATCTTGCCGATGTCCACAGCCGTCGTGGAGAACTCAATCAAGCCATTTCCTACTACAAGCAACAAGCAAATATTGCCAAAGAAGCCGGGGACAGTGCTATACAAGGACGTACCTATGGAAAAATTGGCGACATCTACAAGCGCCTTGGTGATTTTCAACAAGCCAATGACTTACACGAGCAATATCTTAGCATTGCCAAGAAACACAGTGACAAGGCTGAAGAGGAACGTACCCATGCACTCCTTGGCGGTAGTTGCGAAGATCATGGTACTTTTAAAGAAGTCTTTGACTTTCACAACCAGTACAGTGCTCAAGAAGTCGACAAGGCTGAGGAGGAACGTACCTGTGGAAACCTCAACGATGCTTACAACAATGAAGGCGATTTTAAACAAGCCATTGAATATCACCAACGATATCTTGGCATTGCCAAAGAAGTCGGGAACAGGACTGGTGAAGCACGTGCTTATGGAAACCTTGGTCGTGCTTATCTTAGTGTCGGTGATTTCAAGCTAGCTATGGAATACCACAAGAAAGATCTCACCATCGCCAAAGAAATCGGCGACAGGACTGAGGAAGGACGAGCTAATGGAAATATTGGACTTGTTCTCTTCAATCTCGGTGATTTCAAACAAGCCTTACAATGTCAGATGAAAGCTCTTGACATTGTCAAAGAAAACGGGGACAGGGCTGAAGAAGGACGCGTTTGTGGAAATCTTGGACTTACTCACAGAAGTCTCGCCAATTACAAAGAAGCTGTAGAAAACCAGAAGAAATATCTTAGCATTGCCAAAGAACTCGGGGATAAAGCCGAAGAAGGACGCGCTTATGGCAACCTTGGCGAGACGTACAGAAGTCTCGGTGATGACAAACAAGCCATAGAATACCATTTAAAGCAGTTACGCATTGCAAAAGATCTCTGTGACAAGACTGAAGAAGGACGCGCCTTGGGATTCCTTGGGGATGATTACAGGAGTATCCGTGAATTTAGGCGATCGATGGACTTCCACAAGTTAGCTATTGAAATGTTCAAACAAGCCGGGAACAGGGTTTTGGAGAGACGTGCTCAGGGAGGCCTTGGCGTTGCTTACAGATGTATCGGTAATCTGGAACGAGCCATTGAGTCTCACGAGGAAGATCTTGCCACTGCCATAGAAATCGGTGACAAGGCCGGTGAAGGCCGTGCCTCTGGAAATCTTGGCGCTGCTCACAGAAGCATTGGCAATAGCAAACCAGCAATCGAGTACCACAAGAAAGACCTAAGCATTGCCAGAGAAAATGGAGACAAAAACAGGGAGGCATACGCGTTGTTTTGCATTGGTCGTGCTCATGAACGCCTGGAATCTCTACAAGAGGCTCTGGAGTATTACCAATCGAGTTTGCAACTGTTTAACAACTTGAGAGCTTCCCTTGGGTCCGAAGATATGTGGAAGATCTATTTCCGCAAGAAGTGTAAAAACGCGTACACAGCTGTGTGGAGGACTCTGCTGAAGCTTGGAAAGCCTACGGAGGCTTTGTATGAAGCTGAGCTCGGACGAGGACAGGCCTTAAAGGAACTCATGGAATTGCAGTACGGCTCTGGATGGCTCAACTCAGAGTTACCTAATCCAAAGGAGACGATCGCTCGCATGATTACTGGTATGACCACACCAGTACTTTTCATTGCCCTTGAAAAAGAAGCTATCCATTTATGGTTCTTCAAGGGAAACGGGGAAATCCAATATGAAACACAACGCATCGACGAAATTGACTTGGTGGTGAAAAAGGCTTCCAAAGAAATTAGATATGCCTTCAGATGCGAGAATCGTTCTTTGGACGAGCCAGGAGAGCATCAACGAAGCCTGTACAGTATTGTTCTTGACCCCATCATAAAGTCGTTTGAAGGTGAAGAACTGATCATTATCCCGTGCGGTCCACTGTGCCTGGCTCCTTTCCATGCGTTTATGAGTCAAGAAAGAAAGTACCTCTGCGAGTATTTCATGGTCCGCATCATCCCCTCCCTGACAATTTTACATATGATCACAACTTGTCCTGACGACCACCACAGCAAGACTGGCGCGCTGCTCGTAGGAGACCCGTGTATGGAAGAAATCGTTGACCAGTTGAACAAGCCCAGATTTAAGCAGTTGAAAGGTGCTGAAGAGGAAATACAAATGCTGAGTAGGATGCTGAAGACCACTCCAGTCCTGGGAAGAGATGCAACTAAAGACGAAGTGCTGATGCGAATCACTTCGGTGGCTTTGGTTCACATTGCAGCGCACACAAACAAGAAAACGGGTGAAATTGTGTTGGCCCCAAATCCCACACGAAAATCCAAGGTGCCTGAAGAGAAGGACTACATGTTGAAGATGGAAGATGTGCAACGTCTTCGGCTTCGAGCCAGGCTTGTTGTACTCAGTTCTTCTGATACTGCAAAAGGACTGGTTACCCCTGAAGGTGTTGTTGGCATTGCACGGTCTTTCCTGGCTGCTGGTGCTCGTTCTGTTGTGGCGTCAATCTGGGGAGTTCATGACGAGTCTACCGTGCTTTTCATGGAATGCTTCTACAAGCACCTGGAAGAAGGGAAAAGCGTCAGCAAGGCTCTCTTACTGGCTATCAATACTGTGAGAACGACAGAAAAGTTTGATCTGGAGAAGTACTGGGCTCCGTTTACACTCTTTGGCGATGACGTCACTCTGGAAGTTGGAAAACTCGGAGACCAATAGCACTGTAAGTAGAATTTATTTGGAAACGCTACGACGACGGTGTTCATTTGTTTGGTGTTAGATATGCAATTGCAACTAGGCTTGGAAAAGTGGAATAAAAGCAGCTGTACTTGGTGACTAACAAATTACCAAATGCAAAAAGTAGCTAAGTTTGTTTTAAGCAGACATCCCATGTACATGTAATGTTTCACTTCGTTTTGAGTTACTGTGTTTCCGTGCTGTTCAAGAATTATTCAAGAACCAGGAATGGAATTTTACTTCCCTCTTGAAGCAGAATCTCAGGCGATGTGTTAACAAAAGCGTCAGGGACATGCGGAACAGACATTTTTTTCTGATGTTCATATATATGTATTACATTGTAAAGATTGAATTCCTATTTATAACAGACGGTGTACTATCTCAAAGGTGATTTTCTGTTTTGCAGAAGCTGGAACGTCAAGTTTACAGACACTGATGAGGGACTGATAGAAAAAGACTATCCATAGGCTACAGAAATTAATCTTAAGGTTAAACGTTTTTAAAATCAAAGAAAACATTAGTCAGGGATTGACTCTAAGGAACCAGGTTTAGAAATGGGAAATATATAGAAACGACTTGATTTTTGATACAAAGTTACAACAAGCATAAACAGATGGTGTATGTACGATATGACCACTGTCTCCACAAATTCTTCATAATCATCATTTGAACTTCGTATGCAAGAACAATGTTCAATCGCGGTTTTAGTTAAATAGCTTTTAAACATTTTTAAACCTGTGTTTGGTGTCTGCTTTGGTACAATTAGAAATTAGACATAAGTAAGCACAAATGTAGTCTCAACAATAACTAGCATTTCATATATATTTGCTTTGTTAAAAGTAATGGAGATATTAAATATTAAGTAATTTTTTGTGGATTTCAAAGGTCAAGTCAAGTCAAATATAGGCAGGCATCAGACTGTTCTTATGACATTTTATATGCATCGTCGCTTGACGATGACAGTTTTAGTTTTATTTAGGTAATATAATTTTAGACTCAGCTCAAAGACTTAAATCTACATCGAAAGCCGCATTTTAGCCTTATCGCTTTTTTTATTTCAAGTGTAGCTTTGGTTTCAAGTACTATTTCATATAACAATATATGAATGACTAATAAGAAATTTTAAGATATATTCTGATTCATATATAGGAAGGATAAGTTAATAAACCTACAGTGTTAACTTTCAGTACGGGTCTTAAATAAGGCTGGGTTTTTTTAGCCTTACTGTTACAGTTGTAGCTTAGCTTATTATTAGTATTTCCTCGGTAAATCTTTGGTAAAAGCAACTTTAAAAGACTTGTAATAATAGCAGACAATCTTATCGTCATGTACTGCTACGAGATTCCACGAACTATCACAAGTGGAAGGCCTACGTATTGGTCTCTTGGCAAACTCACTTTGACTGTTGAAAACCGTTCTGAATCAGTGTATATCAAATGGCCGAAGTGAAACAAAGGGAAGACAATTGCCTCTTCATCTGCGCAGAACTGACGAGAATAATCAACACCAGTGATTGTGGAACTGAGGAAAACTAAGTTACAAGTGGCACATCTAGTCAAGACATCTTCCGTCCGTCAAGACATCCTCCGTCCAAAGGTTGCCAGTACCAGAGAGTCACACTAACGATTTATTTCCAGCTAATAAGCCTTCAAACACCCTTAAAACAAGAACATGGAACGGCAAAGGACAGTCACCCAGAACTGTGTTTGTATGAGAACTTTAATACGAATGAATCTAATATGAAATAAGAACTTCTGTTTACGTGAAGTTTTTTTCATTAGGATGACAGAAAAGTAGTATTCGACTAGCTTTTGCAGCATATATCGTTTATCTTGCATGTCATTGGCGATTTATATTTTTTTATTCATTTTTAACGCCTTCCATAAGTTGATCGGCAGCGTTATTCAGGTGCCATGCTGACACTGTGCATGCCGTTACAAATTGATGAAAGCACAGCAATGGGACTGACCAGTTCATTAATTAACAAGCATAGCAACTGCAAATGGCTGAGGAAGCCTAAACTCTATGACTGAAAACAACAAACTGACAGAGAATTTTGATCTAAACATGCATGCACGATATCTAAAAGAAGATGAGGGCCCGACATGTTTTAAGATCTTTGAAAAGAAAAGGCCGCCTTCTGTTAAGATCTATTTTTTTTTTGCAGTGGTACAGAGTTTAATAGGAAGCTGTAAGAGAAACTTCAACTTTGTTTGATGGAGCGCCAAAAATATATAACGAATATTTTTTCGTAGATTTTTGACCCTAAAGGTTGTGTTCAGGTGCGTCAGTCCAAAAGGTCCTCTTGCTTTCCTGTTGCTATGCTACAATGGTCATATAGCTTTAACCTTTAATGTAGGCGGTCTCCAAACAACGCTCATTCTAGGTGATTTTCTGGTTGAGTGTTGTTGATTACCAGCTAAACGTGTAGTGAAACTGTTCAGGAATTCTTGCCGAGAATTGTTATAATAACATTATGGTAATCCTTTTATGTCCACTAAAAAGTTTAAATCAACCGTAATTATGCATGATGGACGTAACAGGAAGTTGAAGTAATGTCTTTTAAAGTAATTTAATAGTTTCTAATTAGGCTTGGCGGAATAATATTAATAAAAGGCTTGTAATCACGTAAAAGAGAGAGTCTTTTTTTCCGTTATTGTGTTTGCAGCGACCGTTCGGTGCCAATTCCCTACCTTTCAATGTCATCGGAGACTGTGCGAGATTCGTATGAAACAAAACGTTTACCGTTCGGAACTGCATGGTTAGGGACGGATATGGGCTAGCAGCTTGGGTGCTGCTGAATACACGGATAACTACGGACGGACTTGACTTGGGGAAAGCTCGGAAGAGCACAGGCTAGCTGCACGGCACTCGTTGCAGGTTCATTGCCTCTCGTTAGCCTGACAGTAAACCAAGACGCAACCATGATCAGCTGTTTCGATATGGCAGGGTCTCATCTGCATGGTGTAACAACACAAAATAGAACAACTAGCACGAAGGCCAGTTATCTACTAAATGCGAGTGGTTATACTGGCAAACCGACACTGAGGCCTTAACGTGGGCTCAATACGCCATTTTTGAGTTACCATGTTCCTCAAAATGCGATCTCGCGTAAAACTTTCGAAATAAGAATACTTTTTCTTTGCATGACACCGAACCTGCTGGTGAAACTTCTTATACAGAGGTAAAGGCAAAAGGTCTATTGACGGAGAGAAGAGAAAAGGAGTTTTGTCTTGTTTGTATGTGACAGAGTTATGGCTGCACTGCTGACTGGTATCAGATGAAAACATTGTGTGATTACAGAATGGAGGTAACTATTTCCACGGAGATTAGTTTTCCTCCATGTTTCGTCTGTGATATTCTAAATAAGCGGGTCTCTCCTTGCAAACAGAGTGATTGAAACCAATCTGCTCCGCTTTACAAAATATGAAAAGGGTTTTGTAGTCCGTGTTGTTTTTTCCTGCATACTGGACGAATGAGATGCTCAACAACAGTGCTCAAGGGAATCGGAAATTCAAAACAATTTGACGCAGGACAAATCAGACTACATCGTGAAGTACAATGCTACATTCTAAGATCTAAAAAGCTAAAAATCGACGATTTTTAGCTTATTACATCTTAGCATGCTTTTATGAAATGTTCTGTCGCAATTTTTTATTGTCAAATGTTTATGTAAGTCACTTCAAAAATTAAAAACGGATATAAGCAACACTGTTCCGATACTTTTTTGAGGATTTATTTCATCATAAGTGGATCTAGCTTCAGTTCTTTTAAGGACGTAATAGCATCTGACCAGACGCTGGTCAGCATTCAACTTAAACTAGAAATAGTGTTCACTAGAGCTGCCCCCGCTTTTGATATCCTGTTTATTGGATGTGTATTGAATACAAAGATTGCGTATACAACTGCTGAGAAATTAACGTTTGAAGCCTTTTATTGACCTTCTAATGCTGCAAGAGGCTACTAGAAGATGGCGAGGCTCGAAGGCGACGAAACAAACGCGAACTCGTAGATCCAAGACCTTCAAATGCTGCAAGATGCTGCTAGAAGACGTAGGTGACGAAACGCGACCTCGTGGTTGCAAGTAGCCGACACCACCGTGCGCGCTTGCTAAAATATCACCCGAGACGACCGCGCCTGGTTTTGTCAAATCGAGAATGCTTCGCCCATTACAAACACATGTACATTTCTTACTTTTTCAACAAATATTATTTGTCCTTGTATGTATACACCCGGGGACTCCTAGGTGCCTCCTCGGGTTTTGGCCTCTGGGCCAAAACCCTGAGGGGGCAAAAAATACGCGATATGGTCACATGATACTGGTCAGTGGAAAGCTCATATGTGGCTATGGTAACAATGTTAGTCTCTTATTTTCAAGGTATTTGCGTACGAACGAACGTACGTACGGTCGGTCACACGACGGCCAAAATGTTTTAGATCGATGGGTTACCAAGTTTTCTAAGGTTTGGAGGATCGTTCGCGCACCTTAGGGGCGCGCAAGAGCTCCGCTAGAAATTCATGTGTCTGTCTGCATATTGACAATGAAAATTAGTCAATGAACGCACGAGAATTCCTACAGTTATTAGCCTGACACCGCTTACTAAAGCTAGCTACAGGTACCTCGATTTGATGGAGTGCTGGTTAAGGACTAGGGTACCTCATTTTAAAGAATTTGCGTAAAGAGATATGCGAAGTTAAAAATTATCTTGTGACCGGCGGCATCCTTGTGCACTGTAAACAGTCAATACGGCGCTGGTTAACTGTCCAGGCTTCGTACCTTTCCCTTGTAGGACATTATTTTACCGTGTATTTCTGTCAGAGCACGAGTCCCAGTCTGTGCATATAACATACTACTAGGTACTAATGTAGATTGCCTCTGACTATTGGCTTGCATCCGCAAAAATGTGTCTTCCAACGAAGAGTACTCCAGGAATACTAAGTTGTTCAAATTGACTCCTGTTCACATCCATTTGCCAATATAATGGTGATAGATTTGCCGTTTGAGTTTCCGGATTGTGTTCGTTATACCAAGGATTTCGTTGTATTGAGGCTCGCTACGTATCGAATGTAAAGCGTACTTCTCACCCCCAGGATTTCGTGCGGCCATATTTTTCTCGCTGTTTTCTTTCGAGTCACGCACGGCGGACGAAAGGAAACAGGAACTACCTGTAGTCTAGTAACTTTGACCGGGCTAAAGAAAATCGAATCAAGGTTCTACCGGGCGATAAAAACTTACAGTGCTATTCAATTTCATTGGATTCAAAATCGGATCACGCGAAAGTCTGCGTTTGGTGTGCTACGTAGCCAGCTGAAATGAACCTGAAATACATCTGCAAATTCCATATCTGTAAACGTCGTGTTGCGCTCCTTGACAAGATTTTTTTGTGCAGTTAATTTTTGTTGAGATCAAACACAGACAAAGAAAACTGTTTATCTAGGAAAGAGAGCGGGACATCCGTTATTACATTAAGAAATAATGGAACTCGTTCGTGAAAATTTTGTTGTAATTAAACAAGTGGGCATATCGAAAATAGAAAACTGAAATTGTATTAAGTGGGTTTTGGATTGTTTTCTTTTTCAAATTTCACATTGGCTGTCACGACTTTCATCTTTCATCTTTCAACTTTCATCTGAACTGGTACGCGGAAGAATAATTAGCGATGATCAATAAAGACAATAGAGTGTTTATGTCTCGGAACTATCGGTCTGATAGTTGCACCTTGTCCTTAAAACAAGCATATTTTCCCTCCAAGCTTCGCTAGCATCGCTTCTCGGGCAAGTATTTGTTTTAAGAACATCAATTCTCCGCGGGTCAACTATCAGCCGATGGTTCCTCGACAGAATAGTATGTGCTGTGAGTATGGAGTGTTCCTTGTTTTCTGGAAAAAAATATGCCGGACTTACGTACATGAATAAGCGTGTATGAATATGAAGTGGTAGACGTACACCAAACAGTTGCCCACCAACCTGGGGTGTCCTTTCGGGGGTGTTCAACTGTCTGGTGATGTTCCAATTTTTTTTCTCTTTTCACCCTTCCTCGAACTTCGCAAAATTAAATTCTCACTTAAATTCACAAGTACCCTCGCCTTAAGAGTATACCAAAACTAATACGAATATAAAACCACTTTGAAAAAAAAAAACTAACCGGCAACGGGAGCCATGGGAAAACCGAGCAAGTGCATACCTTCTACATGATTCCGGTCTTGTTTTTGACATTAAAAAACAATTCTTGCACAAGCTATAGTCTACTTCAAACAGTTGTTGTAGTTTCTTAGCAACAAGGATGGCGTTTTAAGCCCTTGGCATCTTTTCACTGTAGAACTGCTAGAATCATTTTTAATTGCTTCACTTTGACGAGATGATATGGAGTTGTTAATGTTCCAGGGAAACAAACAGTTGCAGTCGATTGCAGTACAAACTGTAAATGGCTAATAACTCCTGTCGTTTAACACAGCTGGGTCCCCATTTTCAACAGCTAAAACAGTAGCTAGTAGCCTTTACACACAAACCCTTTTCCATGGTTTTCAGGGGCAAGGAAAAAGGTTGTGAACGAGGTCGACGACCGTGCACAGCAAGCCTCGGTACCACTTGCCGACAACGTGGCGTTTTTGCTGCTTCTAAAGTATTTTACACAGCGTCGTCAAGAAGGACAACAAGTGGAGATGTATTGAATTGAATTGGAAAAAAAATCACTTCAAGAGGGTGTTCTTTCTAGCGGCAGATACGAAACTAGCCATGCGCACACGGCGCACACTGAGAACAAGGAAGAGAAACCAATTGGACATTAATTGCGCATACCTTGTAAGTGGAAGATTGCTGGGTGGCTGGTAAACACTTTCTAGCACTTTTTAACAGTTATACTTTGACGGTTCAACACTAGGTTGGTACCATACAAATGCCCAATCATTAGTTGTGGCCATTGATGTGGCATAATAGGTTACCATGGCAACAATGTACCTGACTAAAAACACTTATGGAACATTGACTATTGTTAAAAGTTATTCTTAGGTATTTTTAATTCTAGCTAGACAGGTGTCCTCTATTAGGACTGAGAGGGTTCTCCGTGTCATATTAATTAACAATTAGACCCGCAGCCTTGACTATTGACCCGTGACCCTTGAGGGCGAAGGGTCTAATTGTTTTAGTATCACCCAATTAGTCAGACAGACAAAAGCAATAATAAAGTTAGAAAATGCAAGTCGTAGAAAGGTTTTTTGGGGGAATAAAACGAAAGAATTTCGCTACTCGATGACTATTGCTAATAGTCCCCTAGCGTAGCCAATCAAAATGAAGGATTTGCATTAGTCCACTAGTTGGGCGATACTAATTTATGTTAGTCAAGAGAAAATGAGATCATGGTCTCTTGTATTAGTATATACCACATAAGTGAATAGTGCTTTTTGCGCACGCTGATTGGCTAGCTTGGAGGTGATTAGCCAATTACTATTCGCCTCCGAGCAGTGGAAGAAAAACAAAATGGCTTCCCGTTTCAAGTAAAGTTACTCTTTGGTCCGCTCAGTGTCGGTGAAAGTGGTGGATATTTACCTCCACTTCAGTGAATAATTGTTAATTATTGTTATTGTCATTGTTCACTTATTCTTATTTTTACTTTTTGTTTTAAATACTTTGTTTCTTTGGCCATCGTAGCTTATATACGAAATAAAACGCAAACTGCGGAGACAAACATGGCAATAAGGCGCATGTTGGAAAACAAAATTCATTTTCGTTATAAGTTTTGCAGTGGACTTGTTCCTTGTTGGATCTTGGGTGATAGGAAGTTGGGAGAGAGTTCGCGCCAAAGT
>OMLO01002210.1_pt1 | contig 15546 bp, 5 predicted proteins | sample 1674811 | NCBI WGS metagenome assembly OMLO01 (sample SAMN06265003, study PRJEB25207) | coral metagenome | isolation source: Coral host | place: Mexico:La Bocana,Puerto Morelos, Mexico | collected 2008-11-13 | reverse complement strand
ATGGAAATGGGAAAAGAACACGGGAAACATCAAGGGAAACTTAAAATGTAATGATATTTATAGATGAGGTTGATAGGCTTGCGATTTTTAGGCATCTTTCCCTACAGAAAAACGACAAAGTCATCCCTTGCCGTCTCTTTTTCAGACTCCCCAGTGGAATTGCAGGATTCAATATGTCATCTCTCAGTGCTCTCCCCATAGGCACGGCTACAAAATCATGAAATGAGAGACGACTTTGTGTTTTGCCTGTCTAGTAGAAGTTCACTTTCAAGGGTGGATGGGAAACCACACAACTTGTTTGGGTCCCTTGCTGCGAAGGTGTCTAATTCTCAGGTTTTTGTGTAGCTCTGCGGTGAAAAATTAGAATTATAATAATACTATTGTTGTCAAGGTAGAAATCCAAAGCGAAGCCACCAAACACGTTTTTCTTGTTTTGCCAAACTTGAAGCCAAAAAAAAACACAACAACCACAACAAAGGAAGAACATATCCCATGGAGGGTTTAAATAAAGGACAACCTAACCCGAAAAAAACAAAAACAAAAAAAACACATATCCCATGGCTTGGCAGCCAAGTTTCCTCTCGTTTCTTCAACTCTTCTGGTGTCAATCGTGTTGCATCAATCGGTTGTTGCAGTTTCAGTCCATTGGAACTCATCCGTCCACCACGGCGAAATAACTCAGCCACACTGGCCTCCATGGTATGTTTGGGACCGAAACGCAAACGCAACTGCCGCGCCTGACGTGGAACCGGGAAAAACCAGATGGTAGTTTTGGATGGACTTTGGGTGCGGGTGGCTTCAAGTCGCCTGCGATACTAATGGTAATACCCGTGATCACATAATTAACGTATCCACACAAAATATGGTGATGATTGAATGGCTGTTCAGTTAGATATGCAAACCCACTTGGAGACTTTCAAATTAGGGTTTACTTGAGAAATGTCACTTCAAACCTGAAACACAATGTCCCAGAATGCCAGTATTTACCATGCCTTCTCCTTCATCTCTTCATCCAACAAATCCCATGCATGGTAACCACTGGCCCAACAAGTGGTCCTCTTCTGTCCAGTGCTGGGCACCTGGACGATTTTCACAGCAACATTGGTGATGATCAAATGATTGCTGGGATGGTGGCATAAAAGATCATTTGTGACTCAGAACCCAAACAAGGAAGGTTTAGACAGTTATTATATGTCAAGGAGTTGCTTCAAAGAAATCGTTTTTGAGAAGGTTGTCTACAAGATGTAGGTTAGATCCGACAAAACAGCATTGTTTCTTCTAATTGTTTCTGCAAACAGCTCATAATCCGCTTAGTACTTGACTGGTTAACTCTCCAATGGAGGTGTGTTTAAGAAAGATTTGCTGCTGAAGTTCTCAAGTCACTATTTACTATTTCTTCCCATAATTCAATACATTGTCAAATTTGACAACCATACGTGCAAACTGCCTAAGTACACATTAACACTTCAATAATTATCAAAAATAAGTTGAAAGGAATAAAAAACAAACACCAGATCGTTAGTCGGCCAAGGCTTCATATCCAAACGGCCCTTGGTTACAGTTACAGCACCAAGTGAAAAAAATCAAACTGAAGTTTTTCTTTTTGACATCTCACAGCTCCATCCTTACCAGGTGAACAGGCCTCTGCAGCATAGAGTCCCGTAATGCCGCAACCATCCGTGTGCCATTCCATACCCATCTCATTGGTTTCCTCACTTTTGTTCGTGTTTGGCCACAACGGGTGGGTGCCACATGGCCCGTTTTGATGTCGGTTGAAGCTTGAAACAAAGTGCGGTCACTCAGAATCGATGTCCAATGCCGATGACTTTGGCAAAACTTAAACACAACAATAACAGTGGTAAGTGCATCGAATGTAGAAAGTAAAACGTCATGTTTTTTTTTCTTTTGTTCCTCCTTAGACTTAGTTCAACATCTTCAAACTCAACGAGATGCTTAGTAGTGCAACTGCAAGTCACAACATATGTATATATATATAAATATGTAAATGCACACCGTAATTATCAAAGCATCAGTTTACATACTGCAAATAATTACACATCGTCCAATATAGACATAAACAAAAATCAAAAGTACATATAAATTCACCCAGTCTCTTGCAAAGTCCACCTTGTCAAAAAAACACTTTCCTTCATTTATTTAAGTTACAGTCATTGGGTCCCCCATGGTGAGTCCTCACCCCCGAACGGTGTGACACCTCTGTTTTTTGGACCATGCTGCTGGGCGTGCATTGCGATGCAACTTGGGATCAGAGGTCATAGTGCCCAGGGCGCGTACCGTAGGAAGTTCAGGAAGACATGAAGGATCTTTCTGCGCAAAGGGGTTCCTGAGAAACAGGGAGGGACCCATGACGGATCCATGGGACGAACGATATATTTACCTACATGGATGGTTGATTTTTATGGTAAATGTATGGGTAAATATACCATACATGGATCCTATGGGATGAGTCATTTTGATGTTGAAAGGCTCAGAAACTTTTGGGAATGATTCATGGAATGATGACATACATGTTGTTTGATGGACTGCCATTGAGGCATTCAAAAAAACACGCAACAATGGCTTGGTCCACGGTAGATACAGTGTCTGGATATAAAGATTTCTTCACATCCATCTTAAGGTAGTGGAACATCAGAAAAAAACATGAACAAACCGAAATCCTTTCAAAACTTTGGCGAATGATCTTGTTCAATTTAGTGGCGTCTATCAGCGCCACAAGGAACACCCTGAACATATGAATCCATGAATCATACGAAATCAATCAAATCCAGAAAAATCCTTGAATTTTACATCAGAAATTCTAGAGAGAATGGTCATCTAAGTGTGCCTCATTAGAATCTGGATACCCCCCCACCACCAGTGGTCCCCCGTTCTGGAAAAAAACGTGTGAAGCTCATACGAAGCTTCGATGTGAGGGGTGGTAGCCAAACTGATGGGATTCCCACGGGAAAAAAATTGGGCCCTCAATTTTTGGCCCCCAACAAAAATCATATACCCCCTGGAAATGTACCATAAATACCCAAAATGACGCCACATTTGAAAGGAGATACATTTTCCAAATCATCATGTTTGGTATCTATATAAATTTTCGGAAGGGTATTCTCGCTCACAAGGGTGATGTGAGTTGGGTCTTAACTCAGCCACAACTCTGATTCTAACGGGCTCTCCATGGCTCTCAGGTTCAAGGGAATACATCATCCCAAGAGATATTGAATGGTTTCGAAAATACTGTTGATGTAAGAAATCCTGCACCACCTGACATGTACAAAACCTCTAAATAATGTGATAAACTACCATATCAATTGATGTAGAATTTCTTCCATCAACAGCATCACTTTCGCTAAAAAGGTTGCTTCCTCAATCGCTTCCCAGTGGCTGCTGACAACTCAGCTCCTCTAAATCTACATCAGGAAAACGTCGCAGAACATCGAAGAATGCAGGAGGTGAGAGCTTCTGATTCGGGAAGTGCAATAAACCTCAGATGATCAAGAGACCGAGATGGAAAAAATCGAGGAACCATTGAATGTCGAACGTTTCCGAAAATGAGCGTCAGGTGTTTGAATCTGGCAAAAATCATAATATTTCACCAACCTAGCACGCAATTGAGGTCTCTGAGGGCATCGCAGCGTCTTAGCACAATGCTCCAAAGTATCAGGGTAAGCAACTAACCTTCGAAATTGGTTGAAAACTGAAGTAATTGATGAAGAATTGATGAGTAGAGTATGATAAAAAAAGGATCACAACATAAAAATGTTTCCAATTCCGGGCCCGTGCTCACCAAAATTCTTGTACAAGCCAAATGAAATTCAATGTGAAACTGTTAGGATCAACTACGAAGATGGAGACGTTGTCTCGCCACACGCGTATGCCAGCCTTTCTCAAAATCAGAATCATCGTTGGGGAATGTTTGCAGGATTACAGATGCCTGTAGTTGTGGCACCTGAGGAGGACCTGTCAGATTTTCATCCAATTTCTGTTTCGCAAAATGGTGGTATAAGGATTGATGAATGTCTCGCTGGTTTGGGAATTCTGGTCTGCAAATCAAGCCCGGTCTGTAATGATTCGCCCCAAAAACCAGAATAGACGTGCAATTCGATTTCCGACCCGGCACAAGCTGTCTGCCCAGCAACTTTTCAAGCGGACCAACACATCGTTCGAATGCAAGTACCTGTTTCCCGTAACGAATTGTCGTATCGTCTTTGGCTGCCCATCGTGGAAGAAAAAATCGTCCCTGTCCACCACTGTTGTATATCAAACCATGTTGTATTGATGTCTGAAACGCAAAAGCCATCTCAAACCATGTAATGTCGAATGTTCCCTCCGGTGCAGTAGGCCATCGTAGCCTCGTGAGCCATTCTAAAAGAGCGTCACCGTAAGAAGTTGTCCATGTACACAGTTCAAGTTTCATTGTATCATCTGGAAGCCGTGTTGGGTGCCAGTAATCAACTGGCGACCATGTATTCAAAGCTTCGAGTTGTGGTCCAAAGTTCATGTCACCTGCTGGCAATTTCTTCTGTTGTCTCAACAAATCATATGCTTTAGCTCTTTCTGCCTGCTGTTTTGCACGAAGAGAAAATTGCTGAGGCAAGTGTTTTTTGGTTTCTACAAAGTGATCATAGTCATCATGTGTAGGTGTGATTTGGGTGAATCTTGTCAAGGCTGCTTTAGCTGCTCTATCTGCTGCTTCATTTCCCAATTTCTGCCAGAAAATATCATTACTGTCGTTGACTGTATCAAGAGAATGTGCCTTGACTTTCCGAATGTCAATGTTTTTCCACGTTTCTGTTTGCCATAGGATAAGTGTGATATCAAAGTTAGCCTGTGTGGCCAGTTGTCTAACATGTGTCACATTGGCTAATGCACGAAAAACATCAAGGACATAAGCTGAATCAGTGTATACGACTGCTTTGATACCTAAACTGGCAACAAAGGCAACAGCTTGCAGTTCAGCCCTGGGTATAGTTTGACACCCTTGACATTCTGATACTGCCAGTGTTTGAAAGCCTTTTGGAATCTGTTTGGTGGTTTTGTAGTGATGTATATCTTGAAGGCGGCTGTCTGCTGTCATACTAGTGGCAAGAACGACTGAGAAAGCTGCTCGACGATGCCATGGGTGTGAAGGTCTTATGCAGGAACCATCAGTGAAGATGATTATGTCAAGATTATGTTGAACCAAGTGATTCAAGCAATTCATGACTGGTTCAAAAGGAACTGGTGCAGGCCTATTTGCAAAAAAGAACCAGTTAAACTCAAAGTCATCATGCAAATAAATCACCGGGATCTCAAAGTGACACGGGTGATGTTGCTGCAAGAATGTGATCAGCTCTGGATAGTCATGACAAAGATAGTTGGTTTGCGGACAATGCATTAATCGATGTTCTGTACTATCTTCAGCTTCACAAAGGTCACACTTATGATCTCTTTCTGTGAAGTTCTGTGATTGAGATGACATCATATATGCTCCTGTTATTGCATGACTTGCAACTTTTTGTTCAGGGGCGGACAAATTTTGTATCACTTTCAAGGTTTCGACTCGGTTAGGAACTGGAAAATTCCGCCAATTATATCTTGCCATTCCTGTTTGTGTCACATGTTTCAGCCAAGAAAATTCAAGAAATTTGAGGATGTCTTCTACAGAACTTTTCAAGATATCAAAACTAACAATAGTATCGGTGAGAATTTGGCCAACTTCGGTGAAGGACCATCCTATCCTATGCAAGTTAAATTTCAGTGCCCCAGCTGGTCCTCTTACAATATGGTGATCGCCAGTGTGTTTTGCAACATGTTTTAGAAAAAGCTGCTGTTCTGGTGCATCAAATTGCATGAGTAACTTGCGACACGAAATCAATGATTGCCGAATAAGATAGAGTTCCGGATCTATCACCAACTTTGACAACATCATAACTGCAAGATATGGATTAGAGTTTTGCTTATAGGGCACGATAGCTTTTGCCATTGCCGATCTGAGTTCTTTAGTCCAATTCTGGCCTACTGCATATGTTTCTGTACCATACAAAGCTTTGTGCATAGCATACGTACAAATCAAGGCCTTAGAATCTAAAGAAACAGGGATACGCTTGAGTCTTTTCAGTTGTGCCAAAGATTCTAGATGTCGCTGCATCTGTGTGTCTCTGGAATTAACTTTATTATAGTGAATCATATACCCCAGTTCTCGGGCGTGTGTGACGATTGACAAATCTGCTATCTGAGGCAACAAACACTTGATTTCTTTTTCCCATTTCTTTTTTCCCGTTGTAGATGTTGTCCATGCCCAAGTTTTGCCCCAATCAATTTGCAGTCGCAACGAGTCAGTATAGTTGACAGTTGTTTGGATAGCTGCCAAGTTCGACTCTGTAGTTTTGGTTTTCCATCCCCAGTTATCTGCGTAGCTTGTGGGTTTTGCAGTTGTAGCTGACACATGATGCTGCCATACCCAACTTAAAGCTAGGCAAGCGATGATAGACCAAGTGTCTCCTTCTGGCGCTCCAGTTGCGCTGGACCCACAACACCAAATTTGGTTCTGCAATTTCCACCATCGTGCGTTGTTGGATAGTGTGTTAAACCAAATGTCTGCAACTCCTTTGGGAACTCCAAAGTGGATCATGGCACGATATGATGGCAATCTAGGCAGTAAGTTAAAACACTTGACTAGATCTAAGGTCAGTCCCTGCCACTGCAGGTGAGTATTGTTTAGATCATGTGCTTTCTCAAATTGCCACTGCATTGCCATGAGTTCTATTTGCGCTGATCTTGTCGGAAGAAAACCAATAAGCCCAGATGGCGCTGTTTGGCCCCAATTTGTTAGAATCTGTTTTGTTACTACTTTTGTCCACCATCTGTATAACAAAGGAATCAATGTAATTGGTCTTGTCTGAGCTGGTGATTCTGGCTGCTCAACTTTTCCTATGGGAATGGTGATTGAATGACTCCAAGTGGATGGCAACGATTTTCCTTGGATGGATGCAAAGATGTTGGCTAAAACTTGGATACACACATCTGGAAGATTTCGAAGCTCCTCAACTGTCCATCCGTCCGTCCCACGGGCCGAAGTGAGCTTAGTGGTACTAATTGCCTGTTTCCAAAGTTCGACATTGCATAGATCTAGATCAATTGGCTGTTGAGGTGGACACTGTTCCAAATGCCGATCAAAGTGTTCCCACACACTGAAATTGGAAGTATCTTCAAGTGAATCTCGACACCAAAATTTATTCCAATAAGTGCTAAGTTTGTCAGCAATTTGGGATGGATCACTGGTCAAATCTTTTTGCACTATCAATCCTGTTTCTGGTAACATTTCAAAATGGTCCAAGAAGACTACTGTGATAGTGTTTTCATGCCTATTCTGAATTTGTGCTGTAAAACCAGCATAGGATATCATGCGATCTAGTCTGAATGGAACTGATTCACTAAGCTGCAAAGTAACGAGTCCGAAGTCATCTTCAATGAGGGTGGCATGTGTTGAGATTTCTGATGGTACAATTGCCAATGTCGGGTTGACAACTTGTTTCACCTGTCTCAAAGCTTGTTGAAGATGATCTTTCTTTTCATCATACCACTGTGCAAACTTAGATGTTTCTCTATGCTTCCGACGTTCTAGGACAACTTCAGCATCTATATCTTGGCTTAAAAGTTGAATAGTAACATCCAGCCATTCAACTGTTGGAAAGTCAAGGGGGTAATACAAAAGATGTGGATTCGTCAGGCAATAGCTTGGAAAGGAATTGGGAAAACCTTTCGCTCTTGTTATAGCACGCCATTCTGCTTTCAGGGAATGGACTGTTGTTTCAAACTGATTGACAAGACATGTTACTTTCAAGAGTCGATTTCGAAAGGACTGCAAGCGACGAACCTGCCTTGTTTTCATTTTGATTCGGTAAGTAACAACTTCTGCTGCTGGTGTGTACTGTCCAGCACATGCTTTCTTGATTGGCACTTTCGGTGGTATTTTTGAGATTTTCGGATCTTTCCCTCTTCCAAGAAACTTTTTGGGTAAGAAGGATTGTGGAAAACGATCAGGATTTTCAAGATGCTGCTCACTGATAGCTTTTTTCACTGACTCTTCCACTCCCATAGCCCATAGTTTCAGAGCATCTGGAAGAAGATTTGAGTCTGGAAGTTCCAATGGCAAATCATGGTGGTTTGCAAACTCTTGAAAATGTTTGGCAACCTTTTCTTTATCAGGTTCAAATTGCATCCATGTCTGTGGAACTCGAAAAATTTGCTTGCATGGACGTTGAAATGGAAAAGATAGATCTATTTCAACTGGATCGTGATCTCCAAAAAGTTTACCTTTATTCACCTGAATGTTAGTTACATGTTGTAAGAGATCCGGAATTATGAAAGCTTGGTCATTACACGTGGCTTCTCTGCAAGTGTTTGGCATTTTTTCTTGATGAAGATATTGATAGATCTCAGCTGTTGTTCTATATCCATACTGCATGATAGCTCGCCCCGCATACAATTTTTCAGGTGGATGGTTGAAGTCACCCAGTATAATGGATGGTAAGCCTACTTCACCCGCAATTTTTGCTGCTGTTGCCAAAAGCTGATCTGTCTTAATCCAAGCATCTCGATTTGGTTTTGGGTATCCATAAATAGTGATGATATGAATGTGAAGATTGGCTAATTCAATTATTCCTGACACAATTCTTTGGTCATCTATTTCTTTTGGAATTTCAACTCTGGAAGGTCTAATCGGCCAATTAGTGTGGACTGAAACACCTGTGGCCGTTCCACGAAATGCTGCATCTTCCCGTGTTGTTGCTGCATGAGGTGCTGCAGGTGGCGACCACAAAGAAGCATAATCATGTGCTCGAAATGCCGCTGTGGTAGCTTGCTGTACAAGCAATGTAGCACTTGTTTCCGCTAATGCAATGATATCTGATTTGAGCTCAAGTAATGTTGTCACCTTCTTATTAACTGCAGTGGGGTTTACAAATACAAGTTTGGTTTGATAACCCTCTGATGTCGATGTTGGTCCTGGATTTGATGCTTCGCCAATTCTGCAGGCAATGTGTGGTGAAAATTCTCGACTAAGTGCTGGCAAATTTCGGTAGGAGACTGCAAAATGCCGTCTTGGAAAACTGTACATTTGGGTTGATCCGAAGTGAAGATATATGGTTGATCTCTGTGAGAAATGGAAATCATTCTGTTGATAACTGATGGGATCACTACACAATCCACAAACTGAAGGTGATGTCCAACGAAATGTACACCTTGAGTCAAATATCAACAAAAATGTGATATGAAAAGATCTGATTATCCACCATGGTTGATGTTCAAAATCCGGAAATAAGGTGCTGATTTCCGCCTTCTGTATTGAAGCACTCAAATCGCACCATGTTCCTGGATCCCAGTAACAGCGGTCAGACTGACATGTCCAGTCACCAGGGATGGAGCAATCCGGGTGCTTCAAAAGGAATATCCATGTCACGGATGGTATCGACCCTGATGTTGTGATATCTGCTAAGTGAGATTCTTTCCCTTGGCAAGTGCCGGCATCAGTAGATGTTGCACAAACTGTCAAAAGCAGAAGAGTGTTACCAAGATCAGTGTTTGCCAAGGAGGCCCCTAGAAACGAAAAGTCATGCACCCACTTTGCTTTATCAAAAACGAAGATGTTATATCCTGTGAATGTCCCTGTGCATTCTTCAGCAAAATCCTCGTGGAACAAAAGGCCTGAAGCGAAATCCCTCCTTTGAGTGCTTTGCAAAATACTCATTGAACAAGATTTTTTACCTCTGGCCTGCAATGTGGATGGTTTGAAAAGACGGCTGTTTGCATCAACAACCCAAGGTTTATGAGCCCCTACTCCGCCCTGAATCATTGAGGTTTGCAAACGCAAAATTGATCTAATGCATCTAATTTCTGGCTGGATTTGTCAATCCTCCTCGATGTCATCTGGTGATGATCTCGGTCTCTTGTCATTTCTCAGGAGAAGCTGCTTGAGCTCATCCATCGACGATGAGATCTTCGCCTCTTGCTGTGACAAAGCCTGCGCCAAACTGGACTCAAAGCTATGCAAAACTGCCTGTGTTTGATTTGCTTGAGTTTGCATCTGATTTTCAATCTTCTTGAACTTCTCATCTTGATCTTTGGCATTATCCTTGGCCATGATCTGCAACTCTTGCACTGCCTGCTCCAAGTGTTTGATTTGCTGATCATGCTGTTGCAGATACTTTTCGGTAGGACCTGATTCAACTTTGCCAACACTGCTGGATGTTGCAGTGCCCTGCCATGGATCAAAGAATGGATCACCTTTCTGAAAAACGGTGGGATTCTTGACTGGCGGAACTGTGATGGCTGCTGAAACAGATTTGGGCCCAGCAATCAAACCTATTGGATTCTCAGTGTTCTTGGGTTGCATCTTGGTGATTAGAAGTGGACTGGAATTGAAAAACATGACATCCTTTGGCGGTGCATCCGAGGAATTAACTAGCCATGTTTTTGCTCCCAGAGGTTTGAGAGGATGCGTGTTCCACGAGTTGCTATCAGCCCATTCCTGAAGCACTTCACGATCTACCCCAAAAGGGAGCGGTTGAATCTTGTAGACATCACCTTGTGGCGTTTTCTTTGGAGGTTCCACACCTGGATGGAATTTTTCCCAAATCTCAGGGAAATGACTTGTCTCTACACGGATGCCTTGTGATTTTCGGCCTCGGATAAGTCCTGCAATACTGGCTTGTCCTAAACACATTGCTTCAAGTTGCTGACTGGTCTGTGGCAACCAGATGATCCGCCATTGGTCTGATGGCTTTCCATTGGTCGTCTTTGGCGTGATAAAAAGACGATTGAAACCAGAACGACGTAGCAATTTTCTGAGATCAGCTAATTTGACTTCACTATGGTATTGAATGGATGTTGCTTCTGATGGTGCACACGGTTTTGAATCTTTTCGAAATGCTCGACCAAAAGGACTCCGAATCACATCATCCAATCCATCTTTGGCCAACAACTGCTTTGAAAATCGAACAGGCGATTTGATAGCTTCCTGCCATTCCTCGTGATGGAAGTCTTGTTTCCACATCGTGAAGCTACAGATCTGGACATCATGGGTCCGTATGAGAGTACCTTCATCTGTTGCAACTACAACCTGCTTGTCTCCTAGTTGTAGCAAATATCCAGCGATAAGACATTGTTGTCCATCCATATTGATGGCAGGTGCAACGAGCTGTTTCATGGGTTTGTTTGGGATATCAAGCTCACCTACGACAAAGATTGCAAGTTCATCTGGCAACAATTTCCCTGACTGCGAAATCCATGGTTTTGCTGCTTCCGCCGACATCATGGTGACACTTGGAACACATGGACTGAAATCTGCTGTTATAGGAAGCGGCTTGCCTTGCATGGTCAAGAAGTATCCTGGTTTCAACTGATATCTGGTGACATCTAAGTTCCTCATTTCATGAATGTTTTTGTCTGTTCCCAATTTCTGAAACTTTGCTTTTGCTTTGGCCAATGTCCCAGTCTTGATAGGAAGATTAATGGAACATTGCTGACACAATTCACGAAAGGCGCTTTCTTTTTTGTCTGGTTCTTCTTGAAAAAGTAACACTGTCAATCGCGGAATTCCAAATTGCTGAATCATGGTTGTAATATGATCTGGAACTTGCTTGAAATTCACTCCATGATCCATGAAAAGCGAAGACAATCCTGCATGAATCGCTTGCTTGTGCTCAACTTTAGCACCGGTACCTCCAATGATTGGCCTAGCAATATGGAATTTGATATGTGTCTGGTCCTGTCCATTCAATGTTTCTTCTATCGTACCTGAACAAATCCTTTCCTGCATGGAGAATTGAGGGCTGTAGTCCAAATTCATTGATGGCATAGAGATGTTGCAGTGCATCCAACATGATCTCCCAACGAACTTCTTTGGCAATCTGAAATTTGGGAAGATTTCTGAATGCAACTTTGAACTGTAGTTCACAATTTCCATTTCGTCCTTCAAGGGAATTGAGAAATGTCATCAAGAGTTTGTTTTCCAGGGCATAACGAAAGATAGTGATCGGTGTAGCAAATGTTATCCCTCTCGGCTGAAAAACGAGTTGCACACAATTGGAGTCTACAATCTGTCGCACCAATGCTCTTGAGTGTTTGGCAATCCATGGTGAGTCAATTGCAAGTTGCCAAAAAGTGAGAACCTGTGCAAGATCATCTGGTGGGCCCTTGAATTGCAAAACGAGGATGTCTGTGTTCAATGGGATTCTCGGTTCATATGTCACTCTGGTCATTGCTGAAATGAAACCAAGAACATCAAAACACTTTCCCATTTCAACTGGTTCAGAGAAAATCCTTTGATTGCATGTCATTGGAATCAGCGGAATCTGTCCTATTTCATCATACCATTCATTACAAGTATAGGCTGGAAATCTTGTCAAATCAGGTGTTGTTGTAGTGTTCCTTTCTTGTGCAAAGGACTGTCCACCAATGTCGAAAATGAGAATCTTCTCAGTGATGCTTTGGGAACTCATTTGTTGGACATATGACGAATCCTGTGCAATTGGCATGAGACATCCAGTTTCCAATAGCTCATTGGGTGTGAAGAAAGCTTCATCTTGCAATCCTACTTGACAATACTTTTCTGCATGCAACAATCCTAGTCGGTGATCCCATAGTTGTGTTATGGCTTTTGTAGGAATTGGACTGAGGACACACAACGCAGAGTAATTGCCAGGTTCAAGCAATGGTGTCACCATGTGCACAGTATCATCTACTTTTGCTTCATTCGGTACGAGAAATTGCATGAGATTCTGTTGCAGGGATTCATCTGTGCATTCAAGATCTGAATCTGATTGCATGGATTCGTCACTAACAATCTGATATTCATCGTTTTGCACTATTTCTGGTTGACTTTGTGCTTGAATGTGCGTGTTGACGAACTGTGCAACATGCTCTTTAAATTCGGCTGCATGAAACTTTTGCTGAATCTGATAATCCAGAGTGTCTGGAATTTGATCTGCTGGAGAATCCAATGGCGAATTGACTTCTTGCGGAAGGTCTTCCAAATCTTGACATGGTTCTAAGGAGAGAGGAAGAGTTGGCGATACACTCTGTTGATGTTCCACAAATCGGTGAGCATCGATGGGGATACATCCAGCTTCAAAATCAAAGAGATGATTCACTGGCCATGCAACTGTTTTTGATTGACCCCAGGACAATTCTTTGGCTAAGACTTGAACATAGTTCTTGATGGGTGTAATCTCAACATCTGATCCAAGATACCATGCAAAATCGTCTTTTTGAACTTTGGTTGTTTCAGGTTTCATCCTCTTGGCTTCAATTTTCAAAAGAATGTTTTCCAAAGTATTGTGATTTGGACCATAGTAGTGATCAAAGGCTGCATACACGGCAATGAGTGCATGATGTTGCATGATGCAATTCCCTATAGTTTGCCATGCTATCTCTTTGGGCTGCAACAACGCCATTGGTGTTATTTGCATATGTGCCATGATCAATTCAACTGGCTTCCACCATCGGAATTTACATTCTTCTGCTGTGAAATGCCCAAAAAGGCCACGACTTCGCAAAAGATCATCCCTGAGCTCATGTTGTCTTCCATACGCTGCCATGACTACTGGGAGTTTATTCTGCAAAGGAACTGAACGATAGTTTAGAACCTTGTTCTTGGCCCAGTATGGTGCATGCAAAGGAAGATACGATACATCCATATACTTTTGGACGACTGATGGGGGGATCACAAATTCCAAAAGTTCTTCAGGTGTGGATCTGATATGGCATCCCCATGTCATGAGGTTATGATTTTTGATCTCCCATTTCGGCCATGTAAACGGATGTGGTGATTCTTCAATGCGCTCAATGACAGCTAGCCATCTTGGACGAACACATGGAGTTCTTTCTTGTGCATCAACTACTGCCTGATGTAAAAATCGATACCCGCACCAATGAACAACTTGACAGAAATCGGAATATTGCTGATGCATTGAGAAGTTTTTGACGTTTTCAAGTAGAATAATGGCTGGCCTCATGACTCTTGCTAGCCCCAATCCTTCAAGAAGTACTTTCCCATTGTCATCCGAAAAACCCTGACTCCATGCTGCTCCTGTCCATGACTGACAAGGAAATGAGAAAGTCCAAATCTGTGGATTTACCATTGAAACTGCTTGTCGCCACCCGGATGCTTGAATTGGTGCACATATGGTGGTCGATTTACGCCTTTCTGCAAAAAACGCTGGCCCCAACTGCACATTGTTGACAAATTGCGTTCGATGATTGATGGAATGCTGTGCTGCTGCCGGCAACATGTGATCAAGACCGATATGGTAATGAAACGGCCATCCGTATTCATGTGCGGTCTGAAAAGCATACTCCCATCCACCGTATCCCCCACAACATAGGTTCAATGTCCAGTGTGCTGCTGTTGCTCCATTGTACCATGTCGTTATGAAAGAATTGCAGGTTGGCTTCAAATGATAAATCTTCAATTTCTCATCACTTCGTTCCAGTTCAAAATCAAAGAGGAGAATCTTCGTTGAATGCAAAATTTGCCGACCAACAAATTCATCACATTTGAAGTGAACCTTTGCCCCTGTTGTTTCGTCCGGAAACCATTTGTTGTCACCTAATCGTTCAATACTGCCCCATGAAACTTCCAGAAGATTCGCGGAAAAACTGTCATTCGAAAATGATGGATCCGCTACCAACAAATTGCCCTTGCCCTTTGTCTGTAAAATCTCCAGAGTATCGATGGTATATTTTGAAAGTATCTCACGGATTTCAGATGCCATGGAACTAACTGTCTAAATCCGTTCGCAGCACATGCTGACAGGACTACCACGAGAAGGTTCGGATTTGAGCCCTATTTCACCAACCTAGATTTCCCTGAAAATAAAGGGGCCCCATTTCACTTCCAATGTGTTATCTTTTGGGCTGAAATCGGTCGTGATGAACCAACCCATCTGAGTAATATGCTCGTCAAAATGGGAATCTTCCCAGGGATCAACATTTAAACAAAAATAAAAAAATACATATAATATTTGAAACCACCACCTAGTTAAACAGCTTGCCCCTGAAAAATGATAGTTGGAAGACGATCCGGCTTCCTTTTGGGTTTCGGTCACGAACTTCAGGGGAAAACTCGCTGTTAAACTTGCCAGGGAGTACCGTAGTGAAAACGGTAGATGGCGGTGCACTCCCATGTATTGGTTTATCATGGCCCCGAAAACTCTTCGCAACCGAACTTGGGAGTGGCTTACTAGCCATCTGCTTTTCAGGTGGTATAGTTAATAGTTGCATTTCTTTTTGTTGTACAACATTTGTTGCTCATCTTGGGTAGTGCTTATTTCACCCACTGGTTTCAGTACATCATTGCTCATCCCCCTTTTTTCGATGGTTTTTCACACTTTAGAATCCACCAAAACATGGAAAAAACTGTCCTCCAAACTGTCAACCCATCTCCAAACGCTGTTGTTCACAGCTTCGAAGCTGAAACTGACATCTTCAATCACTTCCCTTCGGTAGATTCATGGAAAAATCATGTTTATATATTAATATATATTATATATTATA
>OMLO01002209.1_pt1 | contig 15546 bp, 6 predicted proteins | sample 1674811 | NCBI WGS metagenome assembly OMLO01 (sample SAMN06265003, study PRJEB25207) | coral metagenome | isolation source: Coral host | place: Mexico:La Bocana,Puerto Morelos, Mexico | collected 2008-11-13 | reverse complement strand
AAACACTCCAAATCTGACAAATCTGAACAAGTAACTTACATATTCCCACATCCTCATTGAGCCACCAACTATTTCTCCAACTCCAGGCATCAGAAGGTCAACCTAGAATAAAGGGGAATATGCTGAAATAATCAACTAAACCACAGGTAGATGAATTCAAAAACTACACATTGTGTAAACACATTTTTCCAGTGCAGATCTTGTTAATTGTGTTGGTGCGGCAATATAATGATCATAGTTTACATGCTTGTTTACAACTCGTACATCAAGCAAAAATAACTTACTGATTCGGTGAGACCCTTATTCTCTGGACACCTGAACATGTAGAAAGACTTGATGTTGGTAGGAAAACGGCACAACAGGATTGGCTAGGGGAAAAATGGCACAAGTGTTAACTAGTGGACCTGACTGAAATGAAGGGAACTTGGTTTAACTATGTAACCCTGTTCAAGTACCTCATTGATTTGGTCTGTCATTTTCCTCTCTGGCATCTCAGGGATGTCCTACAAAGAGATAATATTTCAGTTACTGTTTCAATAGAATTATAGTTTCTCTTCCCTGTACATGTAGCTAGATAATTTGAGACAGAAACTATCCAAGCCCCAGGATCAACTCTCTTTACTGATTGATCTTAACAATTTGGTAATAGATAGGCAAGAACTGGGACATTAAGGAAATCCTACCTCTCCAAATTCATAGTAGGTGCCATCTTCCTTTTTGATGTCATGTTCTTTCAAGTACTTGATGGCATCAGAATAGTCCATTCTCCTGTTCAGAACATGTCAGTTAACATCAAATTAGTTTCGAGATGAATTTAGTCTTGAATCAAGTTGAATCACAACACCTTTGTAGTAATACTTTACTCACTTGAAGGGTCTTTTAAGAGGCTTGAAATCCTGAAAGACAAAAGAGCTAAATGTTATAAACAGACCAGTACAAAAAGTAAATGACTAAACAAATGTAGAAATAATAACTAAGTGTTTTACATGGTGAGTTAAATGGCAGAAATGTGTGGCAGTGAGTATGAAAACATCTTTAGGCTAATGGAGGGCTGGCGTCCAAAACATCAGCTTCACAAACTTGCAGTGGTTATTTTTCCTTTAACAACTTCAAGCTAATAAATCTATAGCTAAGCATTTCACTTGATGACCAATGCAGCCCAACAGTTGCTTTAGGAGCTATATACACAAGTATATACCTTTGAAGTACGAAAATTTGTACATGTAGTTTGCTGCTGGAATTCTAATGAGATCACTGAACAGACTTAAATGGAAAACTTGTGATCAGAATGAGTTTAAAATTAGTGCACCAAATGAAACTCAAAGATGACATTCTTGTATAATCAGACATAGATGTAGCAAAAATGGCCGTACTCACTGGATTCATTTCCTTCAGGATATCTGCATGAGGAGACTTTAAAACTCTGTCAACAACATCACACACCTGAAAAAAAGGACTGCATTTTAACTACAGCATTCTAATTATCGCAAATTACTGTTTGCGACAAAGAATAGGAAACATGATGATAAAATTAGTGTCTTCATACACACCAAGTCTTCTATTCTGTTCAGAAGATCATCAAACGTGATGAAGGGGCATTCAGCTTCTACATGAGTATATCTGTAGATGATACAAAATTGAATTAACTTTGATGCTAAGGGCCAATTTTCCACTACACCTGTATGCATAACATGGTCAAGACCACGTACTGACAGTTGTATTTGTTATAATAAAAATTATATTACATCAAATGAGGTTGTATCCAGTAGGGCTTGTTTGTATTCTAATTTAACACTCGCATGAAACTTCTAAATTATACATGTACATGTAGCATATACAGGTAATTCCACTTGGAACTTACTGCTTTTGGCACAGTGTGTGCTCTAATTAGAGCAGATGTGTCACAAAGATTGACTTAATAGGATGCCTTATATTAGTAAAGCTACTGGTATTCTGCTAAATTTGCTTGAGAAGATAGGTTTCTATTGTTCAAAAACCACTTATTTTTTAATATATTGCATCATATACAGCTGTACATTTATAAACCAGTTTTCCATTACCAGCAATTTGTACACCAATACTTTACTACTTTAACATATGCATCGTAATACATTGTCACCATTTCTCTGGCCTCTAGGCATCCAGTTATATTGGAAATGTGACAGAAGCAAATAACATCTTACTCACTCAGACAAATGCCTTCTTGTACGTGACTGTTCTGCCCTGTATGACTGTGCAATGCAAAACACATCACCAAGAGCTGGGATGACTGTCTCCAGGTAAAGCTGGGATGACTGTGTCAAGTATGCCTGAAATGATTCAACACTGACATCACAAACTGCTAATACATGTATAACAACAGACTATATCAATCCATATTTCAAGCACTTGAATCCAAAGGGGAAAAAAATCAGATGACCACAAAAGAACTAATCTGAAAAAGACAACTTACTTGTTCACCAAAGTAGTTAAAATCAAAAAGAGTGGAACCTCCCTCAACTTGTGTTTGAACCATTGTGGGTGGAGTCACCTATCAGAAAAGTGATAGTTCAGTAGCAGTATTACCGGTAAGTTTTTTTAAAATGACAAGGTGATTGAACCAGAATTTCAAGTTAATATTGCAATTTTTAAGTCTTTTCCAAATGACAAGATGATTGAACCAGAATGTCAAGTTAGTCAAATCAGGAAATTAACCCCATTAAGTTAAGGACAAGCCAGAGAAAAAGAAAAAAATCTTCAGGTACTGTATATAGTTATAATATAATTACCTCCACATAACTATGATCAAAGTAATGATCTCTAAAGCTGAAAAAAAAAGTTCAGTGCAATAGTTTCAGTTTTACACTAATTTTTTTGCACATGGCAAATAATCATTGCTACTCAGAAGCTAGCCTAGCAGTATACACACTGAGACACATTACTAGACACTTGTTATCCTCTAGTTCTTGACAGAACTGAAGAAATAATTAATCAGGCCAGGGCTCAAACTATCAGCCAGCCAATATGTAATGATTGGTCGGAACAGTGATTTGACTGGCCAAAAAGTTTCCTTGCTGGTTGTGTTGACCGTTACAATCATTTGCATATTATCTTGAATAAACAGTTGAATCCTAAGCTGTTTATTTAAAATTTTGCCTGGATGAAACAAGTGTGTTTACAAATAGAAAATTATAAAAGTAGCTTGCCACCAGTGATTTCTACAAAACAGATTTTCAAATAATTATTTCCTAATTCTTACACAGCTTTGTGATTGTGATGTTTCAAGCTGCTAAAATAAACATCTCCCGACTAAAACTTGATACCAAAATATTCATTTGGCATCTGACAATTTTTTCCTAAATTTCAATGTCAAAGTGTTTTGCATTGATATTGGTAGAAAATTATTTTCATCCTTACAGCTAAGCAAAGTAAACACTAACCACTGTGTAACTGTTGAACGCATTCTCAGGATTCTTGAAACCTAGCATGAAATATTAAACTAAAATGTTAATAACAGTGATTGCAGTATTTTGTAGAGATCAATATACCACAAACACACTCACTACACCTTGTGCTCAACACAACATTATTAACAATATGAGAATATTTTAAAAATCGTACCGTGTCACCTCTAAGCATGATATGCCTGTTATCAAGCTGAGTGTCAATGGCAGATTCCTACAAATTAGAGATATTAATACAAGTAATAAATACGATCAAATGAAGGTATAAATTATCAAGAAAATCACTATGCTTAAACTATTATAATAACAGTCTGTGAATATTTTAAAAAACCTTTATTTTCAGATGTCTGTTTTAGCCTGTTACATTTGACTGAAACTGGTTATATTTCTAAAAAAATAATTTTCCACATGAATATCATCAATTTTAGTAAATTTGATTTGATCATCTTCAGTCAACTCAATATCAAGGATATTAACACAGCCATATATTGATACATGTAGTTCAGGAGTGTTGTACTGTAAAGGATATTGAAGAGTTGGTTTTTTTTATCTTTTTCCCTTAATTGCATTTGTTTGCATTCGAGATCCTTATATTATGAATACAAGATGTAGATGCAACTGATTCAAAATTTCAGTTTGATGTGATTATTGTCATTTAATTAATATTTGTTTTTTAAGGTGTTCTAATAGGTGTGTGACCAAATATTACAATGATCGACTAACCTCATTCACCAGGTTATCAACTCCACCAGAAGGGGATTCTCCCACAAGTTCCCAGTAGTCTACGGTCATTTCATGACCTCCAGGAGCCTGGATGAAGAATAAGGCTGTCAATATCAGATGTTACCTATTAAACTCTACATCTAATTAAAAGAAAAACCCTCACTGTTTTTCCTTCCGGAACTTCTTTAATGACACCATAAAGACATACAGAAGCTTCTGTTGCCAATATGAGGGCCTCATATGTCTGGCACTGTAAAATGTAAAAAGGAAATGTCATTGTTAATGTTAATTCAAATTGAAAAATTAAATAAATATAATAACATTTAACATTAGAAAAATAACCCAGCATTGAGTAAAGTTAACAAAAAACGAGTCCTTGCAGGATAATAAAAAACAAATAAATTATTAAAACTTCAAAAAGAATGTTAATTACTATACTCTCACGTACCTTAGTGATAGAGCATTATTTGTTTAAAAAGGATCTCTAATAGTGAACATCATGTATCTAAAATGATGACGTGATTTGTCATGCTTACCAAAAGATCGGACAAGACACACTGCAGAAACCCATTGCCATCTCTAAGAACTATAAACATCAGGTTTTTCCCTAAAGAAAAAGTGATCAAGAGAACTACTCTTTTTGCATGATACATTAAAGTGTGTATGAAATGAAACATAATTGCTGGCATTTTACTCTTTAATATCTTGTTTCATTTTAGAGATATTGACGTTTTTGTATCACGCAAATTAGGAAATTAACGATGCCACGGGGTGTACAACTGAAATGGTAAAATTCTGAGTAAAGAACATCTCTGGAAATGTTCTTCAAACTTGGCACCAGAAATGTTCGGTACAACAAAACAAATGAAAAAGGAAAATGCCATTCCTCTGTATTTTGAAAAGCATTTCAAATACACAGCAATTATTTTTTTTGTCATATGCACTTTAGGTGTTCTTAATAGTGCCTCTTTCATGCCTTGAAATTGTATCAAAAACAGCTCAAATTGTCATTCACACAAGCACACATTGAATTAGCGCACTGCAGAACAGAACAAGACAACTGCAAATTATAACTTAAATTAATTGAAATAAATTTGTAATTGTCATTTTTACTTTTGCATGCCTTGAAATTCAATGAGACATCTACATAAAATAACAAGTTTGTGCAATAAACTAGACACAAGAGGGTCTTTCAATTATTAGCTCTTGGTCACCCTGGTAATAAACCATGTAAAGCTACCTTTAATAAAAGGATGACCAAGAACTCTGAGACTAAAACAAAATTAATAAATTAATTATTAATGTATTAAATATCATAGAGCTGAACAAAATGTTTTTAAACAATGTCTAGGTCATAGTACATAACAAGAAGTTTCAACGCACCTTGTCTTCTGAGTCTGTGAATCCAACCAAACACTTTGACCCGCTGATCGCGATGAGTTACTGCCTCATTGATCTTTATCTGCAATTTTTACAGGAAACACAACAACAAAAAAATAAAACAGGTGGAGAATCTCAGTGCTACAGTGTAGTAAAAATTATTTGACTATGGCTACTGGAAGAAACAGCACCATCATTTTATCATCCAAAGTATCATTTTTTCATCCAAATCTTACATATTTAAATTATATTGATTTCATTCTGTCAACAATGAATATCATTTGTGTTAGATGAGTAAATCTTTAACATTCATAAACGAGTAGCTTACCCTTATCCCATTATTATGATCAATCAAACTCTTTTATTAGATTAAAATAATTTTGCCTCTCAGAGTACTGGTATGCCATTTTTTTATATCCAACATTTTTCTTATACGGAAAGCTTACCCTCTTGGCTTTTGGTAAACTTTCATCTTCCTTAATTGTAACTTTCTTTGCTTCTTCAAGATTTTTTTCCCTCTGCTGTGCTTTCTCAGTCTTTACATACAAGTGAAAAAAAAAACATCTCCATTCTAATTGACATTTTTAAAAAAAAAAAAAAAAATCCTACCAGACCCACAGTAGTTAAAAATTAAATTCAGGTAAAAATTAAATTCCTTTGTCTCTTAACCCTTATTAGGGTTAGAAAGCAAAGGAAATTGAGAATCAAACTATGTTAAAACTATTTTTACCTGAATTTAACTTTTAACTGCAACACCATCAATATCAAAGGGTAGGATAGGGTAAGGAGCATGTATGTACATGTACTTGGATACTGCTATTGATGAAACAGCAATGACAGCAAACTACCGGTAGTCACTTGGGTTTAGCTTACACTTTCACTGGATCTCCTAACATGCACAGTTGATTAAGCAATTTAAAGAGAGAAATAAGTATGGCTGATATAGACAGTACAAGTTTGTCTCTTACAGGTGTACACCATACTCATAACATGAGTATGACACAAATTGTTTCATGTACATGAATATGTGTAGGTCAAAATGAAATTCTTTTATCCATATGCCTCAAATATCCATACAAGGTACATAATATTATACCCATTACTACAATACATACTCCTACTAAGAAACTCAACATTTCAAGCACCTCTTTTTTCTCTTTATCTTCCGACTTTCTTTTCTCTTGTGCATAAACTTTGGCCACTTTCTTTAGTTGGGCCTTAGCAAGCTTTTCGTATTTCTGAAAAAAGGCAAAGTTATTAATTGCTTGGTTACAAAGCACTGCTATTCCAGAATTGGACATTAATTTAATATATAAGCTGTTAAGCAATATTACATGATCTTATACCTCAATACTATTCAACACCATGCACACAATTCAGGTAAGTGTTCATATCAGATGATGACAATGCCGATGGTGATGGAGTCGCACAAGGTGGCAGCCATACTCCATCTAATACATGTAAGTTAACAGAGACATACAGCCTTGGTTTATAGCTTCCTTCTTTAATACTAGACATCCATGTTATGGTCAATTGACACCTGTCAAAACATAGTATCCACTGACCAGTACATTTGTATCACATGATCATATTGCAGGCTCAAGTTTAGAACTCATCAAGGTCACATGTTTTTTAAAGTGGACAGCTGACCAAGTGCTCATTTTCAATTCAAGTATGGGTTCAACTTGTTGTAAACAGGGCTGGGTTGTTACCTCTCCTTCAGCTTTACTGTCCACCATGATTTGGGGAAGAGGTTCTTCACCTTCAGTGACACGCAAGGCCTTGAGAAAGAAGTGGCAACAGAATCATTTCAATGTACCAGTAGGCCTACATGTTAATATCACTAACAAGTACACTCCACTGACTGTTAGATATTAAACATCAAATACATGTAGTTTCCAAAAGAAAACATTTTTATGAAGAAATGTTTGTACTGTGTCTCACTTAACAGTCAAAACAGTTCACAAGTTCTTATACCTGCATAACAGTTTTGTATGGTTTCTGTGCAGTTCCATCACCAGACTCATCACTTCCTTCCTTTTCAGAGGTGTAGATCACGGGACCATTGGCTTGAAAAGAATTTCCAAAAACAAATGAGAGTTAATATTATTTTTGTACAACTGTTGAATTTATATGCAGTCAATAAGAGGTCACTACGAAATTCAACACAACAGATAAACTAACCTATACTTCTTAGAGGGGCATACATTCTAATGGCCTTTGTTAAGCTAGCTTGGTATGCACTGTCTTGATGAGGGGCCTTTGCGAGCCTATGAGGTCTACAGCAATGAACTGAGTGGGACAGCTTTAGGGTACATAGCCAGGTCCCCCTTCGGAGGAGTGAAAGGGAAGAGCAGCGCATCTCTAGATAACTAGCTAGGTCCTAAAAGAGATTTAAAAGAGAAAGACTATATACCCTGGAATTTTTGAAGGACTTTGTTTTGAGAATTTCTGTACATCTATCTACTTATTAAAATCACATATAAAGTGGCTCTTTTGATAAACAGTATTCAAAGGGAAACTAACAGCCAAGACTGAACAAACCATGCAATATCTTTGAGAACTGATAACAACAGTAGCTCTCATGGGAGAAGTTCTACACTATAATACATGTAAAGCTACAAGATGCCATATGGATATTCGTGAAAACAGTTCTGACTAAATCTCTAAATGATTGGGACACAAACTCAAATGGCGAGTGTTAAGTTAAACACCATCTATACTCATAAAGTAAAAAAAAGATATGAATATAAGGAAAAGTGGCTTTTGAAAATATCACCTTGACTACTGCTGCACACACTGTAGCAACAAGGATTCATGTTTTGAAAGGATTCCCACAAGCTCCGGGCAACAAGCAGCCTTTCAATGAATGGGAAGGTTTGGCTTTATCAACTTTCTGCTTAAGTTTACAAACCTGATTTAAGTGCAGCTTCACATTTTAATTAAAAATACAACAAAACACTATTTGATAACTCCACAGTGGTCCACTGCACTGGATACTTCAAATCGACATGAAACCAGGTTCTTTCTGGGGTTCACCACTGACAACATTGCATAACTACAGATATACCTTTTGTCAGTTGTATCTGCTTTATCGTACAAGTTTTCGAAGAGCAACAATTCATGAAACTATATGGAAGAACGCTAAACTAAGCTCCCATCTCCCTTGGTCTTTAGGAAATGACAGAAAGTGCGACAGTGTTAGCGGGAAAAGATCGTTTGTACAAATTAGTCCAATTTCTTCTTTTGAAATGGAGCTGAGGCCTTATGATAAATGTGAGAATCCAAATTTCAGATCCAGACTAAAAATAAACTAAGAAATATTGTTTTTAGGCTTTAGGTCTTGATATAAAAGATGCCACTGTCTCTAATTGTGTACTCAAGATGTTCTGAAGGTGTACTAATCTTTTGCATTCATTTTGGTAAACTCTTTGGCTCCCCCCAACAAGGGTGGAGACTGGAGAGAAGGCTGGAGAGAAATTATGAGGATGAAAGCTAGTAGGTGACGACAATATGAAGAACAAACTTGAAGATATCAAGTGAAAACAAACTATTGTGCCTCCTGCATGAAAACAACCAGTGATGTCACAAGGTCCAAAACTGAGGTCCAGTACTTTTCATTAAGATTTGATTAATTATAAGCCCATTTAAATGGGGCTAAATGTTATTTAGGCAACATTAAATCTCAAGACAATGCAGGTCTGCAGCTATCTGTTTTCCAGATTTTGTCATTTCTAGCCAAGCGTGCTTTGTGGATAGTTCCATCTGTTAGGGTTATTCTGTGTTATTCTGTTGTATTTACTTCTGCTTTCAATTGGTAAAAGCTCTACTTGTCAATGCACCCCTTGCTTGGGCTCTCTGGTGCTTGGGGTTATTGGAATCAGGGCCCCATCTTACTCTGTTCTGTGGGACCTCCTTGTACAAACACTGAAAGGGGTTTTGAGGGGTGGCCGCTGGCAGGGTTGCCATGGATACCTACTTTTCTGCACTAACTATTACTCAGCTCCATGCACGTCAAGGCACTAATGCCCAAGCTCATCTATTGTTGATGAATTTAAAACTACAGATTGGGAATAATGATATTTTGATTCAGTTGCACTTTAAAAAGAAACTTTTCCTTTATTGCCCCACCTTCTTTAACCCTGACAGAGATACCTGGGGTTTGAGTTAAAAACCTTGCATGTACGGATATCTCCTGGAATTGAGAGCCAAACAGATCTCTCAGGGATAAAGAGCATCCAAATTAACAGTTCTTTTATCTTGCATTTCTCTTTAAATTCTTTATTAAGATTTGTCTAAAAATCATACTTGTTCTCATACAATGTACATGTACAGGAGATGGCCAGAAATAAAACTACTATGTTAGGCACACATAAAAATAATAGTACTATTGAAGCAAAACAAAGGAAGAAATACACTTAAAGGCCCATGTTCAGACAAGCAGCAATGCACATTGTGCTGATTTTCGCAGATGGAAAATCATAAAATCACCACTTATCAACTTGTGGGTGAAAGCAGTCAAGATGTCAGCGTGACAGAATGGAATGTACAAAAGGCCCAGTGAAGGTGACATCCAGTCAAGATCGTGCATTTAACAATGGAGCAGTTTCAAAACAAAAACACAAGTGCACAAAGTCTATTGGGTGACAAAAGGCCTTAAAAATAACACTCAAAATAGAACATGTGACCATTTTTAAATTGGGCAAAAAACAGTACAGGTAAGACTAATGCTATCAGCAGGGAAATGGCAAAAAAAAAACACAAAAATCATACTTATAATTATATGATCACAGTTTCCCTTGTAATTACATTTTATAAAGCAGTTTACCCACAGGCTATCTATTAATTTATATGCCATTAGTTAACAAGGCCTGTTAAACCCAGATTTCTTTCTTTTAAATACAGTAGACCAGCATGAAAGCATCTCCCACTTCCTTCCTGTCTTAAAAGCAGGAAGGAAGCAGAAAATAATAGCCTCAGACTAACATTTCTCTTGGATTCAAAAATTTTAATCAGTGTCAAAAAAATAATTCATTCAACGAGTGTAAACCAATCAGCTACTAACAAGTATCTTTCAGAATTAACATTTGGCAAAGCTAAAGTGGTAAGTTTTCAAAATTATTGAATTTGAACAATAAATGTGGAAAATTAAAATTTGGAAATAAATAGAAATTTCATGCGCGATCATCTGTGTTATGATCTTACTTGCACGTAACATGACATATATTTAATACTACTATAGCATTTCCAGAAATTTTCAAGAATTCAGACGAAAAAAACTGTGCATGTCCCTATGTCCACTGCAAAATTCCTTTCATAACAAAGTTAGCTTTTTTAAAAATTGTCTACACTCAATACAAAGTGAGACGTCCTCGTGATCTTTTGGAATTTCTACCTTAAATAAATGCATCGCCAAAGGATAGAGAAATACTATCACCAGATTAAATAAATTCAGTAAGAGACTCGCCAGATTGGAAGAGACAATTAAGCAGTTAGGCCGCAAATATGGCGTTCGAGTACACGTGGTGTTTCTCTTACCTTGTAAGTCCATTTTATCGATTTCAGAACTCAAAGAATCTGTCGCCATTCTCCTTCGTCACTTTTATACAGGATATAATTTTATAATAAAGAACACTGTTATATACGTAGAATGATTGAGCCTTTACAACAATTCCGGGCGGTGTTGCATCAGGTAAAAGATGAGCCCCGAAGCAAACTCACGACCGACATTCAGCGGCTTCTCGAATAGAGGTAGAAATTCAACAGAAGAGAGCAGGAGAGGGGCTAGGCAAAACCGCTCCCTCTCAATCTCCGAAAAAATAAAACACCGAAAAGAATATAAACAAGAAATAAATTTCGACTAGAATAACTTTGATAAACAGGAAATAAAAAGAAAAATTCGCAACATTTTCATATGTATAAAAAATTTGCATCTTATTTTATACTTTTTGTGACAAATGTATAAAGTACCTTGTCCTCCCCTAGTGAGTAAGAATTTGTTTCAATGGCGGCAAGAGCAAGACAGTCAGTGCCCCCTCAATGTTCTGGCCAGTCTTTTCTACATTGCATAACATATGCTTTATTAAATGTGTATCATTTGCAGAGATCTTCTCTTTAAAACATGTATCGCGCTCTTGAAGCAGTATTTCGCAGCTCGCGAATAGTAAAACCAACGAGACTCCGTCTGCCTTATCTGTCTAGCCACGCATCTTCAACAACGCCGTTCACTCCAGATAAACCCATTGAAAGCTCAGAAGAAGACGAGCTCAAAAGATTCAACCCTCTTGAAATCCAGATGCTTTCTAGCTCGTTACACGACCAAGTGTTCCATGGTAAAGTGGAAACCTACGATTCAGAGATTGTGAAAAAATGCCAACAACATTTGGAGGTGCATAACTTGTGGAACAAGAGTGGAACGGCTCTGCCTGAGGTTGATTTCGAACTTCCACCCCTGCTTGGTTCAAATATCGATGAGCATTTCAGAAATATAGCAGAAGAGCAGAGTAGACCATATTTTGAAAAAGCTCAGATGTTAGCAGACGTGACACTTTCTGCTATACCAGATGAGTGGAGCTACTCTCCAGGGTGGACTAAGTATGTATTTACTGATGAGGGATTGGTAACCTCACCTGTGGATATCCCACAAGAGGATGCCTTAATCTTTGATGTCGAAGTCTGCATGAATGAGGGGCCATTTCCTGTTATTGCAGTCGCTGCCTCTCCCACAGCATGGTAATTAAAATTTCTTAGTACCTTTAGCTAATTTTAATTTGTTCCAGTACATCCAGTTCTCTTTGCATCCTATGCATTTTATGTGGGTTAAACCCAAGTTCATTGGTGTGGATTTCAAAACTATGTGTTGGCATACTCCCAGGTGGGAGGGGTGTACTACCTGTGGAGAGGCTCTTCCTGAAAGGGTTACATTTTCCAGGCTGTACCTACAGCCTGGAAATGATGTGAATTTCACAAGTTGAATTACAGAAATAGTAGAGAGAACTGTTAGTTAACAAGTATTTAATGATCATTCTTAAAATGTGTTCCCCATATTAATGGATCATCAATTTATACTATATAATCAAATGATGTTTTTTTTTTTAAATGAATGAACAAGGAGTGCAGTGTATTTTTGTACTTGGCTTCCCTTACTAGAAACTAAACCACACTTAGTGCACTGAAGGCCCTGGACTGATTAATCAGTACTGGTGGAAGTTCTATTTAGACTTGAACCATTGTGTTTTGTCTGGGCACAACAGTGACTCATTTGTAACATATGGTTATGTATATCAGAACTTCTTGTTCTTAGATGGGGTCCCCCATGTGCTTGATGTATCATTTTGTTAGTTGTTTTCATTACAGCTTTAGGGGGGTTTAACTGCTGGATGCATCTGTTTTACATTTCTCCTCTTACTACATGCATATTAATTTCTTCACCCAGGTATTGTTGGGTGAGTCCAAGACTTGTTGAAGACAAGAGTTACAATTGGTTTGTTAGACCAACTCCGAAGTTATACATTCCATTAGAGCTTACAGACGATCAGGACTGGACAACAGCTGAGTGGAGAGAAAGGCTTGTTGTTGGTCATTCTGTTGGTTTTGACAGGTCTTTCATAAAGGAGCAGTATTACATAAAGGTGGGAAATGTTTTATTCCTTGTGTTACAAATTAAAGCTTGCTGAAATGAAAATATTTACTAGTAAGCTAATCTTATCTTTAGAGTGACTTGGTTCAGTGGACACCCCTGTTTCATGGATAGTTCAAAACAGCCCTTCTCTGCATGCCTTTCTGGGTTCCTAACCTCTTCAAGTTGTAACCTTGAAATTGTTTATTATTTTTATTGCTTGATTAGAAGACTTATCCAGATTTGGAGACAGTTTTTTAATGTTGTTGTATCACCACCTGTATTTAAAACAAACACTTTTCAAAATTGTCTTTAGTTTTTCCTTGGGCTAAAACTGACAATATGCATTTTCATCTTAGGGACCTAAAACATATTTCCTGGACACTCTTAGCCTCCACATGTGTATCTCTGGCTTCACCAGCCTTCAGCGCAACCTTTGGGAATCAGCTAAAGCTGGACGTATTGGAAAAGTGCCCTGGATGCTGATTGGTTCCGGCAACAAACTTGTGAACCTTCACAATTTGTACTGTGGTGGTGATGAATTGGACAAATCGCTGGTGAAAATATTTGTTGATGGAACACTTGACGATGTTCGGGAAAACTTCCAAGTATAGTCTATGCTATCTTAAGCAAGTAACCTATTGGTGATGATTGTAAAGGCTCTATAGGTCTTAAATAATTACTGATTAAAATTGATCCTGTGGGTGACAGTTGGCTTAGAGCTTCTTCCCTTGCAAACTCTTAGTGAATGGAAACTTTGACTCAAAGGCTGTCTTGCATTATTTGATGCACAGTTTGTAGGTAGGGTGGGGAGGCGAAGAGAAGGAGAGGGTGGAAGCCTTGAGCTAACTGTAAAATGAATCTGAAAGCAGACAACCTAGACCTAACTGTTAAAGGTTAACTTTGTGGCTGATTTCTTAATTTAACAGAAATGCATGATTTATTTATGGTTTCCATACATTTTTCATATCTTAAAAAACAAAATATAGCTTCTGCAAGGGGCATGTACACTCAAAATTATTGAGGAGTATTTCTCACATGGTCTTTTTGACGTGTTACTCTCACTGGCTTTTGTCACAGGATTTGGTAACATACTGCGCAAAAGACACTGCAGCAACTCAGGAAGTATTTGCAGTCCTGTGGCCTAAATACTTGGACAGATTTCCTCATCCTGTGTCTTTCGCGGGGATGCTAGAAATGGGATCTGCCTATCTTCCAGTTGATCGCTCCTGGGAAAACTACATACGAGATGCTGATGACACCTATGAAGATTTGGAGAAGGAAATAAAGTGTTCCCTGATGAAATTAGCTGATGACTCGTGTAACTATCTTCATGGGAAAAGGTTTAATGTTAAACATTCTTCCTGTCTTACTTCCAAAATAGCTTGCTATAAATAACATTTAGTATTGGCCTTGTATGCTGGATATCAAACAAGTGTGATAATAACATTCAAAGTATGCTTATGAAAAGGCTTCAAATAACTTTATTTGATTTTAGGCCATATTCTGGGGTCTTAACTATATACAGTCAAACCTGTATTAAGCAGTCACCCTCGGGGAATGACTAAGTGACTGCTTTATACAGGGTGACTGCCTAATACAGGTTGGGAGAAAAACAGTTCAAATACAATCAGCATGTACAATATTTAACAACAACTGGAGGGACACCTTGGAATATAACCTAAGGTGATACAAACTGTAAGATTTTCCTTCCAAATTGCTTTGTATTTACTGGTACTTATCCAACAAGAGCACAGTCAAACCTGCTTTAAACAGCACCATATTAGGTGATCACCCTTTATTAACCAGCCAGTTTTAAAAGTCCAGAAAATTACTTCCCTTAATTACCGTAATTTTGACCTCCATTAAGAGTTCACAGTGGCCAATTTGTGAAGTCACAACAGGACTTGTTTTGACCTGTATTAAATGGTCACATGGTGTCAATTTACTTGTTCATACAGTTTCAGATAATATGTCTTTTTGAAAATATCCATACCCCCCCAGAGAGCTTTTTAGTTTGAACTCCCCACCACTTCCCACCACTCCAGAAATTTCAGTTTAACATCATACTTTCCTTGAAAACATTTTGGCTTTTTGAAGAGCTGCAGGTAGTCATTGAATGAGCAAGTAGAGTTATAAGCCTAGGTAAAGTCTTCATTCAAGCATCATGGCCCATCAGGCTAACACTGGTTTTCATGTCATTGAGCAACCAGCTTTAGGAATGATCTTTTCTTGTACATTAACATACTACCCCAAGAATATAATTCACCATTAGGAAAACAAAAGTGACATTTTAAAGTGTGCGACCTCTGCAGCTATGCCACTTAGCATATTGACATCAATATGCTCTTGTCTGTAGAAAACAGATAGGCTGAAGACAAT
>OMLO01002208.1_pt1 | contig 15547 bp, 14 predicted proteins | sample 1674811 | NCBI WGS metagenome assembly OMLO01 (sample SAMN06265003, study PRJEB25207) | coral metagenome | isolation source: Coral host | place: Mexico:La Bocana,Puerto Morelos, Mexico | collected 2008-11-13 | reverse complement strand
CTGTCACTGGAAGCAATTTGTGCATGTTTCAGCACACATTTGCGCATATCTCAGCGCACTTCTTCAAGAGACGCTGCATCGCGCTGCGTTTTTTCCCCCTTTGACGATTTGATCTTTGCGTTTTTTCCCCCTTTTGAAGGCCATGGCGAGTCATGCACAACAGCAAGATTCATTCAATCAATACAGCAAGACTCATTCAATCAATACTTTTGCAAAATTCACCAACTGACTGACCCTATCTGCCGCCAATGGCTGAATTCAACAAAGCTACACGGGCTGTAGTCCTCTCACCGTGCCCTTCCACCATGCGCGCACCGAGCGCCATCAAGCACAGCAATGAATTCCGTGAACTTGCAAGCATTGAAGATGAGACGCGAAGAAGCAAATACATCATCCTCCTGGCATTACCGATGAAGACACGCCATCGAACAAAAAACCCAAAAGTAAGCCCCTGGCAGTTTGCTGGCCTATGGCCCCTGTCAGTTTGCTGGCTTTATTCTTTTGGTGTCAACGCAACATGCTATGAAAACAAAAACAAAGATCAAAGAGTCCAAGAATAAGCCCCTGACAGTTTGCTGGCTTATGGCCCCTGTCAGTTTGCTGGCTTTATTCTTTCAGTGGAAAACAAAAAGCAGCCTACAACCTTTGAACTCTGTGAAAGCAGTCAACATAACACACTGTATATATATATATATACAAAGACCAAAGAGTCCAAGAAGAAACCCCTGGTCTATAGCCCTGATTGTTCATAGCTGTCCTCCTTCTCAGAATCGCTGACAACTCCGATGAACTTGAAACCTTGTGGATTCTTAGCAAGCTTTTCAAGGAATGGCAGCTCCTCCATCAAGCGCCATCTACTCATCGGAGACCCCATTGCAGCAAAGATAGCTCGAGAGAACAAAGGCTCTTGTTGACGGAAGCCGGCAGACAACCATACATGTCTGATGGTTGCCACTGCTGGCTTGAAAGCCATGGCGGCACCTTCTTGCCCCTCAGAAATGAGGTATTGCACATTGCAAATGATCCTCCCTGTGAGGGATGCAACTGCCAACTTCCGCCAGTTCAGACTAAGCTGATCCAGGTTGGTGCTGAGAATGTAATCAGCTTCATGAACTTCACTATCCTCATCCTCCAGGTATACCTGCATGTTGTATTTTGTCACAACTTCCGCAATCTGGTCATTTTCACAGTTCGACTCAAGCTCAAAGAGGCTCAATGACTTGTTCTGAAGACTGATTTCTGGTCTATTCCACATTTTTGCAACACGAGCCAGCTTCTTGGCATTCTCACCATATCGTCTAATCTGTGATTGCAATTTTTCATGGGCTTCAGCAACGAGTTGAGCATCAACCAAATGGCTTGGCAGCAATTGACTATTGTAGGCATCTTTCATGGACTCCCGACCTTGTTGTCGAAGGGAACCCAGCTCCTTCTCATGTTCTTCTTGCCATTCATCTTTGCCTGCCTCTTCTGCATCACAAAGCACTTGCTGCTTTTGTCGTTGCTCATGGTTGCTGCTGACCTGCAAAACGCTTTCTGCAACTTTGCTGTTTAAATACGCAAAACATGCAGCTTAACTTCAGGTGAAAACGAAGCAAGAAAACAAAAGATTATGTTATTGCTGAAATATGCAACATCACTGCTGAAACATGCAGCTTAACTTCAGGTGAAACTGAAGAACGAAAACAAAAGATAATGTTGTTGCTGAAATACGCAACATCGCTGCTGGAACGTGCAGCTGCACTCCCACCAACAAAATACGCATGTATATGTATATCTGTTTACATCTATGTCATATTTGTAAATATATTTTTGTAGAGTGTATAAGTATAAGAATTATTCAAACGCCAGTGCATGTTTCAGCACTCATTTGCGCATATTTCAGCGCAATACCCCAAATGGTAGACACCCCGCCTGCTCGACTTCGCGCTGCCGTTTACGATGGAACTCAGCCTCCACACCCTGGAGCGGAGCACTGCAACGCAACCGCTTCCATTGAATGTTCTGCGCATGCTTCCGGAAGTCCCCAAAAAGCTGGATCCATTTGACCACTGCCTTTTGCACTACCATCTCACATGTGTTGCTGGGAGCCAGGAAGACTCTGAACAAATGATTTTGCAGATCTTCCTTCATGCTCTGGCGGTAGGGGCCCAAACAACGGACAGTCTGGGAAAAGGTCTGCTCGACTCCACTCGTGGTGTTGCCACTAAAAGTCAGATATCGGCACAAGATGAAGTCAAGGCTGTCACACGTATGGTGCGTCATTCTGCGATCATGCAAGTGCAAACGAGCGTCCCTCCATGCATCTTTGGAAGCTGTCACCTTGCCAGTTTCCAACCGATGCCTGGCATTGATGCGGATATGAAAGAACTGCTGCACCAAAGCCTCAGTGTCTTCGATTCCAAAAATCTCTGCCAGTTGAAGCAGTTGCGTTTTCATCCCTTCACCGTTGGTATTGCTAAGATTGAAGACTTCAAACAAATGCAATGCCCGCCAGGACGGAAACTCAACTTCAAGCCGTTCTCCAGCCAGACGTACCCAATTTGCCATCCGGGCGAAACATCGGTCAAGCACTTCCTGCTTCACTGCACCAGCACCGCCCAGGCTCTTCATGACATTCTCTGGACGTAGTACACATGTGCGCTCTGTGCGCAATGTTCCCAACATAACTTTGGTATGGCCAACATTGACCACCTCCTGCTTCAGGAACAGCACATCAATTCTGTGCAAAAATTGAGCTATCACCGCTGGGGCCAAACTGATATCAAAGTCTTCAGTGTCATGAAATCTGATGACTTCAATACTTTCATGCGCTGCGTCAGCCAACATGGCACACTGGATCAAAGTTTCGACACATGCATGCCTCAGGAAATTGTTTGCTTTCCTTGCAGGCTCAGTGTCCTGACGACTCAAACAGATCTGCTGCGCAGTGCGCCACACGCTGTCAAAGCATGTCACAAACCGCCCGAGAGGTTTGGAGACACTGTCGAAGCGGTTGTGCGAACTGCCCAAGTTCCTAATAGTCTGTACTTCGGCTCCATGGTCTCCAGATACATGCTGACCAAAAACATGTCGTAGGTCAGGGCTGTTGTGGATGACAGAGCAGATCGAATCGGCAGAAAGAATGTACTGATCAATGATCTCGTTCAAGTAGCGGTCGGCAGTCCAAGGATTCCTAGTCAAACGTCGAGCGGAATGTGTGGCATCACGGCAAAGAAATCGGGCATGTACAAAAACATCCTGCAAAAGTTTCAGAGACTTTTGCTCATCACTTGCACCATCACTGTCTATTAACTCCACACTATCACAAATGTGAAGCAACAAATCGTCATCTTCACCACATAGGTCTTGCAAGATGCTTAGAACTCCTGCTTGGATATCTTCAGACTTGGTGCCTGGGTGATGACAAAAGCCACATACCCCACGCTGAACAACCGCACTATCTAAGGACGCGCAGGCATACCGCAAACATAACACCCCTTCACGTGTATCCTGGTGCAACGCTATAGTGTAAGCTTTTCTCAAAGCTTCACAATCTTGCTCTTGAACTGCAGTGCCTAGCGCCCTGGTCAATCGGGCAACCTTTGACCGTGACCCAATTTCATCACCAGAAGCTGCTGCAAAGCTGGACCCTTTTCGAACAACATCCCATGTTTTCTGCAAAGCGCTCTTCAACTCATGCTTGTTCCGCACAGGTTTCTCTTCTTCGATGTCATCAGACCCACTTTTCAGATGTTTGATGGCTTCTTGGTGCAAAAAACTCGACCCATGACGTCGTGCGTGGCCAAGCTGCAATGCGGCTACAGTCTTGAGTCCACCAGTAGCCCATGGAGAGGCATCTGGTTGCTGTCCATATTTCTGAGCACATGGTTTGCAAATGACTGAAAAGGAGTAGGGTGTGATCCACTTCCCTGAAGCCCAGCTGCCCAAAGATGGCTGCTCTGGGTCTATCAGCAACTCCTTGTGCCACTTCTTCTCGACCTTCTCAAACCGAGTAGCCATCTTCAGACATTCTTGAAGATCTTTGTTAGATGTCTCATCGCCAAACAGCGGCTTGTCAAGCTGCCTAGGCTCAATTGCCCCAGTGCACTGAGTCAGCTCCTCATCGCCAGAATCCATGGCTGTGAGGTCACAATTTGTGACTGTGGTTTGAAGCTGTGCTGCATCGTGGGCAGTTGAAAATGCAATTGAACATGCAAGTGTGTCAGGTCCTTTGCTTTTGACTAAAGAAATGCAGGCTGCTATATATATATATATAACAGGATATATTGATATACTGATTCCTGATTGTTTTATGTAATACATATATATATACCATATATTGGTATTATAAGCACTCCCTTTCGCATTGGCTCTCAGCTAGAACAGACTTCTGGGAAACAGGCTGCATCTGGAGGAAACCAAACCTGGGCAGCATGGCGAAATCAATCTGAATGCGCATGTCTCAGTTGTCTCAGCGCCAATAGTGTTTCCTCAGCACCCTTATCTGCAAGTGGAGCGCCTTTTTTTTCACAGATGGCTTGAAGTCTGAGACAGGCTTCGTGGCGAATGCCCCAAGAAAGTCATGCCATTAAAGGCATTTGGAAACGCTTTCAAAATCATTCACCATCAGAAATGGTCTCCACCTCTTTCACTGTGGATTTAACACTGCTGCTGTCAAGGGAAATGCCGTCCCAATTGGACCCATCATCGTCTTCAACGCTGGTGTTCGGAGAATACCTCTCTGGCTCAACTCTGCGGCGCTTGTTGCCATCAGGTAGCACATGCTGGCGCAGTTGGTCAATGCTCTCTTCTTTGGCAGGTGTCTTGCCTTGATGCTTTTCAGCTGAACGACGACCAAAGCCCCATGCTGCTCTGATTGCACCGGGCGGGAAAGCAGAAAGGCGACTCAAGATCTCCTCCCTGTTCCCGCGGCATGCGATCCCAAGTTTTTTTGCACACCTCACGCAAGTCCCTGACACCCAGGTCAAGGCATTGCTGACTCACCTGCCCATTGCTACTTGCCATGGCGCAAAAAAGGTAAGATAGATGGCCAACGATGATCTTGAAAACTCTAGCAGCGGCTGCACATGCGCACATTCCCATGCTACACAACTGCATTTTTCAGCAGCCTCCTTGCATGTTTCAGCAAGCCTCTTGTTTCCAAAGATGCCATTGGCAATCCGAAGGTCTCAGTGCAGACAGCTATCTGGGTCTCAGTGCACACAGCTATCTGGGAAGCAGGCATGGAAGCAGGCTGCATCTGGAGGAAGCCAAGCCTGGGCAGCGTGGTGACCAGCAACTAAATATAAGTCATCAATCTGAATGCGCATGTCTCAGCGCCTCAAGGTGCATTTTTCAGCAACCCAATGGTCAAAATGCAAACTCACACACTGTTTTTTACCACTTTCAGGTACAGTATAGGTACAGTCGTACCATTGCAAGGTTGTTGTCATGCAACCCATTTTATCATTTGTTTTAATGTTCATATATGATCATTTATTGTTTATCATTTGTTTTAATTAAAATTTCATTTACACAGTGGAACATACATGTGAAAGAATGCATATTTAATGAAAATAAGAAATAATGTACAATAACATATTTACAACTTTGTATTTCATTATTACTTTGTTTTACTTGGAAAAAAATATCTTATACAGATCAGTCCGAGTCCAAGGAAATGTGACTGCTAGTTTCTGTTGCTCTCTGCCAGTCTTCACTCTACGTTTCCAACATTGCAGCTGCAATATGCTACATATAATCAATTATAATCATATGCAATCCTTTTTTGCTACGTGAGATAGGCGAGATACCGGTGAAAAGGGTGAAACGGTGAGACCGGCTGGCAGATTTCTCAAAAAAGAGGTTTGGTTTTGTGACATCAAATTGACATCTTGCAATTGCAACCTTCATCCCGACCAGTCGACCAGGCGCAATCTTCGTTGAGGTTGACAAAGCCAAAGCTTCCTTTCTTCTAGGTGGTGTGCTTCCTTTTTTTCGATAGTTTGGACTCGGACGGTTTGGATTCGATGATTGCAGAAACTTCTTCATCATGTGTTTTTCTGCTTTCTTCACTAGCCTCATGCTCCTCATCCTGCTTGCGCTTTTTCTTTGCCATTGACTCCATTGACTTTCTGATTTGATCCTTGATGTTCAAAGCTTCTTTTTCAACCTTCCCAGACAACTCATGCAGTTTCTCACTGATCCAATCGAGGGTCTGTTCCTCTACAATCATTGAGATTTCCATCATCAATGGGTCCTTGTCGGATTCGTCGTCAATTTGGCTTCCAATCTCGTCGACCGCTGCGCCAGCGCTGAGCAAACACTGGTGAATTCTCCACAAGTGCATGTGTTTCCTCATTGACACGTCCAAGCTGTCTTCCATGTCTCACTGTCAAAAGATGATTGAGTCTTGGGCCCTGGGCCAGGCTTGAGCCGATTATTTTCTATTTAGTCAGGCAGGCTTGAGCATCCTAAGATCATTTAATTGAAATGTTGATCATTTAACAAGTATATCATTATCAATAAGTCTATATCAAGCAAGCGTAAAAGGTGTTACGGTAGCTTCTGAAGTTCAGAAATTCTCTGTTTGAAAAAAGATGTGTAACGGCTGTTACGCCACAAAGACACACACACACAAATCACATCAAAACTGGGACGATATGGGATGATGTGTGCTTACCCGTAACAGGCGTTACGCACGTGGTTGTCAATGATGTTTCCATTTTCATCTAGCCATCTAGCGGACTGGGGTTCCCACTGGCCTTTAACGCGGGTTTTACGCCACATTACAAATGAACAAATTTAGGATGCATTCTTTGACCATGTATGCTCCATGGAAATTGGAACCTTAAACTGGAGGAGTAACAGCTGTTACGCCCAGTGTGGGCGTCAACAAGTCCAACTGCTCTTTCATACTTGATGTTTTTTCTCATTCAATCAGGCGTAACGTGTGTTACGCATAGTGTTAGTAATTTTTGTGTTTGGACACCAACATCTTTGCACTTAATATTATGGGCCTGTCACTACATTAACAAACATTTCAGATAAGACAGCTTCTGAAGTTCAGAAATTCTCTGTTTGAAAAAAAAGAGGTGTAACGGCTGTTACGCCACAAAGACACACACAAATCACATCAAAACTGGGACGATATGGGATGATGTCGATGCTTTCATGTACATGAAGGCCTCTAGCGCTGTGGTTTCCACTGGCCGTAACATGGGTTACGTCACAAAAGACATACAAGTCATATAATTGCATGAACAAGCCCCAAACATTTGCAACAGAGTTATATACTATTATACAATCACATAATAATATTACGTTACTATGTATCTGTCATAAAATGCCTGCGTTTCAGCAGTTACAGCGCGTGTTTCAGCGCACGTGTGGAGTTTGAAACTGCTATTAGGCAGGGTATCTCTGGACTACCAAGCTATCTTTGGAGACAGGCTAGCAGGTAGGTCGGGGACGTCCCCGACTGCTGGGAGACAATGACGCCCCAAGATAATGCCGCAGAACGCCAAGTTTGGCACTAGTGGAATTCGACTGCGCTAGTGCGCCAGCTGAGGTCCCCCACTACCCTACTGACAGGTCGGGGACGTCCCCGACCTGGCTACGAAGGCGTCGTCAGAGATAATGCCTCTCGTAGGGAGAACCCTGTGTGATAGAGGGGTTACAACAGACCCTGTGTGATAGAGGGGTTACAACAGACCCTGTGTGGTATGACAGACTCGCTGCATTTCAGCAGTTCAAGCGCATGTCTCAGCGCATGTCTCAGCTCAATTTTTCTAACGCAATCCCAGAGTCCCAGAGCAATCTACGAGCCAATGCTCTATGTTAAATCGCGCAATGTTCAGGGCAATGCTCAATGATAAATCTAAAGCACTCCAATTGCCTGCAAAGCTTGTTGCAGCAAAGCACGGACCACGCCAATGCTCATTGCATTGCCAATAATATGGCCCATGGCAGTTTTTGAGACTGACTCCATGTTCAAGCCATTGGCTGAGGCGCCCTGACCACGAGCCAACTCTTTCAAACTGAATCTCCTTCTCATGTTTGGGCTCCAGTAATCTAATCTCTGGCATCGGCTCGCTGTTAGAGTTGGGAAATGGTCTTTGTACAGCCTATTCCCTCTGCCAGCTCCAACATCCACAACGTATTGCCTGGAAAATGGATGGTCATCCTCTATTTTGACCAAGGCGTGGGCCAAGTTCGTAATCTTAGTCTTGGATGTCAGCATGGCTGGAGGAACTTCTTCAGGGCTGCATGAAGCATGAAAAACACTACCATCATCCACAATGGAACTGAGATCAGGGGCAGGTGATGCTTCTGGCCAGGTGAAGCCTAGATCTGCGAACCTGGCCAGAGCAACCACATACAATCGTATTCTGTTCTGTGGGCAGCCGTAGTTCAAACTGTTGATGTTTTGGCAATACAAATTGTAGAAGGGCTCTCCGTCCTCGGCCTTGATTTGAGACAGCCTTTCCCAACATCTATCGAAGTTCTTCTTGCCAACTGTCTTCCACTGCGGAACGTTTTCAAGAAGTATCACCAGGGGTCGTTGCTTTGAACAGTAATCAATGATTGGTTCGACAACAGATGCTCTCTCGTCTTCCTCACCTTTCTGATCGCCTTCTCTGCTGTAGGGCTGACAAGGCGGTCCAGCGCAAAGTATATCCACTGATGTTTCTGCGGCAAATCCATCCGAGAAGACATCCGAGTGGAGCCGCTCGTACTTCAAGTTTCCTTTGAGGAACCTCTGAACATCTTTGCCATTGTCGGCGACAAACTCGACCCGATGTGGCACACCCAGCAATGTCAAAGCCTGGGACTCTGCACACCATCCAGCACAGGCCGAACCCACAGTCAAAGATCCAAGAGGTCCTCCGCTGAGACTGAATGCCTCTGCCACACACTTGGCATTGGGAGAGTCCTGACTCTTATCTCTCCTGCGCTTGATCCACAGACGTCGTCTCCCAGAGTTGCCACCACTGGGTCTTGTCTTCCTCTTCCGAGGGCGAGGTGCCGACAAAGCATCATCAAGATCCATGCTCACAATTGTTCACATGAAATTTAGGAAACGCAGAAGCTAGGCCTGGACTTGGACCAGATGCAGGATACAATCAGACAGTAAAGTCGAATGCGCTATACTATACTCTCATCGTAACGACTCCCATATACAAAAGTTATGTAGGTTATACATATATAGATATATATTGATATGACTTTTAGCTTGGCCGCATCGAAAGGACATGTATGTACCCCGTCAACTGCCATCAACTGGCCTGCAATGGCTTGCGCTTGAACCTGGCTATCGATACGATCAGGCAAGAAACTCAGGTGGGACCCAACAAACTGCATCTTGAACTGCGTGGAACTGCGTGTTTCAGCAGTGCCGCGCATGTTTCAGCGCCAATGGCGTAGCTCGCAACCTTTTTTTCGTGGTGCCATGGCCGACGATAGGCGTTGGAAACGTGAGCCAGCAACAACCACAGCCGAATTAATTCACTTCATACTGCATAGTGATATATATTACACATTGTAAATACAATATAATTACTTATATATAAGTATGTGTATATAAATATATGTAATCACAAATAATTACGAACGTTGTTAGACATGTTAAAGACATGGTCAAAACCCATTGAGATTTGGTTCTACTGGTTGGCTAATAATAGTTACCATAATGGATTATAAGAATCCCTATCAAACCAGTTAGTATATTAATCACTACTAACAATGATCAACCAGGGGTTTTGACCACTGCTCAAATGGGTTATACAGTAATCAGTAATTTCCACCTTGGCTCAGATTGCTGCTGTCCATTGAAATGAAAGAAGAAGGGTCGCTATGCGAAAGATGACCCTTGTCGTCACACGATGGACTTGGGACCCCACGCTGCCTCTGTGCTTGGCCTGAAGATGCTTTAATTTCAAAGTCTTTGCTGTGGATGACTGTAGGCAACCTTATACAGTTGTAGATAATCAGATGTCCACCTTATGCACTGAGGCAGCGGTGACCCAATGTTTCATGATTTGCAAATGCTGACAAGGATGTCTGCCACAGCAATGCAAAGAGATGCGAAGACGCATTATTATATTATCAAAGGCAATCTTTAGAAGTAGTGTAACACTCTTTCTGCGAGACTATGGCAAATATGCTGCAGCATCCTGGTCTTGCATCCGGCTCACTCACCCTTCTTGGCGCGAAGCGCCTCAATCTTCTTCTTCAAGTCATCGGAATTGGCCTTCGAATCCTTCGATTTCGGAGTCTTCTTTGGAGCAGGGTCAGATGCTCCTCCTCCAAGACCCTCCAGTCTCAGCCTCAGCCTCTCCCTCTTGGTCTTCGTTTTTGCGCTTGGTTCCACCTTTTGCTTCATTCTTTGCTTTGGGCTTTGGGATTGTCTTCACCGGCACAGAGGTACCTGCTGCCTGAACTTTGAGAACTTGAGCAAGTTCAGATCTGTACCATGGGCTGCCTTCCGCACGCATCTCACGAAACACCAAAGCAGCCAAACGGCCATAGAGCTCCTGACGATGAAAGTCGCTGAAGCAGAACCCCACATACTGCAAGCTTTTCTTCATGCACAGAAATGGGGCCACGTCCATGGGACACCAATCAATGATGATCTGGCTGTTGGTCTCCGACAGGAATAGCTCCTGATACACTTCTTCCGGCATCTGGTGCCAGCACGTCGGCTCCATCAATGCATCATCTCGCTGCTTGCCAAGCTTTTCATTGCTGCCAGGGTCAACTGCTCCACCAACTGGCATGCGCATATCGTCGTAGAGCTTCTTCTTGTCACTAAGTTTCATGCACCACCCAAGGTGCACGTTGGGAAGAGGCACGTCAGACAATATGTTTCCAGCGGATGTCGCTTTCTTGAACAACTCTGAAATGCGAGGTCGACGCTTGGTCGCAAAGTCTGGGTGGGTGAATAAGTACACCGATTCCAGCTGTTGAAGCTGCTTCTGGGCCCTCGCAGGGTCAGAAAGATTGGAAGTTACAGTTACATATATATATAGATGTGGCAAACAAACATTTTTTTCAGCGCATTTCAGCGCCTCATGGTGCATTTTTCAGCACCGGCATGGGCACAACAATTTTTTCAAGACCACCCTGTCCTGAATTTCGCCAAGCGCTGTTCCATATCTTGCTCGTTCCACGCAAGGTACAACGTCTTGCACGTGTTCGGCAAACGAGTCTCGCCGAAACAAATGCAGGCACTGATGGCCTCAAAGTGGTCATCCGATGTATAGATATGACCAGCAAGATACAACTTCTTATATTTAAAATGTTTCTACCATATAATCAGTAAAATATCCTTGTATCATGGCTCAGTTACTATGTACATACAAAGCGATACATATCAAAGCAAGTGGTTGACTCAAGTCAAGTCACTGTCTTGTTGCCCAGCGAGCCGCCATCTGTCACTGCGACCACCACGTTGCTTCCCAGGTTATCGAGGCCAAGAGCTTCCAGAGAACAGTGCACACTTCTCCTCAACCGTTCTGATCTCAAAGGCGGAATTCTGATATGAGGCGCCGTAATAGGTTCCCCAGCGGCCTTCTGGTCGTACACAATCATCACATTCTTCCCATCTGCTCCTTTGTTTGCCAAAGCAGCCATCAACTCATCGACCATGTTTTTTCGCTGCTCTTGCTCCACCAGAAGGTTCACTGCAGATCTGACATAACGCATGGCCTGAGGCAAAACTTTGTTTCTTTTAAAAATTGCCAAACAAACATGGTCACTTATCAAGCAGAGCAGAGCAAGCTATTGTTTTGTCTTGCTGAGCCTCAATCTCATGCTTCTTCACAATCGCTTTCTCTTCCTCTGTCAATGATGCCAGGGTCTGACGAAGAGATGCCAACTGGGCCTGCTGCTTGGCGGTGAAGTCAGGATCAGCATCGATGGAAAGGCAATGGAACTGAGCGCTTCCGGCCACATCGCCAATGACCTCGTCCTCCTGGCTGTGGCTCATGTCCGCATCCGGTTGGCTGTCATCTTGGTTACCACTAAGACTACCACCACGCAGGGATTTCCAATTCTTTGCAATCTCCTCGAACTCGTGCTTGAACTCAGCGGAGTCAGGGATGTCGCTGGCAGATGCCCCGTTCAACAAACATGCCTTCAGTTTGCTGTCCTTGTTGGATGTGTACACCATGCCTTCCACAGTTCGCATGTAGGACCTGGCTTCCATTGGCAAGGAGCTTTGCCAGCTGAGATCAACATCATGTTTTCCTGGCTGGAACTTCTCAAGGTATTTGGCATGGGACCCCAGCCCCTCTTTGATGATGTCCTTGTCATGGTTCGTCAAAGGAGACTCTTCCAGCCATGTCCCCAAAGCCTTGTTCAAGATCTGGTGCTTAAGCAAAATCAGATCTACTGTGCCTTTTCCACCATGGAGGCCTTTTCCAGATAGATTTCTGGTGGAAAATGACGTCGCCGCCAAGCCTCCATTCTGTGGACCCAACGCGAACATATGGTGGCAGGAGGAAAGAACCCAGAAAGTTTTCTCCTGAGCCTGGTTGCCCGTGCCAACCTTCTTGACCAGTGCTTCCAGCTGGTAAATGGATTGCCAAATGGTGCGCTTGTTCCACAGCTCCTGTTCTGGACTATGAGCCCGTTTCTTATCACTACTCGGGGTCAGTGACCTTATACAACTGTAACTATATATACATATGAAAAATATCTAGAATTATGTATACATGATATTTTGGCCGCAAGATGGAAATGAGATTCGGTCCTCTGCTTCAAGAACTAGCTTTCTGCAATCATCCCAAATCAGTAGCCGGTTGTAGCATGTGAGGCTGGCATCGACGAAGGATTGTTTGAAAGCTCGATCATGGGCATTTTCAGTCCCATCATCTCTAATCAGCGTGGCAAACTTCACCTGAGAATTCCACGCTTCAAAGAGCGTCTTGCTATCCATTCTGCCTGCCTTGGTTCTTGACCCTCCAGCCCTTTTTGCTTCTTGGGCGTTCTTCCAGGCAATCAGCTCAAAGCATCTCTGGATGGAGGACCGATACAAAATGTCAAACTGCGTGCCGATGGCTTCTCTGACATTGATGCTCCGCCAGTACATGGCGTCGTCTGACTGATGAATCTCGAAAGACATCGGCCATGTGAGCAGCACCTCCTTCCACTGGTTTATCTCTGTCACAGGTCCTTCCTCAAGACGATCATGAACACGAAGCACTAGTGCATGCAAGACCTCTTCCGCAGACAGCAGCTTCAATCGCGAGTTGTCACCTGGAAAGGCTGCACAGTCTGCCTCAAGCAGGCCAACTTTCACTTCTGATTGATCCGCTTTCGCAGAATCAGGGGTATCGAACTGATCTTCCATCAGTTTGTGAATGTTGGTAACATTGATCGGCACCCCGGTCACCACAGGCCTCAAGATGTTGATCCACAGCACGTTGCCAGCGCAAGGGCCATACTTCTTGAAAGTCGTCTTTTGGTCAGTGACCTTGCTGGAGGTGTTCACAATTTCTTTGAACTTTTCGACATTGAAGGGCGCCTGGGAATGACAGACATCTGTAATGACATACATCTGTGTATGTATAGAATATGTAGAGAGTATGTGTAGAATAGAGGCGCACAGGTAAATACATGACATACATGCATAGTATCTATATAAAGTATAGTGTAGCGTATGTAGCTTTTAGCACATGTAGGGTACATGGGGCGGGGGCAAGGGGCAAAATGTAGGTATGCTCATGAGTTAGGACCCCTGGTTTGGCATGAACGTCCCCCATTCCTATCTCATCAGGGCCTAGTATATAAACATGCATTGTGAGATCCAAATTTGAGTTAAGTAACTAAGCCATGGCTGCCACTCTCCGGTCCTGAGCTAGCAGTGCCAGGAAAGTGATCCTCAATGGCTTGGATGGCTGCTTCCACCCTCTGGATGTGAGCTGTGTTCAAGGCCATGCCGGGATCGTATGCCATCGACGAGGATGAACAAGAAGGCTCGGAAGCCAAGAATCACCACAATTCGAATTTGTGAGCCAGAATGGCGTGCTGTGGATTGAATATGTTTCTTGGTTCAAGATTACACCCAGTAGCAAGCGATGTTATCCGTGTGAAATGTAAATGTCTATCTTGTCATGGCGCTGAAGAAGAAAACGCAAAAGAAGATACCAAACAAGAAGCAAAAACCAAAGAAACGAAAAGATATGAAACAAGTCGCTTGGAACAAAGGACGCCGGATGCAAAAAACAGACCGGCAGCATCTCTACGTTCGCCGCGAAGATATACAACTATGGTTTGCCATTCTTTTGTACTGTGGAGGACCAGTCTACGCATTTGCCATATGGGTGGCCCTAGTGAGTTCACGAAGGATCTCTGAAGCACTAACACTTCGGCGGCAAAGCATTCTCTTGAATGGAGGATCACATGACGACAAGCCACATCTGTTGTTTGAACAAGAACCCACTGATACAAAAAAAAGAGGCACTGGCAAACTGGGATCTCAATATGTGGCAGCACGCCTCAGTGAAGATGCTGTCTGCACACTTCGCGCAGTGGAACGGGACGGCCTGAAGCACCAGATGAAAACATGTTTGGAGCAATATAAGAACCACCCAGCGCTGGCAAACACAAAACCGTTGTCAACCAAAACTTATTCCCTACCAGCTGGACCTAAAGATCGGCTCTTTCCTGCTGCAAGAGTTGGGCAACATGATACATTGTCCAGGCAGGCTGTCCGGCGCTTAGTTGAAACAGTGGTGGTTTTGATTGCGCTCTCGAATCTCGATGTATTTAATTTATGTTTGGCAGTTACAAACTTAGGTATGGAAAGCTATGAACCATGCGCGAAAGATCATGTTCCAATTGACAAAGCTTCGCAGGTTCAATCCAGATTTTCTTGGCTCACATGTGCACATTCATGGCACAACTCGCCACACAGCTGCCGCACTGTTGCTCCACAACCCTTCAGAGTCAGTGTCCAAGAAACCTTGCAAAGATACTATTCTCGAGATACAGAAGAGGGAGGACATGAGAACTTTTGAAAAGCATTACTTTCATTTGGATGACTCTGACATTGCAAAGGCCCTCGAGTACGGTAGCGCCCCTGGGCTTTTGAAAGACATGAACTACACAAAGGATTCCGGAATCGACCATTCCAGATCAGAGCATGGGCCCAAAGAGGCCACTCCAGAGACAACCCCAGAGACAACCACAGTGGCAACGCATGTTACTAGGTTCTGCAGCCGCAATGCCTGGCGCAAGAACAAACGAAAACTTGGACAACAACTTTGGCAACAGCGCGCTCGCGCAGAATCAGATTTTCAAAGGGACGAAGTCAGATAACCAATCTGCAGCGTGGCCAATCTGCGTGTTTCATCAGCAGCATGAAAAAAGGAACGCGTGCAGCTGCATGTTTAAGCAGAAGCATGTTTCAGCAGCCATGCGTCTTTCAGCAGTAGTCCATATGTCACTGGAAATGTCACTGCGTATTTCAGCAGCCATGTGTCCCTGCGTTTTTCAGCAGTTGTCCGCCCCTGCGTTTTTCAGCAGTCGTCCCTCCCTGCATTTTTCAGGGGTCGTCCTC
>OMLO01002207.1_pt1 | contig 15551 bp, 11 predicted proteins | sample 1674811 | NCBI WGS metagenome assembly OMLO01 (sample SAMN06265003, study PRJEB25207) | coral metagenome | isolation source: Coral host | place: Mexico:La Bocana,Puerto Morelos, Mexico | collected 2008-11-13 | reverse complement strand
TGAGATATACCTCACACGTTGCTAGTTATTTTGCAAATACATTCAGTGTGACAACACCGCTCCCATTCCAGATCAGCCACTTTCTCCTCCATATGCACCCATCCAAATGAAGGCCTTAAACACTTTCAGATGGTGAAGGGGCTACAGATGGTGAAGGGGCTAACATACTAACCATTGTTTACTCGTCTATAGTACCAAACGTATCTAGTTGCGAGCCACCTTGTAGATCTTGTATTTTTTCGTAACGAACTTGAAGCAAGGGTGGTGCTCCATCACAGAAGAACCTGGTTGTTCTAGGATGAAGGGAATGCCTAACGCGCACATCATGTAGATGCACAACATGCATCTTCCCACCATCCAGTTCCTTAGATGTTGTGGTGTTTGGGCTACATTTCAAATGTTTGGGGAGGCTTACAAGCATGAAACATTGCATAGTCCCAGGACACCCGGGTGGTTTTTGTCTTTCAAGCTGCCATTGAGATCTAGCAAACCTAAATGGTGTGGGGCTCAGCGACAGAGACTTGAAGTCGGGCCATAACATAGTTGCCAGCGCTATAAGACTTTTCAGTCTTATAACATCCCCAAAACAAAACCACTACTTGGACCCTGGGCCATCCCAAACCCTCTTACCTGCCAAACAATGTATTTGAAGCTGAATGAGGCTAGAGCTATAAGCTATATGAAGTTGGAAGCACCTATAAATAAATAGAATTACTGTACATATTGCTATGTTCATAGAAATTGTTTTGACATCAGGCAGGGTCAGGGATTCAGGAATCCAGTCCCATCTCTTCTTCAGTGACACCAACCGCTCGGAACACCCGATCAGTGGCTGCAAAAATGCCATCGCCAAAGTGAATCCTGGGGATACCAATGGTGATCTTAACTGTTTTACTGAATGGTTGACTTTCTTGGAGATCAGGGCCATATGTCTAAAAGTGTCTGAACATGTTACTACTTGTTGTACTAAAACACCAGCCATGTTACTGGGAGCACTTGACCGCTTCCCCGTTGACATCGCTCTTAGGCTTGAAAGCCTTTTGACGGAGAAGCACCTCGACACGTGCCTTGCCCGCAACTGTCCTTGGCCAGCCGGTGGAGCAAACATGGTGGACAAAGGGAGATCAAGTCCTCCTACAAAACCTCTAATGATTTGTCTAATGATTTGGAGCTCTTAAGTTGATAAGAGGCAAGGATCGTTGTAAAGGAATGCTTTCCATGCCGGCTGGAAGTTGGCTGCAACTTCACAGGTAAACCCTTAATGGTGGTGTGGTACTCCTCATCAAAGGAATTCAGAATAGTCGCGAAGTCGTCACCTACATGGGATCAGGGATCATTGGGATATGTATATAGTCCTTTTTAAGGGTAAACAATTTACACTCACCTAGCCTTCTTGTTCTTCAGCATCCTTCTTCGACTTAGCCTTCTTCGACTTTGATTTTTTACTCTGGGAGGATCGCCTTTTCTTCAACTTACCTAAAGTAGGTGCATGGTATGTGAAGGATCAAGATGCAAGTCCACACACACAGCACTTTAACAAAGCATACATGCATGTGAAAGACCAGTCTTGACGTCAACAGGCTCCAGCTCTTCTTTCCAAACAGTTGACTTTGCATGATGAAATCCCGGTGGAGCCTCAAACATAGATGGGGAAAGCACTACAACAGAACACAAATCATTTGATCAAGTCATGAGTCATGAGTAGTATTCAATGGTTGATGTAGTCATCCAAGAAACTTTCTGGGAAAGGTGCTTCTTTGCATTTTCACGATGGGCATTCTCCTTATTTGGTTCCTCCTGTTCCTTGTCACTACCCCCCCCCTTCTCCACCGCCTCAGGCGGATGAGATTTACCTTTCCTCTCCTCGCCAAGGACCAGGGTCTCTTCAGACTCTGAAGCGGTGGGGGAAGCTTCCAAACGCCACTGGGATTCTATTTCCAAAGGGTCGAGATGGCCTTGAGATAAATCTAGAATCGGTTTCTCTTCCGGAAGGTCGAGGACCTAAGCTGAGGGTTTACATCTAAAGAGGCAACTGTTTTACAATTCAGGTTGATTCAGAAATTTGCGCCATGTCCAAACTATCTTGCATCAAAAGAGCGGGATCCCAAAGGCTATCAGAGATATCAGAACCATTGGATTCGGACTCTGCGTTCTCAGTGTCCTCAAACGGTCAGTATACATTTGGACTTTGGACCATGATCTCTATACTCTATACTCCAACTAAATCTTTTCAATCGGTCCTGCAACACCAAAGCTTCATTGTTTTCCTCCTCAAAATACAGGTCAGTATCTTTGGTAACTATGGAAAATGCCAATCAAACATTTGGGCTATAACATTTAATCAAACTCTCCTCCGGAAGTGGATCAGAAGGTTCCGGAGCAGGTTCCTACAATTCACCAAGTAAGGTAAAAAGAGAAGTAAGCAACACGTTTTTATTTGATTGCCATTGCTGTTGGAACAAAACAGATGGTCCTGGCACCTTTCCTTCATGCACGATTTCAAGTTCTGGATTTCAGGATCGCGGGATGCCGATGGTGAGTTTCGCCACAAACTGCAGGGTTGCCAAAAATCAAGAATACACATGTTTTGAATGACCATCATTTCAGACCCTTTATGTAAGGATAAACCTTTCCTGAAATGTTTCCTAATGAACCAGCCTGCGGATCCCAGACCATAACACCCGAGATTTTGCAACCAAGCTCTGCAACTGCTGGGACTCGGTCAGGAGATCCGTTGCTCTGATCGCCAGTCCCTGGGCATGCGGCAACGGTTGGAAATCAGGAGTTGGTTGGATTATGCAGCTGATGATATTACAAACGAGCTTATGGTATTTGAGGGGTACACCTTGGTCTTGCGATTGAAAGCCCTCCAAAGTACTTCCAACTCGCACTTTGTGGGACTGCGATACTGGAAGGGCTCACACTCCAGGAGCACTGTGATGAACCACATGTTTTTTTTCCTTGGATTGTTTTGCAAAGAAATCAAAGAAATCATACACTGACTTTTGGAAACCAACTGGAAGAACTGAATGATTTGTCAACTGGAAGTTCAATCGGAAGTTGACAAGTTGATTGTCTTTGTGCGTCAAGTTTCAAAAGGGTATCGGCGCTATCATTCATGAAATCCCCCTGCAAGAGCTCACATTGGGGTTCTTCATCCAATGCAACAACAGCTGCATCCTGAAGCTAAGATGGTGATCAGAAATTCAACTGATAGTTCAGAGTTCAGAGAACCAATGGTGGGCCTAACATGGATGAAACAATTTTCCCTATCTACAATCAATTCAAATCGAAATGATTCCTTTTACAGTCCTTGAGCTGCTGCGGCATGTCATCAAAGGCTGCTTCCCCTACTTCCTGGAGTAGCTCAACATAGCCAACGTCGTTGTCACTGCTTCCGGAGGCGTTCGACATGGCAGCTGAGGGATGGGAAATTGCAAAAGGCCTAGACACTAAAATGAAAGTGTGCCTGCAGGTACAGTCAGGAAAATTCTCGCAAACAAAAATGAAACTCCAACATTGACATCTATCATTCTGGACTGTTGTTTGTTGCAACCTAGAATCGCTTCGCGCACAGATTGCGCAGCAATATTTCCCAGGGGCTTATCAGCACTTCGGCAGCTGGTCCCCCTAAGTCCAGGCTTTTGTTTAGATTCAGGCCATGTAAGTATTAAGTAACTGTATCATTCTCTTACTTGGATCCTGGTCCCAGGCACCGATTGATCCATACCCATGTGGAGCATACTGGCGCAAACCATCCCAGTCCAGCCTTGCAGGAAGAAAGATGCCAGACGGGTGTGTTGAATTTTGAGGACTGCAGTTGTTGAAACTTGGGAATGGTTCGGTGATGACATGGACCATAGGAATGCCAATCTTTAAATACACCAAGTGGCCCTCTTAAAGAGGCGTATGCACAGGGACAAGGCGAAAACAAATCCCAGTGGATCCAGCATGTTCTGGTACTTGGAGTCATCATTAATCTCATAGGTGGCAGCTTCCAAGCCTAATCGCCTGCAAGAGGCAGTTGGTGAATTGATTTAAGAAAACATATTATATACTGATACACTTGTGTAGCGTATCAAACTATTCATATACTATAGTTGAAATTGACAATCCAAAACCCTACCTGAATCCATTGGCAACGGTCTTCACCCCTGCAAAAAGCTCCACGCAGTCAAGGTCCTAAGTTAAAGTAACACCAACCATCAAACATGTTCTTATTGATGGGTACATGCTTTTTTGATGAACATATTGAGAACAGACTCCAAGTTTGGGTGACCCATTTGCTTCATTGTCATCTCCACCATTGAAAGCACAGTGAAGGGCACACCGGCACACACCAGGAGGTGCATCCTGAGAGTGCTGCGATGCTGAGCGCTGGATACATGGGTCCACGTTGTTTTGGGGCTGAATGAATTCCACTAAAATGGTATATTCTCTGAATTCAATTTTGTGATGGGATGATTGGGGGTGCAATCTTAGATGATTGGTGGTCAAATTGATAGTGGGCATCACTGCCTCACTTGCGATCAACATTTCCATGCCATATACTTCATAAACACATATATATGGGTGATTCTATTTGGGTGGAAGCTAGCCAAAACAAGTACCCATCTACCGAAGCTTGGACTCCATATGACAAACACATATTACTTGACTTCTTTTTGACCAACCCACCACTGTTGCAAGGAAAAAACCTTGAAGGCAACAGCATGTAAGAGCCAAGCCACATAGCCGAAAACTTTGTAGCGAGTTTGGGTGAGATGCTAAAAGGACAGCGCTGCAGCTGTGGTCTTTCTTTGAGGGGTACTGGCCGGGGTTTTTTCCCAGTACCCTTTTTACTATTCTTCTTACTCTTCTTGTTCACCTTCCCAACTGCCATGGCTGCGCAATCAGCTATACAAGGAACTGTTGTAATCTGTTGTATTTGTTTTTCAAACGTCATTGGAACAGATCTCGATATTAGATCCTGGCATTGGTAAATTTGTGGCATAGCTATGATTGCTCTTTATATTAATTCTTGAAACATTATATGTATATATCTATGATGGTTGTAGACTTGACATTTCCAAACCAACCCTTCTCACTCCAGCAAAAACGTTGCTCAGCAGTTGAACTAACTTGGAAAAACATGCAAAGTAGAACCATCAAACCACTAAAAAAAAACACACCAAAAAACACCACCAAGCACTGCGGTGCAGAGGGGGCCGGGTGGCACCTAGTAGAACCTTGTTGAAGTAGTAGAGCAGTAGGCATAGACCTGCCAGTGACCAACTTGACGCTTAAGCGGGAATATAACTGTAAGGGTGTTTAAAACAGATTGTATCAACATGTATTAAGCATGGGTTGTGTGTGTGTGTGTCTGTGTCATGACCCAAAACTCACAACAGTTCAAGGCAGGTACCACCCTGCCCGGCCTTCCCATGGTGGCAGCCGCAAATGCACTCCACACACCTGTGCGGATTCAGGGAGGGGTTTGCCCATTCGTGAATGACATACCCCATCAACACCTGGCCTCACTAGCGGAGCTGTATATGTCCATGCATTGCATGGCATGGCTCAAAATTGGAAGTTGTTTGTTTGCAGCTGTTTTGTTTGTGACAATTGTTGAAGAGTTTAAGGACCTTGTGGAAGTTGTGGAAGGAATGAAACCCAAACATCTGGACTGCCAAGGTGTAAAGGGCTTAATTGAAAACTGAACACGGAAAGGCTTTTGATGCTTTTGAAAAATGAACACTTGTTTCTGCATGGTTCTATTTTTTGGACCATGTATCATGCCTGTATTTTACGGCGCACAGACACAAAATTCACCCCCCAACTGGCATCTTTGAGCATGGGGGTCCTCGCGCGGCCCGTGCACTGACACTCCACATCCAACACCAGCAAATGATATTTGCATTATTTCCTTGGTGTTCTTTGAAGTTGTCCCTGGACAGGGTCAATCCTTTTTGGAAAAAAACAACAAATGATTTCATGGTCTTTGGAGAAGATCAATTCTTCGGAAAAAACAATTTAACGCACATGATTTGTGGTTTGTTCTTTGGTGATGTTTGAGGTATACCCCTGGAAAGGATCAATTCTTTGGGAAAAACGCTGAAAAACACACACCTAAAATAGCCATGAACCAGAATGCAGAACTGCCCCACCCAGCAACGCACCCCAACCCAAGTTTTCACGCTCTTTACTTCCAAAATTCAAAGCCCATCCATGCAAGAGTTGAGCGATCAGCATGTTAACAGTCTTAAAATGTGAATTTGACAACTTTAGCCATGAATGCGTTATTTTGCACATCGTGTGACAAAATAGACAACTTTGGCTCTAAAGTTGTCTATTTGAGGCATTCAGGTTCTGCAGGCCATGCAGCATCTTAATTGTAGGACCCCCGAACAGAAAAGGAATCTTGAAAAGAAAAGGGAAGGGGCTAGGAATCAATATGATGGGGTTGAAGAACTTGCGGAATTTGTTGATTCATTAGGGTTGACGTTCGTTATTGAGTTGTCCGAGCGATGTGAAGCTTGGTCACTTCCCTGGTTTCATCGATTACAGTCCAAAGTGTCCCTCCATTTGGGTGTTTGCAAAGGTTGTCAGGTGAACCTTAGAGATGAAAAAGGAGATTTGCTTCAAAAGGGTTGGAAGTTGGCTAGTAACTCTCAGGAACAGGTTCGCCATATGACGTTGCACTGTACGAAAGACCATTCGCACGGACTCTGCGAAGGTGGAAAAACATGCCGACGAAGTGCGTATTACACCCCTGAATTTGCGAAAAGGGTTGTGAACCACCTCAATTTTGGGGAAACTTTTGAGGGTCTTTTTGGGGAATTGATTGATGGGACGAACACTATGGGTTGGGATTCGTGTTTGCTGGTTGACACCCCAAAAGAAAAGGAAGACCCCGAATTGGTTGAACCCAGCATTTTGGCGTTGTCACGACAGGAACGTAGTGAGATTTTTGCGAAGCTTAGGCGTATCCATTCCGCTACTGGACACTGTAACAAGGAATATTTGGTGAAAGCCTTGCAGAAACGAAACGTCAAACCTGAAGTGCTGGAATTGGCCAAGGAATTTCGGTGTTCTGTTTGTGATGAGAAACGTAGAATCCAACCCCGAAAACAGGTGACTCTTACGGATATCCCCCCCAAATGGACTAGGTTGCAAAGTGATGTTGGTTCTTGGGTTCATGAAGGGTCTGGGAAGTGTTGGAAGTTCATTTTGGCGATTGATGAAGGAAGTCGGTTAAGGGTTGGAATGGTTTTAGGGGAAGGAAGTCATAGACATCCTAGTGGTCAAGAATTTGTTGATTTCTACAACGGTTACTGGAGACCCTGTTTTGGAAAACCGAATTCAATAAGATTGGATCCTGATGGGGCATGGCGTAGTGGTAAGTTGGATCAGTATTTTGCTGAGCAACAGATTGTTGTTGAACATGTTCCCACTGAAGCTCATTGGCAGATTTCCTTGATTGAAAGGGCGGTTCAAACGACTCAAAACATGATGAGTGCTCTCCATAAGGAATTTCCTGAAATGTCCACTGAAGAGCTGTTTTCCAGGTCGTTGTGGGCGCAAAATACTCATGATCAATATTTGGGTTTCTCTCCTCTTCAACATGCTTTTGGGCGAAACCCCGATAAACAGGGCAATCTTCATGATGATGGTTTTCCGGATTTTCCCATTTTAACGGAAAAAGGTGTGTCATCTGAATTTGGAAATGACATCAAAGCCATGCATGCTGCGGAAAGAGCCTTTTTAGAAGAACAGGCGGATCAACGATTGAAACGAGCCACCTTGTCAGGTAGTCGTAAGCCTAGAGAGTTTTGTCCTGGCGATTTGGTTTTCTACTGGAGAAAACAAGTAACTAAGAATCATGGCGCATCGAAATTTGGCTCAGGAAAATTTCTAGGTCCTGCCCGTGTTCTAGCTACGGAGACACGTAAGGAGCCAGATGGTTCTTTGAGAGCAGGAAGCATAGTGTGGCTCTATAGAGCAGGAAGGCTGATCAAAGCTGCGCCAGAGCAGCTAAGGCCAGCTAGCGATAGAGAAGAAGCATGGAATGAACTCTGCGAAGACAAACCTATACCCTGGACAATTAGTGGAATCTTGGAGTCTTCGGAGAGAAAAACCTATGATGACATATCGGAAGAATGGGCACCTGGTGACACCGAGGATATTGACATGGACTTAGAAGAAGCTCCTATTAATCCTGATCCACCTGAGCCAGCGATGGGTCCTCGCAGAAGACATACCTTCAAGCATCCTCTCCGAAAAGAAGGTGAAGGAGAACTACCTCGAAGGGTCCGAGCAAGACAGCAGTTCGAAGAAGATCATCCAATGATAGCTCTGGCAAGTGAAGAACCTTCGACCTTTTTGGAAGAACCTGGAGCTTGCCTCTCCGTGGAGATTGAACTACCCCAGGGAAAGGAGAGCAAGAAGAAACACTGGGTTAGAGATCTGGAAGCCTACATACTGAACCAGGTGAAGAAGAACCATGTGGAGGTCTATGAGAAGAAGCTGAGTCCTCAGGAAATGGAGCTCTTCAAGACGGCAAAATCCAAAGAAGTGAAGAACTTCATAGCGGCAAAGGTCTTCGAGAAGATTCCTGCATCAATGAAGCCGGATCGATCACAGTTACTTCGCATGAGATGGGTACTGACGTGGAAAATTGATCCAGAAACTTCAGAGAAAAAGGCGAAAGCTCGAGCTGTAGTACTTGGCTACATGGACCCGGAATATGAGTTCCGGCCAACATCGAGTCCAACTATGACGAGATCTACGAGGCAGTTGTTCCTTACGATGTGTGCAGCCTATGATTTTACTGTAGAGAAAGGTGACGTTTCTGGAGCTTTTCTTCAAGGAAGAGAGTATACCCGGAAGCTTCTTTGTGAACCTCTACCAGAGATCTGTGAAGCATTATCTATGCCCCATGGAAGTATCACAAGGCTGACTAAGGCTGCATATGGTCTTGTAGAAGCACCTATTGAGTGGTACCTGACTATTTCCTCATTTCTTGAGGAGCTGGGTTTTGAACGGCAACTCAGTGATCCATGCTGCTGGGGTCTCTTTGGAAAAGATGACCTTCCTATTGGCTGGATTTGCGGCCATGTTGATGACTTTATGTTTGGAGGTCGAGCTGAAGATCCACAGTGGAAAAATGTATGCAAATTGATTCAAGAGAAATTCAAATGGACGGATTGGGAGAAAGGAAAATTTACTCAATGCGGAGTATTGATTGAGCAACTTCCTTCAAACGAATTCATCCTGAGTCAGAACGAATTCCTGGATCAGGTTGAAGAGATCTTCATTCCAAAGAAGCGCTTTGATCAACGTGAAGAGTTGATTACTGATGGTGAGAAGCAGCAGATGCGAAGTGTTCTGGGATGTTTGTCATGGCATGCTGGTCAAATCGCTATGGATCTTAGCGCTCCTACTGGACTGCTTCTATCACGAGTCAACAATGGAGTCGTGAATGATCTCATCGAGACCAACAAATTACTGCGTAAGGCAAAGCAGAGAAAGAATGTCAGTATGAAGATTCACAAAATTCCTCCTCAAGAACTGATGGTAGCCACTTGGGCAGATGCAGCACATGCGAATAGAGTGGATGGCAGTAGCACAAAGGGAATCCTGGTGGCTTGTACCTCGTCCAGACTCTTGGAAGGATCATTGGAAGTGATCAATCCTATTTTCTGGCAATCAGCAAAGATCTCTCGTGCATGCAGATCCAGTGCAGCAGCTGAGACACTATCAGCAGTCGATGGGGAAGACCAAATGTATTCAGTGCGGTTCCAGGTAAGCGAGTTTACTGGAGTGATCGCAAACCTGTGGAAGAGCAATGAAACTGTGAGAGAAACTCCAGGAGTTCTTGTTAGTGATAGCAAGAATCTATACGACCGCCTATCGCAAACAGTTCTTACCCTGAAGGGAGCAGAGAAGAGATCGGACCTTGAGACGTTATGTCTTAAGGAAGCTATGGACTATGCCGATGTCGCTGTCAGGTGGGTGAACGGCGATTCGCAGTTGGCCAATTCTCTTACAAAAGATTCAGAACCTCAGCAACTGATGCTATTCAATTCTAGAAATGGTCGTTGGAAGATTGTATACGATGATGAATGTCTTTCAGGTCGAAAACGAAAATCTCTTGGTCTTCATCCCTTTTCTGAACACAAAAGTGTTGTTTCCAAAGAAGAAAACAGTGCAAAGAATGCTTGAAATCTTTTAAATTATTTGGGCCCGTGCAATTTTCATTGGGTCACACATGAAACTCATATCTCGCCGAACATCGGCTCTAGCACCTCTGGTTTCCTGGAAAAAGGAGTTGTGGAGTGTTTGTGCCGTAGTGCGCTTCGCATGGTAGCGGAGCCTCTGGTAGCAAGAGTGCTGCTAGGGGTTCTAACGGACCTTAGGTTGAAGTGAGCCCAAAGTGAAGGGTGTGAACACCCTTGGTGTGGCCATTGTGAGCAATGGGCACGGAGTTGAGATTTACGAAGGAGGGGGTTCCCATTTTCGATGGGAACTCGGAGAACTACATAGCATACCGTCGAGCTGCTTTGAATTTCGTTGAGACCCTTGAATGGAAGAAGAGATCTCTAGCTGGGCCAAGACTTCAAGCTGCGCTTGAAGGATCAGCAAGAACTTCGGTCCAACACAAGGTGCCGGGGTGGGTGAGTCACGACAGAGGTGCAGTCCAGTTGTTGGACTTTCTGAAGTCGAAGGTTCAAGCTCCGACATTGGCTGAAGCTGGAAAGATGATCAGCAAGTTCTTCTATCAGGTACGTCGACGAAAAGGAGAATCAATGAGCGCATGGACGGTGAGGCACGATGAAGCACTGTTCGAAGCTAGGAGGACACTAGCTGAGGCGATTGAAGAGTATGGAGTGGGTCACTCGAAGATCGCATCTCAGCAAGGTAGAACCCTCACAGCGCAGAACTTGCCCTCCACAACCAGATCGACCACATCAGGTCCCTTTCGTGATGATGGTCGACTTGATGAAGATGAACAAGATCTCGATGAGCAGGCCAGTGAGCACCATGATGCATGGTCCTCTTCTGGTTGGCGAGATTGGAATGGTTGGCATGACTGGCAGTGGAATTGGCATTCACCGCCATCCTATGGATCTCAGGCTAATGGACCAGCCTATGATGTGTCAAGTGCAGCATCTTGTGAAGCTGAAAAGTTTCTTCCTGACTTCGTGGTGGCTTGGATGCTTCTTCAACGATCTGGATTGGATATCTCAGAACGTGGAGCAATCATAGCCAATCTTCGAAACAAGTTTTCCACGGAGAATGTGAAGCAAGCTCTGAAGCTGAACTGGCCTGATGATGACCTTCGCCAACGAGACCAACATCGAGGATCTGCCATGGTCTTAGGAGATGATGATGAGAATTGGCTTCATGACTCTGGAGAAGAAGAACCTCCAGAATGGATGAACTACGAAGAGAAAACTGAGTACAGCTTTGTGACAAAGGAAGTCGAAGAAGCCTATCAAGCATATCAGGGAGCGAGAAGGACCCTGAAAGATGCCAGAGAACGTCAGACCATGATGAGAAAGAACAGGTCTTTCTACCCTTCTAAGCGAGAAGGACCACCCCACCAGAAGAATGAGGAGACCTTCAAGAGATGTTTCAAGTGTGGAAGTACCAAGCACTTGGCTCGAGAATGTCCTGATCGAGACGCTCCTTCAGGCAAGTCTGGGCCATCAGCAAATTTGGTCTTCTCAGCCTTTAGCACCATTGAGCCAAAGGCTTCGGTTTTTGATGTGCATCTTGGAGCCGAGGACATCGACAATCAGACAGCTCTGGTTTTGAACTCCCTCACCGGAGAAGGCAAGGCCATCATTGATGGGGGTGCAACCTCATCTGTGGGATCACTTGAGGCCCTTGAACAGATCGGGCGTCTCAACTGGGAGAAGTATCGTGATGATGGCATTCAAGTCCATCCTGGAGAAAGGCCAAGTTTCAAATTTGGCAACAATGGGAAGACGACTTGCCTGAGTACTGCAACTCTGGCTGTTCCCCTTGGGGGGCAGGTCGGACAAATGAAGGTTGCCGTTCACGATATTCCAGGACAGCCTGTCCTGTTGAGTATCTCCTCCCTTCGAGCTCTCGGTGCTGTCATTGACTTTGACAAGGATGAAATGATCATGAAGCGAGTAGATCCCCAGGCGATTGTACAGTTAGAAAGAGCTTCCAATGGACACCAAGTGTTTCCATTGACTGAAGATTGTTGGTCCACGGCGAAAAGGAGGCACAAGGCCTTCACGTCCTTCCAAGATGACTTGGAATAGGGATATGACCTTCCGGGAGAAAATGGAAGAAGTGCAACCTCCCGGAAGGATCCAGTTTTTGAAGCATCAAGCACTGTTTTCAAACATGAACATGCTGGTTGTCTTTCTTTGTCATTCTTGTCTTCCCTTTGTCTGTCGGACTTATATTGTGAATCATGTTGTTGTATCAAATCTTCTTACGGCCGTGTAAGTTTTTCTACTTTGGGTGATTGTGGTGTTAATCCTAGGGATAATATTCCCCCGGTTGTGAATCAAAATTGTTCAACTTTCCCAACCAATGATGAAGACTCCCGGAATGATCACAGCAAGAGTGCTCAGAGCATAGCTTCTCAACGAGATCACACTCCTCACGCCCTTGCAGCGGATCATGGCTTCATCCCTCAAGACCAAGGAGGCAGTTCGTGCCAAGCTTGCGGAGTTCAACGAAGTTCCGCCAATGTCTTGGGACAGGACTCAACTCATGGCAAGGTTGATGGAGCTCCAAGGTCAAACTATGACCGATGCGGACCAGAAGAAGAAGGAGATGATCCGTGGCTTGAACAAGGCGTCTCGCAAGAAAGCCGACCTTCAGGCCTTTGTGAAAGAGAACCTAGAGACGAAGATCTCCGGGTACGAGACCATTCCTCAGCTCCAGGCTATGGGCATGAAAGCCATCCTACTCTCGGTGCCCAGTCAGAGCTCCGACGAGATGGGGTTTGGCATGCATGCCAACAAGACCTATCTCCAGGTGGCAACAGAGTTTCCCCAGTACTTGGAGTGGTGCCAGAAGACCTTCGAGGAGGAACCTGTCAACTGGCGAATGAAGAGGTTCATCCTGTGGGCTGTGGATTGGAACAAGAAGAATGCCGGCGGCCTGAAGTCCATCTCCAAGGGCTACATGAGCAGCTCCGTGAAGGACCCCATCAAGGCCAAGGGCAAGGGCAAGAGTTCTGCAGAAGCAGCTATGGGCAGCAGAACCGATTCATCTTTCACCATGGTTCCTGCGGTTCCTGTTCCCGATTCCGAAGAGGAAGAGATGATCACCGAGGTGGACTTGGAAGTGGAAGCACTGGAGAACCAGATTCGAGAACTCCGTCGTCAACAAGCCTTAGCCACCAAGAACAAGGTTATCAAGAAGGAGCAGGAGCCCAGCGCTTGAGCGGCAAGACGGAAGCTTCGAACTTTGATTTCATTTCACCAGGCGTTCGTTTTCTCGGCACCAAGTCTCTTAAACAGCTTCATCAAGAGTTTTGCGGGTTTTTGTCTAGGGAATGGCATGAGTTGGTTCAAAATAATCGGTTGATGCTTTTGGAAGTGTGTTGTTCCCCCGAAAGTGAACTGGTGAATCAATGTAAGAAAAAGTTTGGAGAAAATTCTGCTGAACGACTTTCTCACTGGAATGGAGGGGACATAGAAACGAAACAGGGAGTGAAACTGGCGAAAGACATTGTTAGGGAAAAACGACCTAGGCTTGTTTGGTTGAGTCCCGAATGTGGCCCTTACAGTCCCCCTGCAGGACCCAAAGTTGTGTTAGTGGCACATTCGTGTGAAGTTCATAGCAAAGTTGTCATTTTGAAGCATCACGGTTTTTGGCTTTTGGCATCAATGCATCATGGTCTGGCAATGAAGCATTATAGTCTGGCAACATGAACCATTCATGGCTCAAGGCTCAGCAACATCAAGAATTCCTGGTGAATCCTTGGCAACTTTTAGTATTCATGGCTTAAGATCTGGCAACATGAAGCATTCTTGCGCTGCAAGTGCATGCTTGAGCCTATATCGATACAATGATATGAATATTTTCATATCATGTATCGATATTTCTTTCAGGTATTTATAGACATATAAATAAATATATATATTTACACAGGGACAACCAATGTTTTGGGAAAACAAGTTTCACATCAGCCGTGTCTCGCCTGTGACTCTTGCTCAGAACTTTGAGGTCTAGACAGTGAAAAAAAACATCAACGGGATTAAATTTAATACCCATTATGGAACATATGGAAAACATTTAGATCAGGAAATCGTTTTGTGTTTGTGGATGAGTGGGTATATGTACACTTACAACTGCCATCCCTGAAACCCAATGGTTTGCCTCTTAAAGTCTTAACACATTATTTTTCAAACCCTTTTAGGTTTCTGATATATATCAACTTTCTCCTTCCTACCGCTCATCGTCCGCTCCCGTTGGGAAACCCAGTTTTTTCATTTTTCATCAGTTCGATCAATGCCCGGTACCTGTACAAAGCCACCGTGTCCATGGTAGCAGGATGGCACATGGAACATATTTTCCCAACGTGTTTCATGAAATCTTCTTCCATGTATAAGTGGTCGTATCTTGGGTTCCGGAGGGTCTTCACCACAGAGAGGCACAAGTGCAAAAGACTATGGAACTTTGGCACCACCTTATACATTTTTTTTCTGGGAATTCCCCTTTTGTTTTCACAGCAAGTTTTTGGTAAAACAGCAAAAACGTTCGTCCCATGTCATGCATTTCCTTCGCCACTGGTTCCGTAAGCCACGGCCCGCTGACTTCTTGGAGAAACTGAAATTGTGCAAGGCTATATGCGCAATGTGCTCGCAAACGGTTCTGTTCAGTGTCGTTCTGGGCCACTTTCTCTTGTAAAAACATGTCGGTCCAAAAGATCAAGTATTTCACCATGGCACCTTTGTAGCATGAAGCCAATTCAGGGTATGTTTGCCATGAGTCTCGTCCAAATCGTTGGGATGAAAACATTGAGGAAGTAGGACACACAACAGACTTCCGAGTACGACACCAATTCTTGTAATGTTGCCACGCTTCAGTCTTTAGTTGCCGATCGAGTTCACCTAGGGTGATGCCTCCAATAGCGTTCATAAAGTGATGTGTCACCAGGGACGCAATTGCATAAGGTGCCACCCCTTGATGAACTACATGAAGCATATCCTGAGTATTGAAAAGAGATTGAAAAAATTCACTTCAAGGTATTCCCATTTGAAAACAAAACTCCGGTTTCAACAAAATGGCTCATTGTAATGAGGGTCTTTTTTTGGTGGATGCAATCCCACAAAACAAAAAGATATATATCTCCAACTTGGATATATCTGATTGAGGGGTACCAAAACAAACACAGAATTCCCTGAAACAGATTTGTGGGGACTGGTTTAAAAAAAACTTGAGATTCACCTTCAGGATTCATCTAGATTGCGATCCTTGTCCCATCCAGGAACATTAATCCAAGTTGATTGTTTGCCGGGAGGGTTCAAAAGGAGAAAGTCTTGATGGCTGAACATACATTCAAAGTATAAAGC
>OMLO01002206.1_pt1 | contig 15553 bp, 6 predicted proteins | sample 1674811 | NCBI WGS metagenome assembly OMLO01 (sample SAMN06265003, study PRJEB25207) | coral metagenome | isolation source: Coral host | place: Mexico:La Bocana,Puerto Morelos, Mexico | collected 2008-11-13 | reverse complement strand
ATAGGGGTCACCGAACGTCCAAGATCGTTAAATCCACGCAAAGTCAAAGCGATGGCCATTTGCCCTATTATTGTTCATTTTACTACTTAGCGCGCGCGCTCGATGCATGACGTGGCCTGTGAATTTCGTACGTAGTAAGGATGCGCAGAAACAATTAGCGTACAAGGTAACGGGCCATTTTAGGCATAGCTAGCCGAGGTTTCGCTTGCAGTCCGCCACCTCTTGTCTTGGTAAGGCCTTCGGAAAAAGTGACAAATTCAACGCCGCATCTTTTTCGACGTTCATATATCATGGTGCCCTTGTCGGCCGCGTAATCCGAAGTGCATTGTCAAAAGCCACCTGACTGTGTTAAGGAGTGGCCGAAGGGTTTCGTCACCCAACTGATCGTTCTCCCATAGTATTTCCTCTTCTTCTTTAGTCAGGCTTTGGGCTTTGTTTGGCCGTTTTTCCATTCCAAGCTTGCGAAGCTTTCTTGCCGTTCCTTCTAAGACTTGTCTTGAGGACAGGAACTCTTATCTCTCACGATAGATTTTGGATAATTTTTCCTTTTTAAATAGCGATCTAAAGACGCTTGTAGGACCTTCAGAGAGTCTGGCTCGTACTCTTTACCGTTTTCTTTCCTCAGCTCTGCGAAAAATTGCGAGAGCGCTTCGTTCAGCCGTGGTACTTCATAGCTTTCAAGTTCCTCATTTTCTCCTCGTTTTCGCCCACTGTCAAAAAATGCCGGTCCAATAGTCTGCACTTCGTTTAGTGTTTTTATTTTCACTGCTCTTTATTAGTTCTTCAATAAACTGTTCGTCGTCTTCGACAAAACGGGAAGCCATTGTTGCAAAAAAATTTTCTCGGCAACGAATCTCAACAACAACAGCTCTTTGCTAAGCAACATTTAACCAATCACAATCAGGAAATCATGCCCTCTTGATTACCAAAAGTGCCCTCGTGGTCAAGAAAAAATGCCCTCTGTCTCAACCAATCAACGTTCAGTAATTTTGCCCCGCATGTGATAATGAATGAAAGAGGTTTCAAAAACCCTGGCAATTCTAGGGGCTCAAATTGACAGTACTGACAAATAAAATTCTTTGCCTATTGGCACATTTAAAGTTAAAGGTTTGGCCTACTTTATATCAATTATTGGTTTTGATCTTTATGTACTACAAGTATGCAGTCAATACCCAGGCATCTTGACCCAACAAAAAAAACACTATTTTCTATCAGGACACAGCAGGTAATCCCGAGTGGGCAAACAATGCTATAATGCCCACCCACAGCACAGGATTCAGTTCATCTTGCCTACTCACAGAGGTAGCCATAAAATAAATTCAAGTATTAACTGGTGCCTACCTTGGTACAGACCCACTAAAGCTGTGTAGCCTAGTTAGTTTTCGAACACCATTTACCATGGACCGCGACCTTGCCCGAATTCCCTCTCTTTTTGACTTAGTGCCAGTGACTGTGTCAACCTCCAGCTGCTTGTCTGTGGAAATAAAAGACTGTCATTGCAACACAACAAATCAAGCAGATACATGAAGTTGCAAAGGACAAATAACATCAACAGCTATGTGGTATGAAGGAGAATACAGGTACATGAAAGCACAAGCCTTGTCTATTCAAAGCAGATAAGGCTTCATTTTTGGTTAACACATAAAAATCATTGTCAATGTTAATGTTTTCTCTAGTTTGACGCTGGTGAAAGTGTAAAAGAGAAAACAAAAACAGTTTAAACAGAAAACCGAATTGAAAAGTTACAAAACTGATATCAAAATTCACACTTATTCTAGATCAGTTAAATATAATTTATTGGTCTCATCTTTCCACATGAATGGAAATCAGAAGTGAAATGTTCTCTTCTCAAACACACGTTCATTATTGGCTGCCTCAAAAAATTTAAGCACAAATGCTAAAACAAGAGCTCTGGATATGCTTTAGTAAAGCAGCCCTACATATCAGTGTATAAGTGATCAACTTCTATTTTATATTTACATCATAATGCATAATTAAATAAACAAGTGATGAGAATTAAGAGACCCATCTATTAAGGCATCCTGCTTGGATGAACAGTGTACCACTATATTCACACAAGTAGTATTTAAGTAACTGATATAGTCCATAGATTACATAAATAATCAAGAGTGAAATATTCATTTTATATTGTTTTAGTATAAATCAAATCTAAATCCTCTTCATAGACACTTCAAACAACCGTACAATACTTAGCTAATTGCTTTCTACAACAGAATAGACGGTGAAAAGTGTAGGAAAGAAGTGAGTTGCATTTGTAATAAAATGTCAGGAGATTTATACTTATCTAATAAAGAGTAGCTTCTATAGACTGTAGTTACCTGTAAAGGTGTTATAAACCCAGGCAGACACTTGATTTCCAGACTGATTGCTCTCAGAAAAGTCTTTAAGTTCTCTATTTAATAATCTCTTAAATTTATTGGATGCCATTTCACTGACAGATGTGTGTGTCTGTAGTGTTTCCAGTTGATACAACACCCAGTCCAGTTCATCAAGAGTATTGTTAGCCAACTAAAAGAACGAAAAAAAACACATCAGTAAATGGAACAAGGATATGTACAAAAGGAGAATGCATTTGGGCATAGGTTTCTGTAGTGCTAAATAACTACACATGTGACTATTTCTATTCAACCAGGTGGGATGCTAGTCCATCACAGGGCTACCCCCCCCCCCCCCCCCCCCCCATCCCCCACGAGCATTTAATTTGCTGGTACCCATTCCACCTGGGTAGATAGACATTGTGTGAGTTAAGTGTCTTGATCAAAAATCAGGAAATCCCCTCCCCTAGCAATCTATCAATTTTTACCTTGCATATCAGAAGAGATAACAAACAGAAATCATTCAGAGAGTCAACATTATTTTGGGCGGAGACGAGAAAGCCGAGATGTCTGCATTCACAAGCTACAATCCAACACATCACGAAGATGCTTTCACAACTTGCAGGTTTCATGACAGCTTAATCAAATTAACATAAATACTAAAATGTAATGTTAAAAGAAGATACTTTCTAGATGAAGTCGTAATGTCTAGCAGGTTACCTTTTGGTATCCCTCATCTCTTGGCAAGTGAAGAGAACCTTGAAAAGAAAAATTATCTTTAGATTCACTAGACAAAATACATGTACATGTACATAGGACATGCTGAAGCATTCTTGCAAAGTCAGAAACAGTGTATGTACATGTATGTCAGTTATTTAATCTCAGGATATCAATATTCTGGGTATAAATCGTCTTTCCATTTATGAAACAGTCTATGGCCTTTTACCATGTACCCAACTTCACCTCAACATACCAGTAGTGTGCAAGTGAATGAACAAAACATCTGTTGTTAAAGAATGAGCTAGTAATGTTACTGTCAATACCTGAGGACATTCCTGAGCCATTTAGCGCATCTTGTGCTAAATTGTTGTTTCGTAAAATGTGTGACCCTACAGATCCTCTTCTTCTGAAATCAAGAGAAGCATTGAAATTTGCTTAATTTCATGAATTGACTCATGAATTCACTTGGAAATGTATCTCAAAATGCACTAATGAACTCATTCAGAAATTTATTCATAAGGCAAGCTGGAACTCAAGTTTTTTTCAAGCCATTTTTTGCTGTAAAATTGGTACTGAAGGACACCTCTATGCTTAGGTCACAGAACATTTTTTGTTTTCAAATATACAAAGTCAGGGCTGTCAAAATGTGCTGACAGCCATTAACTTTGTCACCTACAACAAATCAAGTGTTTACATAAGAAAAATAGTTCAATTCCCACAGGACTGCTTTTGAACACATGCCTCCCGTTTCATTGTTTTAGAACACTATATGGCTGCTGTGATGTCAAGTGAAAAATAATGCTCTTGCCTTCTGGCTATTGAACCACCAAACGGATAACAGCAAAACAAAAATGAACAAGGATCACTAACAATAAAACAGACTGTAAATGGCAAACGTAGGTACACTGTTCATGAGAACTCCCTTAAAACATTGCTATACTGTAGAACTTACTTCTCTTTTTTAGCATTGGTCAGTGACATAAAATTGTTTCTAACATTTCTCAAACTTGAAAGAATCTGAAATGAAACAAGACAAGCATACCATAATTTAGACCATACATGTGGACCAAAAATTCCATGTAAACTGTTAGTAACAACAATTATGATGAACCATTTCATTTGTAAGGCCATTGGGCAACTATTCTGAACATGCATCATGTCCTACAGGAATATTTTTCAAAAGGCTTAGTGCTTTTATTGCAAGCAAAACTGTTGCTAAAGCAGATGTGTCACAAGAGGTTGAATTAACATCTTGCACCATTCTCTTTCAAACATATATATATATATAGATATTTTTATTTTCTTTACTGTGAAACAGAGAAATACACCAGCACATAACAACTTCATGAACAGATCTAAATGTACCTTTGATTTTTATTGACACAAGTTATCTACTAGACAACTCATAACTGAAATCTTTCTAAATTTATTATTTTTGTTCTAAATGCATTTTTTTGGGGGGGGCTCCATAGTGGTAGTCCCTGTCAGTTGGGCAGTAGTTCATGGACCTGGTCCATGCATTTTTGAGGTACTTCAAAGTAGTAGTCCCTGGACTGTCAGTAGGGTGGTAATATGCTGACAGATCCGACCATTCCACAGACCTGGGGTCAGAGGTTTTAATATTTACCCACTTTCGTGTTGTACTGTTGGTTATGGAGTAAAAAACCCAAGTGTGTCACCTCTCAAATCCAAGCACTTCCATGAAGTGCTCTCTGCTTTTAGTCTAAATAACATCCCTTCCTTCACGTTTCCATTAATTCTTATCAACATGTAACATTATAATAATAGTTCAAAAGAAAGAAAAAGACAAACCTGTGCAAAAGGAGTAACCAACTCTTCTACTCGAGTTCTGAAAGGCAGAACATACACATATTAAGCTACATCATACATTGTACACAAGGAAGCTAGATTTCTTTTTTGTGTACCTCGTTTCAAAATTTAACACCACAATAAACAATTAAATTACGCAAAGGACAGTTCAAAATCTACATTTAAAGAAAGAAAAAGTTTGGACAATAAAGGCTTTATTGTGAAGAAAAGATCCATACGCCCCCATAGAGGGTATTGGAATTTTCTGGGGATGGGTTCTGTACGACTAAACCTTAATAAAGAAATGCGCATGAAGCTTAATTTGAATTTCCAGAGGGGTGGGATCTTACATAAAAAAAAACCTTATGTGGGGGCGATATGGGTATTTTCTGGAACTACACATTAGATATTTTAACATGTTAAGTATAAATGTGATTTTTTACTTAATGATTTTATTTAATGAATCCGAATTAAGTTGCTAGATATAAATACACAACTATCTCCTTTCCGTTAATATTAAGCAAATTATATCTAGGTTAAAATGCAACACAAATTAATGATTCCACCCTACAGTGTAAGGTTTTCTTGTGAGGATGTGAACCTGGCGACTCTGAGGAATGGAGGTATCAGCATTAGTATGGTGTTAACTCAACAGCCAGCATGCAAAAAAGAAAAGGTGTTAGGTAACTCATATGATGTAGCGGCAAGTTGTGTAATTGTGTTAGTGGGCAATTCCAATGGTCAACAGACCAAAACCCATAAAATTAATAAGTAAATTTTTAACCAAAAATCAATAATAATTTATTTTTCTTTCAAATGCAACCCACCAGCAACCATGTTCAAAACATATCAATGAAAAGACAGTGATGTGAGAATGGATGTGTTTCAAGAAAAAAAAAATTGGCAAAATGGTACTACATGTATGGTAAGCCTGTAAATACACGTAGTCCAGTCCAGCCAAATACATGTAGCATTCAGGTTAACCTAAATATCCCTGACTTGACAGTAGTTAGCTCTCAAAAATATTAGTTGTAAGGTTACCCTTACAGACCACCATATCCCACATTGACTCTTACTCGTTTTGCCACTTTTCATTTTGTAATTTCACCATTTCACCATGTCTTGTTTTAAAAAACAACCCACTGGCAACGATGTTGAGCTTTATACACTTATCAATGGAGAGAGAGCAATAGGGGAACTACATGCACATGTGATCAATTCAGGAATTTTGAGTTGTATATGCCAAAGGACAACAAATATTAGATATAAAACATTGAATGATACATACATGTTCTATTTCAATTACCATAGCTGTACTGAATGTTAGATCTGTCAGCTTCTAGGAGCCTTTATGAGTACATGTCAATTGCAGTGACCAAGTGATGCACTTACCCCTCACTGAAAGAATGATGCCTTGACGTAACACATTTGGATGCCAGTTCAAATTCACTGTCTGACTTGTAAAGGAATGACTCTCGACGTTGTGTGGGAACTGGAAGTGTGAGTCGGTCTCCATCAGATCGCTCAACAGAGTCTTCTCCTTGAGATGAAAACTTTGTGCGCTCACGTTTCCTTGGAAAGCTGTCACACAAAAACAAACCAGGACTATTAAAACAAATTTAAGAATTGTTTTTACATAATTATAATTACAGTGTGCACTTAAATTTCATCTTTGTATTAAATTTGTTTTCACTTTTGGTTTTGGTTTTGGACACATACAAAATTACCTTAAAATAGAAATAAAGCTGAAAATAAGTTGGTTTACTAAGAAAACAAAATGCCAAATAAATAATAATAAACCATAAAGGAACAAGGGTGGTTAAGGATGGAAATGATTAGCACAGATTACAAACATCAAGCAATTTATCAAGATGCAAAATTAAAATTAAAAAAACAGTTTCTGTTGATGATCAACAAATATTGTGACACATGAGAGAACAAAAATTGACTGCTTGGAAAACTAACAACAAAACAAAAACAAATTGAAATCATAACATTATACACATATCATTATATTCATGCTTATATTCTTCAGTGATATCCATTGTTAAAGCCAATTTGTGTTTTCAAGTGAAGAAAGTGTTTGCAGAGGACAAGGGACAAAACTATAGACTGCAATATAGAAGACGTCTACATGAAGAAGTAAACTGCATAATAAACAAAAATGTAGTCAGAGGCTTGTAATTTACCATGACGCTTAATTATATTTTAGCTGATTCTCAAAATTCAGGGATGATGCAGTCTCAAAAAAATTGCCAAAGCAAAGACTACTCTTTCTGAGTTTTAAAGGCCCCATATGCAAAATTTTGCAAATGATTGAGGCAGCAACCTTAATTTATATCATGATTTGCTAAGCCACAGAGGAAAGATTTGAACAAAATGTTGAGATTCTGTGTCCTGAAACAATTTGGTATGGCAAAACCATTTTTGACCTGCAGTCCTAGAAGTTGCATAGACTGCAACCCTAATATCAAATGTGCATTACTTTAATTTTCCCTTGTTTGCAGGTTCATAATTTTATTAGTTAAAGTACGTAAAATACAACCAGGAAAATTATACAGAAATAGAAGACAACAGAATAATTTTAAGCCCTAACTAAATGCACAGACATAGACTGCCAGGCACTGTTGCATGGAGTCAAGATGGCTTGGCCCTAGTCTGATCATACAAAATTATCTGATCCCTAACACTCGGTATTTGTACCAAGAAATTTACCAGACATACCATACATGTACATGAATAAAACGCGCAAGTTCACGGTCAGTTTGAAACCAAAAATCACCTGAGTATACATTTCACATTGTGCAAAACATGGTGCTGATATTAACCTGACAAATAATTGATATTTCTAGTCAAATATGGACTTCCTTGAGCTATCTGTAGCCCGTTGAGTTACTGCACAACACTTACATGTACTGTAGCAAATATATTAGATTGAAGTAGAACACATGTAAATTTGGTTTATTTCACATGTAATGTAAACAGCTTAAAATATATTTATTGCTAGCAAAGAAGATTGAAATATACCTTGATCACAAAATACATGTGCATACTAAGCTCCCGGTACTACTGAGTAAATAGTAAAATAGTAAAATTTGACTAGCATAATATAAACTATTGCTAGTAAAAATATTAAGAAAAAACTATAGAATATTAAAGTGAACAATTTCTTTGCAAATACCAGTTAGAAATGCATTTTATACTTGTTCAAATCAGGGTTTAACAAAAAGAAAACTAAACACATCCTTTGTGTACATTTGAATATTGCCCTTGATGTTAATCCTTCGCAAAATATCAAGGCATGAAAAAGGATTAAATCAATTTGATTGAGATTTGAAGGCACAAGCTGTTCACTAAAAACAGATGTGTACAGTAACTTCAAAGTTTACAGTTAATGTATGATATAGGTGGAGTTGTCTAGACTAGCGAACAGAAAGTACATTTGTACAGGCATCAACATGTATACAGCTGTCGACAATGGTAGAAAATTAGATAAAACTCATTGATCATCCGGAATTGAAACTTGATGCAACAGTAAAATGCAAATGTTGCTAAAACAGGATGTACCAAGTAGATGTAAAGGTTATGAAAAATTGCATCATATGTTGTGAAATCCAATTTATATTTAGGGCTGAATCATCTCACTTGCTAACATAAGACAAGGCAGTCATATGTTAAGGGTGATATCATAAAAACAAGCATTTCTGACTAGTTATTTTTTAACATTACTAAAATAAGACACACATGTAAGGAATGACAAATTTGCAAGAAAATATTTTTGCTCATGAAGTAATAAAGAAGATTTGAGTGTTTCTCAACCAACTTCATGTAGATGAACCAACAGATCTGCATATGTCTTACGTGTAAAAAATAGATTAAATCTACAGAGAGTTAATACTAACACTGTGAATAAAATGCTTGAATACAAGAGCCATGCTTTATCACACTGCTTTGACATCAATCACTGTACTGATTTTAAATGGTTTAAAGTCTTGGTGTAGAAAGGTGGATATTTAAGTCAATTGGAAAATAAAATTAGTGAACATAAGCATATAAATGGATCTGTTACTACGCATTACATCTTTCATCCCACTGAGCAAGATTTTGACAAAACATTTTCTGAATACTCACTCAGAGTGCAGATGAAATACTTTTCATCTTTTGGTATTAAATTTCAGACAAAAGGTATGACCTCTATAGGGCCTTGTGAATGTTCATTTACAGTAAACAGTACTGAATAAAGTCTAGTAGCACGCCAAATAAAATTGAAATGAAAATCCAAGCACTACAGTATAAAAAGAAGGCATGTTCAAAATTGGGCAGTTAGCTTTCACAAACATTACTCTAAACTCAGCAATGATGAATCTTGTAGCAAAATGCAAATTATAAAAAACAGAAATCATGGTTAGGGCCGTTGTTCAAGCAACAGCAATTGTTATTTTTCACTGTGTTCAGTGAGGCAAAACAATCATAGTTCAAAAAACACTGCTAGAGTTAGGACAAATAAAAATTATCATCCATAAAGTTGTGGGCCAAGCTAGCATCAAGTAAATACATGATCTGAGGTTTTCACAATGTATTTTACATAATTATGTGGATGTACAACATTTTGAACATGAAATTTCCTTGTCAAACTGATCTATCTTCAACATCCACAAATATTCTAAGCATAAATCACCAGATGCTTTACAGAAAAAGGTTTGAGGAATATTCAAGAAGCTTTTATATCTTGTGGTTGGCCTTGATAACTTCATCTCACAAGGCAACACTCAGAACAGATTCAATTTAACTGTTATAATTGCACATAACCTATTTCTCAAGAAATATTTCCAATGTTTTGCACAAAGAATATTTTGATTTAGCAACAAATACACCAATCCTGAGATAAAATGATTTAGTATCCAAACAGAGGAATAAAACATAGCAAAATTATAACTCTACTGACACTCACACGCAATTTCTCTGGACTGTCAGCCATGTTTAGTGAGGAATATTCATCTTAATATACACACACAATTTATTGAGGTTTCAACGAAATTTCAGTGCATTGGCAGGTTATTTCAGCTTGGATAAGCACTTCTTTAAGATAAACTAAATCTTCTAACTACAGAATAATTAGAAAGGAAAGTAATGCTAGTGTAACAGAGGAACATAAGTGATAAATACCATGTTGAGGACTGCTTTTTTGAACCCACAGTTCCCATATTTCTGTATTCTAGTATTAGCATCGGACCAGGTGTTGAAGATGTTTTTCACTCCCATGTTGAGTTCTACAAGATTTTCCATTGAACATTTTGCTTTCACATTGCCCTTCTACAGTTCTACAAAGGATAGAGTTGAGTAAATTCTACAAAACCCATTCTGGACCTATTTTTGCTTGAATATTTTGCTTTCAGGATAATATATCAAGGTAGAACTAGAGAGGACTCCATATATGGACAGAGCCTATTGTTTTAAATAATGCCAAGCCAGCTGTGTTTGAAGTTCAAGCTTCCAGTCTTGCATAAATTAACTTGAGTTATTAATATTACTATTATTATTATTATAATGTCAAAAATGTATCACAGCCTAGCTTCTACCAGAGCCCACAAGCAATATCTTTTATTGAACACAAAAATATTATAATAATGTCAAATTTTATTGATCAACTCCTGAAAAATATTTGCATGGAAAAATACAATTATATAATTAATTTTAAATCTATCCAAGAGGAAAACTGGCAACTCCTATGTTATTTAACAAGCAAGGGACAAAACAATATGAAAATGCACACTGAAACAAGTAGTTGCTTTAAAACCATTTGCTCCTGTCGAGCTGCAACTGTTGACAGGTTATCAATCAACTTGTAACATCCAAAAACCAAACAAAACTGCATGCATAATTTATAACTTTATGTGCCATAGGAACTGGTGAGTTTTGGCTGGAATGTAAAAGTGTTGTGTTGCTTTATCTTGTACAAATTTCTGGTAAGGGCAAAAAAAATTGAATATCTGTCAAATACGGAATTTCCTGGGACAGAAAATGTCAAGTTATCATGTATACAAACTGGATATAACTATAAACAAAAAGATCTTATTCAAGATCTTGTTATGCAGGACTGCAAAAGAGTGGTATGTAAATTTGACATTCAAAGAGGGTGAATTGTTTACATTCAGCAAAGTGCAAATTACTGACAAACGTTGAAGATTGTAAGGCCTTACAATTATCAATGGGGTAGCCAATTAACGATTATTAACACTACTGAAAAAAAAAGAAAAAAACATGCTCTTCTGTTTTTACATTTCTTGTCCATAATTTTACTTTTCCAATTAATTTTTTTTTCCAATGGAAAAACAAGCCCAAAATATTTCTGCAATTACCAGCAAAAAGCTCCTGACTGTTAATTAACAACTGGCCTTCTGATGAGGAGAAAGCAGTTTGAATCCTCAAGGGGGTTATATACATGTAGGGTCAAAGCAATTACAATGATAAAAGTGAAAACAAAAATCACTAAATCTTTTATTTAGTGTAAAAGTAGCATGATGTAGATCAGTTCAAATAAAATGCACCAAACTTAGCAAACTAAGATACATCAAAAAGAACTTTTTTATTTATTTGTATTTTTTTTTGTTGACAACCGACATCAATTCTTCAAGTCGTTGAGTGGCTAGTATCAAATGTAATTGAAAGGAGTTACTATGTTTTAAGATGATTTATTGGCACATTAACCTCACAGCTCAGTTATTAGAAACCTACTTAAGTTAAAGTCAACAAGTAGTTTGCACTTAATTAACACCACACTAAAATTTCCAACGAAAATAAGATTGCAAATTAAGTGCACTGCAAGTTGATTAGTATTGTACATAAAATACCACACAAAATTACAAATACTTGGGGACATACAATAAGAACTTAGTTAGCTGATAAGACATCAGGAGTAGTATTTCAAGTAATTCTTGTTAATGCAAAAAAGTAACTTATATTTTATGTGCAATTGGTTGTAAACCACAGTATATTTTACTATAAATTACAAACTGTTCATAAAACAATAAATATGTTATTAAGCAGATAAACCAATTTTTAACAGGAACAGCCATAAATTGCCTTTACAACATTCTAATAAAAGCAATTCAAAAATATAAAAATATATCTGAAGGGAGTGACTTAAATCTGCATTCGATAATGCTGACAAGCTGATGCCAAAATGTTGTGTTACAGTGTTTTTTTCTTTCAAAATGTTTAATATCCACTTTTTTTTTTATCTAATCCTTACCCTAACCCAACTGCCTCCCCCCCCCCCTTCCACATGTAGCTTTAGAATCGAAAATTAACTTATGGCCCCCCAAAAAACAAAACTGTACATACAAATCAACAGTGTACAAGTATGTCTCCCAAAAATCAATTTCATTTTGCAAGTGCTTTCAATTTATCATCAGGGGCCCCTAAAATGCTCCTCCAGTGCCCCACCGCTCCCCCCCCCAACCATCACTACCCCTATACACTGTTAGCCATTATTAGAGATGGCTTCCATTGTTTAATAACAAACTAATTTAATTTGCAGGCAATCATTAACAAGCTACGAACAATAACACAATTTTGATTGGACTGTTCTCAGCTTCCAATTTAACACTATATATTAAAAACTATGTCACAATCTGAATATACCTTGATTTAAAGGAAATCCTAAATTAATAATAGTGAGAGAATGTATTAAAAAAAAAACTGAATTTTGAATCAACTCGTCACTCAGAATATTGCTGAAATGTCAAACTGTAGTAGTCACTGGTACATCCTTGAATCCAAAAAAATCCTTAGGCAATTAAAATGGCTGTAGCTACATGTAGATAGTTCAATAAGATGCCAGCTACAATGTGCGTACAGTGCACAAATGTTGCACAAATTTCCCGTCAAACTACAGTCAAATTATACCTCATAAAGCAACACATAGCGGGTTGTAAAATGATTGGTCTTGGAAAATTCTAGGGGGGGGGGGGGAGTATTGAGATCTTGGCAACTTAACCAGGGTTTCAGAATCTCAAACTTGTAAACAATGAAGTGGGTCTCAGGATGTCACAATTTGAAATTTGAGTCATGCAGAAGTTTAGTCCGGAAAAACCAACCACGAGACAACAACAACTACACAACTGAACATCGTCATTTTTGAAGCATGTGGGCTTGAATAAATTTTCCATGTAAATTGGTGTATTATGTCTGCTTTGGAGTGCTTGTAAAATGCTGGATTTTTTTAATGCAGTGTCTCTGACTTGGATTCGATAAAGATAGTTAAGTGGCAGTCTAAATTTCAATGAGGGTCTCAGTGCCTAAGCAAATCTTGGATTTTACCATTACAAGGCTGCATAGGAAAACGACTCAACACAGGAATGTGGTTTAAATAAACAAAAAGCAACGAATGGCTTTAACTAACAAAGGCATGGGCATTAAGTCAAACAACAAAACCTTGTAACAGATAAAACAACACAGTATGCATTAACAACATACATGTAATCCATCAGAAACAATACGTACAAAGTGTAATGTTAGTTATAAGTTTAGCGATCATACACACACATGTAATTTTGGTTTCCATATCAACAAGTAGCACCCTTGCAATTTTTCAAAAAGCCTCACAGAAGGTCTGAATTAGTAATAAAAACTTTAAATTTAACCCCAGTACAGCATACATGCTCACGTCAACTGATGAAACTTCATATTTGTATTACAGTTGAATATAGTGTACATTATAAGTGTTTTTCTTAAAGTTAACAAAAGTTCAGCATGTTGCTCAAATTATGCCCCCCACTTTGTTTTGTTTCTTAGTTTTCTCTGGAACCTTACACTTGTTACATACAGGTTGATGTAACTATTAATAGAAAATGCGGGCCATGCAAGCAACAGCGAGTCAGCAATTAAACAGATCCTTGAACAAGGTGTGAACAACTAGCTCGAAGAGGCTCTTCTTCGAGTCAGTGGCACTCAACTTTGGACAGCTCTGCTATTAACAAAAGGAAACCACTCCCTTGTGCTTACTTGCCGTTGATTTAAAACATCAATAAAATAACAGCAACCACAGTGTTGTAGTGCGAAGCAATAAAGAACTTTTATATTGCAACCCTAATGAAGGAAGGATATGGGCCATTTGAAATGCAGGAAAGAAAAAATCAGACATCAGATTATAAAAAAAGATTTCAGAGAATGTCTTTCACCGATTGCAGGAAGTTGCAGGTAATGCATATAGAATTTGAGTGTTTTTCTTAATTAAATTAACAAACGCTTAGCAAATTGCTAATAATGCCCCCCACTTTGTTTTGTTTCTTAGTTTTCTCTGTTTAGCACAAAAATTGTGGGATCCTTGACCCCTGAACCCCACTACAAGTAACTTATGGCATTATATTGTGACTCTCTTTTCCTGATTTACAATCCCTGTACAGTACTCTATATATACATATACAGGTACATGGCTTATTAATTCAACAAAACAGAAATAAATTTATCACTTCAGGACAGATAACCTATAAACAGTCAATAGGCTGAAAATAAAAATATTTTAAGACCCATGCACCTGTAGTGCTAAATATTGGAATTTTATTCTCATGCGCTTACATGTATTTTGATAAATCTGGTCAAAATCTTGGGATTTAAAGTTTGCGAAGCCGGCAAAAATTGTACAATGTACACATCACCATATTCTCAGAAATCTTACCTATTTGTAAACTCAGAACAAAAACAATTCCGTTTCAATCAATTTCCTAACCACTAGAATGTTGCTCTAAAGACCTACCTACATCTAAAATTAATGTTACAGTGTAACTTAAAGTATTGTTATGTTCTACTAGTACAACAGTTCCGGTCTTACTAACTATAGTGTGGTTGAACAGAGTGCATTTTGTAATCCTACTTGTTGCCTGTGACTGTAGTTGCTATTTTATAAAAGGAATGAATAATGAATGCTTTTAGAGTCAGAGACGGTCCAACATTGATTTTACCAATCAAAACATCACACCACTATTTTTGGCTCAATCCACAATCCCGCCCCAGTTAGAACATTTTCCACCTGGTTATAGTCGCAGAACTTTCTCCAAGGAACATACTATACATGACCTGAAATTTTCTGTTTTTCATCCCCCATCCTATCGTCAGTTTAACACTATCCTTCATCCTGACTGTAAAAATGATAAATCCCCTTCTTGTTAATTAAAAGTATTTTTATCCCACATCCTGAGATCAAAATTTCTGCTATCCTAGATCCCACCTCCATTGTTTACTTTCTTTCACATCCCACTAAACATGCATATAGGTTGAATCCTCTTAAGATGCACATCTGTTAAGTTTCAACTACACCTACACAGAGCTCAAGAGGTGAGAGTTTCAGTGCTTCAAGTAATTCTTTAGGATGTTTGCATGAAAATTTTCTACTCAATAGCTTTTTTTAAACTTCTACTGTGAACAGATAATGATAACAATCCGGGGTCATCCGCTTCATTTCAGAGAAAAGGCATGTGGAAAACTAGTCTGATTTTGATAAATTGGTGCGCATAATTCAGCACAGTCTCCAGGGTTTTTAGGAAGTATCAAAGATAAGTCAACAGAGACAAACTATCTTGATAATATTTTGTATAAGTGAATCTGTGGCGTTAATAGTTAACAATTATTCACCGAGGTGGAGGTGAATAGTGGTGGATATTTACCGAGCCGCGAAGCGGCAAGGTAAA
>OMLO01002205.1_pt1 | contig 15557 bp, 10 predicted proteins | sample 1674811 | NCBI WGS metagenome assembly OMLO01 (sample SAMN06265003, study PRJEB25207) | coral metagenome | isolation source: Coral host | place: Mexico:La Bocana,Puerto Morelos, Mexico | collected 2008-11-13 | reverse complement strand
TGTTGTGAATTCCTAACGTTTGATTCTGTTTAGCTATGGAGAGCTCCAATTCGTAGGTTATTTTCATCCTGGCTTTCTCTGCTACAATTAGGCCAGGTTCTGTAAGCTCCCTGAAAATCTGCGGAACGGAGTATTTTGTAGAACGCCGAATGCACTAATTGCTTTTATCGCTTTATTTGTTGGAAAAAGGGCCACATGAATATAGTGCTGTCTTAAGCAAACATGAGTGAAACTAACAGCAAATAATTAATTATGGCGTTCGTTGAATGTTTTTTTTTAGTGCTGAGGCCCCACCAGCTTACAGGGACGGGCGGCCCTGGGGACGAAATTGGTGAATGACCAACATGGCCGCCAGGTCCGCGTGGAAAATTTTTCAGCGTAGCGTACGATCAATCGATGAGACTGCTGCTGACTTTAAGCAGCGCATTTTTCAAGGATTAAGGTGCTGTTCTTCGACTCCAGGATCACATGGCAAAATTCCTGAGAGTGAAACTGAGGAGTCCCGAGAGGTGGCGCGTACGTACTCTCGTCTCGTACGCTCGGGTATTCGTAACTTCTGTAAGATATCAGGCAAAGCAAATGAAATACCAGAGCTGTTTAATCAATTTCTTCGCCTTCCTAAACAGTATCAGATAGCGTCTGTCGCCAGTGCATTATACTGGTTGTCATATTATAACAGGAATGAGGCCGCTTTTGCGCTAAAAACTCTCATGGAGGAACATGGTATTCCCAAGAGCTACTCTACATATTCTGTTCTAGCCAAATTGTACTCCAGTTCAAGTCGCATGGCAAATTATAAAACCATGTTTGATGAGATGATTAAGGACGGTCTAACTCCTACAGCTCGCCACTATGTACCTTTTGTGGAAGCATTTACCCAGAGAGGCGATCTCATGGGAGCTTTCTCTTGTCTGGAAGAAATGCAGCAGTCTGGGGTTGTTCGTGAGAGAAACATTGATGTACATACAGCGCTAGTTCGAGCTTGCACAGGTCAAGATAGTAAGCAGTTACAAGACAAAGTGTTGGAGATTTTTCGTGAATTTCGAGCTTATCGGGACCCACTGAGCAACGACACACTGGAAGCAATTAAGATGTGGTTTGACAGGTAAGGTGGAACAGTGGCCGAACTCAAGAAAGTATGAAGGTTAAAAGATGAAATTCCTCATATAGGCCTTTTCCTCAAGCTCATCCCTCTTAGGATATCTTTAGATCACTCCTAACTTCAGAATTTCCAAGAGGGTCTAGATGAGCCTGTGATTCAATTTGGACCTGGACTGCCCAGTTGCCTTAATTTAATGTAAATGTTACAGGTCAAAATTAAATTCAAGTCAAAATTAAATTCAAGTCAAAATTAAATTAAATTCAGGTCAAAATTAAATTACTTTGTTTCTTAACCCTTCTTATTTAATTAGCTAGGGTCAGAAGAAAAAGGAAATTTAGAATCCAACTAGGTTAAAATAATTTTGACCTGAACTTAATTTTGACCTGTAACATAAGCATGCTTTTCATCCTGTAAGAAAACATTTACCACATTTCCATGTGGTAAATTAACCACAGGATACCATGTCTAAAGGTTATTTGAGAGGAAACACTTTTGGAAAAAGGCCTATATGGGAAATAAATTATTTGAACTTCAAGTTTTACTGATCTAGAATATGGTAAATGGAAGAAAGTTCATTCCTTCCTTACATGTTCTTCCTCCTTTCTGCCTGTCTGTCCATCAGTCAGTTTATCTGTCTATTCATCTATCCATCTGTTCATCTGTCGGTCAATTTGTCAGCCAGCCAGTCATTTATTCATTCATTCATTCATTCCCTGCCTGCTTGCTTGTTTCTTTCCTTCCCTCATTTATTACATGTACCTGTAGCCGTCTCCCTCTTCCCCACTCATCAGTGATGGCTCAATGCGATAACTTTCATTATAAGTTATTGCTTAAGTTGCTGATAGACTGAATGACTGACTGCATGACATTTCTAAAAAGAAACTTGTTAACAAGCAGTTACTTAACACTAAGAACAAGAATTAGTTAGGAATATAAAAAGAATAACTTAAAAATAAAATAAAAAAGAGGCTTGGATGGTTCACTGGATCAAAAAATGTTATTGATTCTGACCGAAATATAAATGAGTGAACGACTGTCTGAGTGACTCAGCCAAATTAATGACTGACTGACTGATTGACTGACCAACTCACCGACCACTCATTAGAGAATAATACAGTTTTGAGAAATTTTCTTTAGCACTAATTATTTTTGACAATGTCTCCTAATTTCAATGTATACAGCACACATTTGCTTAAACTAAAACTTGTCTGTTTTGATTTGCAGTCAAAGGAGTTCCCAGTGGATAACTTCATGGTCAACTCCTTCAGAAACGTAAGCTCTTTTCATTGCCCAGTAAATAGCTTCGTTTTTCCTTGTCAAAATCCCAATTTTTTATAGTTGACCAATTTTTGTAACACACAAACATGAAAGGGTTGATTTTCAGCCAAAGAAAGGCAAATTCAGCTTGAAATAGTGAAACGTTTGATATTGGTCTAGAATCACAAGGGTGCCACTGAGGCAACAATCTTTAGACTTTGTTAAGCTTAAGAGCTGGGCACCCAGGATTTCATGGTTACTGTAAGAACCGTTAAAAAAGTTTTATCAGGCCACAACCTTGTCCAGTAGTAAATGACTGAAAATGCAAATTAAAGAGAAATTAGTTTGAGGATATGAAGTTTAAATGCAAAGTTAGAATATTCCTGTTTATGGTCTATCAAATATTTTCACTCATGCACAAGTGGTCAACACGTGTCACGTGACAGAATATTCCTCAGCTTAAACTTGATATTTTTTTATGGATATTTCCCAATTTTCAAAACTGCATGTGTTGCAAAAAAATATTTGAAGGTTAATAAACCTAATAGCCAATATTTGGCATGAAAATGTGCTTGGATATCAATTTTTTGTTTTCAAAGCTCACCATTTTCTTGAGCTACGCTCTTGATTCTCTTGATTTTGATTCATTGAATTGACTGTATCCAATGGTGACTGAGTGGTTACTTTGATTTTAATTAAATACAAAACCCCTCTATTGTGTAGCTGCAAAGTTCTTATGGTAAAGCCTTGTTCTCATTTGTCTATATTCAAGTTCACCTGATCATAGTACATGTGTTAGTTGCAGGCAAGCAGATCATCAGATAGAGTTAGCAATGTTGTCTGAGTGAAGCTTTGGTCTTGGCTCTCAGTCTTAACTTATTAATCATTTTAACTAGTATCATTTTGTACTAATGTTACATTGTTTTCCTACACTAGGTTTCACTGTGAAGTCTGCGAGCAGAAATTAGAGACTGGTGAATATTCTGAAAAAGAACTGCAGGAACTAAAATACCCTCTTGTGGCACACCTGTGGGAGCATCGCAGAGAACCGTCAGAAGTGCGGGTTTTCACCACTAGTGGAAATTACGTGGATAACATATTTCCAGGGTATCATAAATTTCCTGAAAGTGTAGTTCGGTTTATCGAGACATCAGGGCGATATGATGTTGTTTTGGATTCACTTAATGTTGGATTTTTTGGTGGTTACAGATTTGATATTGAAAAGGTGAGCATTTGTTATATTTTGATGTTTATTGCATGACTAAGTTTAGTCGAGAGGGCTAGTAACTAAAATCAACCAATCAAATTGCTCTCTACCTGGCCATTATTGATTCAATGTTTTGCATAACATAATATTTTCATATAAAATGCTACAGTGTTTTTCACTGTTTTTTTTTTTTTTAATTTTCATTTCTAGGTGAAAAAGGTGGCTCATCACTTTCTGAAACAAAACAAGAAAGTCTTGGCTGTGGGCTCCGGACCCTTTAGATTTCCTAAAAGATATAGACCAGGTGCACAGACAAGATTTGGTAAAGTTATAGACTTTCTCATTGAACACTGCGGTGTGTTTTTATTGGATGAAAGGTAATTTTTCTCAATCCTTATCACACAGAAATTTGCTAGTTAGTGATTAGATCCCTCTTGTTTTTGCCCGAGAAGTGCATTATCTTTGTGCCCAGGTGTAAATTGTCTTAAGATTGGGAGCTTGAGATTCTATGAGGTGAGGCATATGTTGACAAGAATGTGGAATCAATTATATCTCAAAGAAAGCAAGAGCAAATAATCTATTTTTCTAAATTTACTAGTCAATTTTCTATATTTTTCAGCACAATAATTAACAATTATTCTCTGAGGTGGAGGTGAATAGTGGTGGACATTTACCGAGCCTCGCCACAAAGCGGCAAGGTAAATATCCACCACTTTCACTAATACTGATATACCACACAAGCTGAATAGCTAGCAGACCAAAGAGTAACTTTACTTATTTAAGAGTAACTTTATTTAAAATGGGAAGCCATTTTGTTTTTCTTCTGCTGCTTGGAGGTGAATAGTACTTGGCTAATCACCTCCGAGCTAGCCAGTCACTTACAGGTCATGATTTTTGTCAAGTTTTCTCTTTAGCTGCAACCACACTTACCTTGTATATGTAACTTTCCAGTTCCTATGATGATGTGTACTTCCTCAGTGCTGCCATGCATTGTGGACCAGGTACCATCCTGGTGTCTTCAGACATGTTTGCCGACCACATCCATAACATGGATTTAGTGATGAGAGCTCAGTTTAAGCGATGGCAACAGCACTACCAGTGGAAGATGGAGGGATTCGATGAAGACAAGCCGATATTCGCAGTATGTACTTGTTTTCGTTATTGTAAGTTGTAGTTGTTTAAAAGGAGATCTCCTGTATACAGATGTCGATATACTTGGAAGTGCCAGGGACAAACCTAGAGATCATACCTGTCTGACAATATTAACACCTGCAAGTTGAAAACTTGGATCTGGATATACTTGATCTTGGATATACTTGTGCCAGCAGACCAATTTTGTTCATGCTGAGCTAAAAATTTGAGCTTTTCCAACCTCAATTGACTCAAAAAAGAACCATCAAAAGTGGTGGAAGCAAAGCATGACCAGCAGTTTCTGTTAACTCTTTACTCTTTCCCTTTAATGAGCAGATCTAAATGCTAGATGCTTTTTGTGGCAAAAATTCATAGAAATCCCTCAAATTTTCACAAAGTTATGGCAATGTGTGCCAAATGGCACTCTTAGGGGGTAAAGGTTTAACACTTTCAATAATGCTAAACGTTTCAAATTTTGACTGGAATTTTATTAATTGCAATATTTATCTCTATTTGTGTAATCCTGTACTTCTTCTAAATATTTTGCACTGTGAAATATTTCTGTTCACTTCATTTCTTGGTTGTATCTATAAAAATATTTGCGATCACCTAGTTACATAATCGGCATGCGATCATATCAATTACAGGTATCCAGTTTGAATGTTTTGTAATTGGATACCTGTAAATAGATATCCATGTGATTTGTATGTCAATTATGCACGTGGCCTCCTTCGCAATTTGTCATAGTTTTCAAAAATTATGAAAAGTGCTACAGACATTTTCACTCAATAGAGTTTCTCAAAAGACATTATTATTTTTTTACCGGTAATTCCCAATTTTGTTACAGATACGGTTTATTAGTACTTGGACCTCATGTCACACAATTCAGGGAATAATCGTGCTTGTAAATTCAAATCGACCTCACATGATTACTTTCTGAGGTGTACCCGACTTGGTCAAATTACTATAATTATTTGATACATTTGGCAATAATAATAGTATGGTATAAGGAGAGAAAATTACCTACTAGATCATCTAATCGTCATTGAAAATTGCACCCCCATATTATAAATTACTTTCAGAGAATATTTTAACACTGAGTTTAACAGCAATGATATTCTTTCCAACAGTAGAGAGTACAAGTTACAGGGCGTGTATGATAAGTTGTTAACATATCCTTTTTCCACTTTTTCAGAATGTGAAAAATTTTGACACTCCTGCTCACGTTCAAACTACTGGAGATAGCTGGCACTTTCCATCCAGTGACGGCAAAAGGTGGCTGTGTGCTAGAAAGGCCGAAATAGTTAAGAATCCTAATGAACTGGTGCATTTGTGATTTGATGCAAACTACTTGTGTGTTTCTATAAGGAGGCTGCCAAATCTTGTCAATAAATAAACTTTTCAATAAAACCACCTTCTTTTAGATATTTGTTGGTGGTGTTGATATGAAGGAACCTAGTTGACTGGCCTCCAACTGTACTTTCTTCAATTGATATTTTGCATTGATTCTTATGGGACGTAACAAGGCCCTTGAATGACTAAAAAATTAGGGTAAGAGTGCGATAGGGTATTTGAATGACATGATTAGAGCAACCTTACAAATGACTTGGGGTAGCCCTGTGTGAACCTGTATTACCGTATTTATTCGCCTATAAGCTAAGCGATTTTTGCAAAAAATTTTACTCAGTTTTGGGTATTTGTTTCCGAAAAGGGGGTTCGGCTTATAGCCGAGAGTTTTGAATAATTTTTTTCTTCGAAGCGTCATCAGCAAAGTGAAAATCATCATAGACATTTCTGATTCGCCTTATAGCCAAGTCAGTTTCATGAAATTATAGTAAAACAGAACAAAAACAAGTCGTAAAATGTTGGTCATTCAACTTTTATATAATTGATGGATCCTAAAGAAACCGTTTGTGTGTGATAGTTATTAGCTTTCAACTAAAAGTTTACTCGCCATCAGTGACATCAGTCTCGTCTTCGCTGTCCGTCTCGAACTCGTCCTCCATTTCTTCATCATCATCGAGTTCCTGTGAGTCCTCGGAATAGATTGGGTCGTCTTCCGTTCCGTCCATAGCATTGGAAATTCCACAGCTCTTAAAAGACTTCTTTACCATCATCTCTGGAATCTCTTGCCATGCTTCTTTAATCCATCGAAGGACAAAGGTTTCTAGTTGACGCCTTCTATGTATCCTGTGCGCAGCAACATACAGATTATTTCAAAAGTTCGTTCCGATTTAAAGTCGTTAGTCTTTTAAACAAATTGAATGTTTGTTAGAACTCTTTCAATAATTGAGGTAGAGAATTTATTAAAATAGCTGGCAATAGCAATTTTAATTTGATTGTCTACTAGATGCCTTTGTTTCGATTTTCGCGCCAAATGTGCACAAGCGCCTTTTTTTCCATTTTTTCGCGCCCTTTGTGTATCTTGTTCCTTTACCGAATTTGTTGTTATTCTCTGATTTTTTTCCTGACGTTTCTGTTATCTCTGTCAGGAACATTGTCTATGCAAGAGTTTAAGCAGCCATATTACGATCGTCTTGTCATTCAGTCAAAGAAATCGCTAAATTTGTTTTCAAGATGGAACGTTGGGTGAACAAGTGCTAGAAAAGAGATTATACAAGGGACCGTAGGTCCTGAAGTATAAGATAGATTATACGAGAAACACGAGATGGAATGTAACAATGCAATCCCACCCACACCTATAGCCCTGGTGTGTAACGTTTCTTTGTTTTAGTTTTTTTTTCTTGTTTCTTCCGTTCTTTTCCAGGTTGGCTTGCTCAACAAAAAGGCGCTTTGGTGTGTGTCCGCGAGGACTTATGCGACCACGAGGCCGTTGAACTTGTTTTTTCTTGTTAAATTCTGTAAATCGCTGTTATTGGAGCGAAATAAAGTTGGCATTGCATTGTTACATTCCGTCTCATGTTTCTCGTATAATCTATCTTATACTTCAGGACCTACGGTCCCTTGAATAATCTGGGATTGCTTCGAAGACAAACCAAGAGGCGGGCGACCGCCTGTTTTGACCAGTTGTGCTCGAAAATCAATCGAGAAAGCAAAGTACACACGGAACAATTAAACAAGGAAGATTACCAAGAATCTTTAGCAGAAAAATATCGAAGTTTCGAGCATAAGGGAAGGTACATTTTTAATTGGGGGCGGGGGCAGGGGTGGGCCGGGGCTTCGGAGGGGAGGGTCATTAGCAAACTTTTACAGATTGGGAGGGTCAAACCTGTTTTATTCGCGACGGGGGATGGATCACAGTACTCCATGTCGCTTAGTTGACTCTTATTTGTTAAAAAACACGCGAAGTGTATGTAAATCTAAAAATTGTATATACAAGCGAAGCTACCAGTCGAGATTAATCTAAATTGTTTACTGGTGTCGAAATATTATATCAAAAAACTATCTAATTGTCTCTCTCGACCCGTGTCCGCTTTGGTCCATATTTTGTAGGCGGTAATGTTTCTGTTTACAAAATTGAACTGGTGATTTATTGCATTCAAAGCCTCGCAAACTTCCCACTGGCGCTTTCTTTCAGTCAGGTAAGCGTAAGCGTTCCTTGTAGGGCGAAATGGTCCAAAAGGACAGGTAGAATTTTGCCAGAATACTATTTCAGAATTCAGTATATTCGCCCTTTGGGTTCCGGAACCACCCCAGGTCTTCATCTTTCCACTTCTCTGGACTTGCACTTTCATTTGTTCCCGCACCCGATGTACCAGCAACAGAGTCAGAGGAGCAGCGGGCATCCTTTTTAGAATGGCGAGTCGCCAAACAGCCACAATAGCTACAAGTTGCTCCAACTGACCTCATGAAATCCTCGCATTCACCACAAGCGCATTTCCCTCTACATCCTTGCCCATTTTCAAGTTTTCACCATCCAATCGCACGGCACGCAACTTTTACCTACGACATACATAACCGCGTCTGCACAAAGAGCAGTTTCCGGTTAGTCATTTTCACTTCCGGTCATTTTTGTCTTGGATGAGGTGGGAGGAGGGTCAGATGTTTTTATGTAGGTATTTGTAGGGTCATGCATTAAACCATTCTTGGAAGGGGAGGGCCACGACTTTTTTTGCAAACAATTTCTAAAATTGACGCGCCCTGTTGAAGGGAGTTCCAATAAAGACAAGTATGTATGTATGTAAAATACCCCTCCCCACCCCCTAATAAAAAAAAATTTACCTTCCCTAACGGTATGGAGATCCACGAATAGGATTCACCTTTGTTGAGGGAAAAGCAGCCCAGTTGAAATTCGCCAAGAAATCCGCGAAGCTGGCAGCAGAAGGTTGGGACAAATTTTTTATTTACAGAAGTACCCTAACCCTAAAAAAAGAAATCGTATGGGGTTAGCAGGAATGTCTTGTTCCTCCTGCTTTCCAAGTGAAGCAAAGTTGTAGGACGGCATGACGGGCCGTGGGTTCACAAAGTTACACATGCAACCCACAGGTAAAACCTTAACTTCTGAGTACTCAGTACACCCACCAAATCCTTGAGAAAGAAGTGAAATCATTACATCAAGGCGTCAGTTGGCAGGTGGCACGATAGAGTGGAAGTTGTTTATTCAAAGAAAGAGATGATATACGTTCAGGATGGAATAACGACTCACACTTCAAAAGACAACTCATAAAAATTTGTCATACAATTTGCCAAACTTTACAGCCAGGGACTCCCCGAGTATCATTGACAACGTACAAAGATCCAGTCCCCAAAACGCTGAAAACGCGACTACGCTTGCATTAAAAATGTGACTCTTGACACGCTAAAGGAACTTGCCCATTGACGTCCACATTCTATGTCCAGGCGCTGAGAAAATGTCATTAGAAATAAAGACAGGCCTTGTCATTACTAATAATTTAAATGATTGAATGAAAAGTAAGCAAAAAATTATATACCTAATTTTTAATTAGAAGAAACAATTCAGAACGAACTTTTGAAATAACCTTGTACTTTAATAGTCACTTCATAACCTGGTGGACTTCAAAATGGGCATTTATTCACAAAGCAAAAGTGACCACAAAGCAAACTTTATCTAGTTCAAACTCGTTAAGAAATACTCCATCTTTATTGATCACTGATATGTAAATTTAAAACAGCAACAAATTTATTATTAACACTTTCTGACTACCTCTAAACTAAAAATCATGAACAAGGGAGCTGCGGGAAAGACCAATGGAAGTGAGAGTTTAAATAATATTCAAAGACTAGTATATAAACTTATTTATACATGAGCATTCAGGTACGGATTCTACATAGATTTAGTTTCTCATATTAAAAACATTTTTCCTGTCACATTGGTATGGCGTGTCAGCAGAACATCAACTCCATCTAATTTCAATAATCCTTTAAGCCCTCACTTCAACTTACAGATTCCTCTTTGAATTCTATAATCTCTCCATTATATATTATTTTGATGATAATCAACTCGCAATTTCTAGAATCAATTTCCTTATTCTCGTAAATTTGATAATCACAGTTAAGGCCGAACGAAACAATAAAAAAGCATTTCTCCTCATACAATGCTAAAGATTTCATACTCTCATCTTCCTGCCCCAAAAGCCAAAATAATAGTTAATATGTACAATAGTTAAAAAATCTTTTCTAAAAGCACAATCGTGAAAAAAAACTGATCAATGTACACTGAATTGAACAATAGATAGCTAGTAGGTATTGAACAAACATTTCTCATAATGGACGTCTCTTTCATGTTCATATCACGGTGGTCCCCGTCCTATTTCAGGGTTTCACTGTCTCCTTCCTAGGTAGATGCCTGCCTGTCTGTAGTACGCTTGGCAGTATGTCCATTTTGGATGAGTTCACAGTTAGCGACACAATAATCAATGCAAAAGTAGGAGGTCTAACAGGCGGGCTTCCTCGTTGAGCTTTAACAACAAAATCGCATCGAGTTTGCCAGTTGGAAGCATATCTGATGTGTTTTGTGCACCAATGACAAACCAAATATGAATCACTTTTTTGGTATGCCCCTGCCACGCCCTGCCATCTTGAGGGAATGATGATAAACAGGATTCTTAACCCCTGTAAATAAACAATGAAAAATAAAACATTTTACCTTTAGGATCAACATCAATGTTCTCCTAATTGCTTGACAAACATTTTACATACTTAACTTTGGATGAATATTGGAGTTAATCAAGTTCTTATATCCATGCCCTACATTGTCTGCCAGAGGCGCAGTTTAATTCATTTTCATTGGAAACAAATTTTAAGATGCATCCACATTCGGTGAAAATAATGACTGCAATATTCTGATAAATTATTGATTTTTGGAGTCATTAAAAGTTCTTTGTTTGGACAACAACAGCAATGTATTACTTTTCTGTTTTTGATCATGCAGCCTCCGAGTGATGGACAATAACAGTGGTGATAACTCATGCTTTCCGTTTGAGTATCGTAAAACCAAAAACCAATGTAATAATTGTTCTGGCCAATTGCAAACATTGCAGGCAATTCAATGCAAGTGAAGAAAAACATTTGCGAACAAGTCACAATCAGTTTGCTTTCACTCTTGATTTTTTAAAACATCTAATGCTTTATACTAGACCAAAGCAACTCTTAATTACTTTTGACACTCATATGAAAAAATACTCTTGGAACAAGTCTGCGGTACCTTTTCTGCTCACTGTGGTCCAGTCGTCATCATCGTTTCCTGATGCTCCATTAAATGTCTAAAATTTAACAATCAAATAACTTACAATGACATGAGTGATCATCACAGTTGTGAAATTTGATCATGGCATAACAGTAATGATCAATCATGTCTTCCTATGATTCTCTGCAATTCAAACATCATGATCTTTCATATATTCACTTGTATTCTTTACCATCTATGGGTATGTTACAAACTCATGTGACCAGCTCCCAGTTGGCTCAATAGCTCAGTTGGTAGAGCACTGCATCTGTATTGCAGAGATCATGGGTTGGAATCCTGTTCAAGCCTGAATTGTTTTTGAGCCATAAATTTTGCAACTGCTTATTAGTTGTGTGTATAACTGCTTCATATCTTTCATCATAGTTCAAATATATGATCTTTCATCTATTCACTTGTATACTATTCTTGTGTTGACAAGATCTACATGTATTTCACCCTCTGATTCTACAAGTTAGACCCATAAAAAGAAAAAGCCCCAGATAGGACTCCAAGTCACTCTGACACTCCCTTGAGCAACAACGTAATTAGAATGTGTCTATCATCTACTTCACGAGTCTTACCACCACCACTAAAAATTACTGTAGCCATGACACTTCCACAGGTAAACACATGATCAGACGTCATTGTTACAAAATAATAAATATGCATTAAATAAATTTAAATACCTTCTAATTAAAATGAAGTTCACTTTTTACCTGTCTGGATTCTAGGTCTTAAGAGCTGCAGTGGGGTATGCAAAAATTAAATGTACTGTACAAAAACCTGGCCAGTGTAAAATCTGAACAGTTAAAGTTGTTTCTAATCAGAAAACAAAACATGACATGTTAATCTTTTAGGAGGTTATTGCAAGATTTACCTCAGGGAAGTTGTGGGGTGTATCATTCTGTGCTGGTGTCAACATGGATGGTCCATTCTGTGATGGCTGTTGTGTCATGGGTGGGCCAGTAGCAGAACTGGAAAAGGTGCTTGGAGGCTTCAAGACAGGCTGTCCCCTCCCTCTTGGCTGTGGCTGCCCCGCATTGTTAAGCAGATGTAACTCATGGGTTTCTCTTAATCGCTGATGGTCCATAGCCGTTCTTGCAGCCATTGGTTTGTTGGGTGTTGGGTCCACTGGTTAAAGAAGATGACAATAATTTATTACTTAACATTGTTTCTACACAGTAGAATAGGCAAGACTAGATTTTTGGAAAAAATACAATTGCACCACCTTTAAAAGGTTTGCCTAGTACTCTATAGGTGTATATAGTTTTAGCAATTTCTAATCATTGTGTAATCAATATTCTTTTTTGACATAATATATGTTCCTTTGAATATGGCCAACTGGTCTGCTTTGTGCATGCTGAGATTCTTATGTGATTCTGCTCATTGTGTAGTCCCAGGAAATGGCAATACCCACTGAAGAAGGTTACAGTAAGGAAGGTACAGTAAGTTAAATTGGATTGTCTGAAAAAAATCAATATTTTCTAAAAAAAAAATGCATCTCCAATTTAGATTCAACATCTTACCCTTAAAGAGATTCTCTACCAATATGTACTGTAAATTAAAATGTGTACCGACAAATGGAATGCTGAGGAGTAAACCTGGATTGGACTAGCATCTCATCCAGGGGGGAGTAAAATAATCCTAGTTGCTATGGAAACCAGAGATAAACACTCTAGCCTGATGGGCCACTTGCCTCGTATGCAGACTTACCTACAGGAATGTTGAGACCCAAAAGAGCACACTTTGCAGCATCATGGCGTGCTTCCTTCTTGGTCAAGCAATATTTCATGGTGGTAAATATCTCTCCCTTCACTAAAACTTGTGCTCCAAAGCCTCCCTGCACCCCTGGTGCCTCACCGTATTTAGGTACATTTATTCGGTTTTTCTGGCAGTATTGATTTAAGATACCGACAAAGTCAACAAAACTGCCTGAAGATGGAATAAAAACAATTAACATTACAGTAGAAGCAATATGCCATTTGCTAATATTTACAAAATAGCAACAAAGTCAATTATTTTCTACTACATAAGGTTATACATATAGTCATAATGTCAGCCTGTTAAGAAATAATGATAATCAGCCATGGATCATACTCCTAATACAATCTGAACTAAAAGGTTGTTAACTTCTTGTCATCACACACTCTCAGAGGTTGAAGCCAAGTCACAAACAAAAAGGGTCTTTTTTGTTACGAGTAAAATTGTTAACAAAAATTCAGTTACAAAAAATGTCACATGCCCACTGAATTGTTACTTTTTATTTACCTGAACTGATTTATACTTCCCAGACAACAACACATCTCACTTAAGAATAATCATAATGATTGTGATTGTTATTCTAAGCCTAACCAAAATGAGTTATAAGTAAGGAGAAAATGACAAGAGGGCAAGAGGGTCCTTTTGTGTAGTGCTCACATTGTACTGGAGAGCACGGATGGCACAGTGGTGAGAGCGCTCACCTCCCAACAATGTGTCCCAGGTTCAATTCCCGGACCCGGCGTCATATGTGGGTTGAGTTTGTTGCTGGATCTCTGGTTTACCCCTCTCCTCAAAAACCAACACTTCTAAATTCCAATTCTAGCTTCTACTGTCCCACACTTAAATTATTATTATCATTATTATTATTTATTATTATTATTATTATTATTATTATTATAATTATTATTATTGTAAACACTCATGTACAGTCTCCCAAACCAACCCCCTGCTATGTATGTTTTCTAAGGGTTTGAAGATGTTTGTTTTACTGAATTTTTAATTAAAAACTTCAGACTATTATTAATAGTATTAAATAATTCTAAAATGCTACCTGATGTTCTGTTATTCAGCACAGCATATTCCTTGCAAATGGCTGCTAACCTTTCTTCATTTGTCATTACAGGCTCATCATCCATGCTGACAACATTAAGATAATACTCAAGTCAAATCCCTTTTCCATGCATGTAAATTTATGTGACAAAATGTGATCATAGAGAAAATGTTGTGGACAGTACCTTAGCTAGCAAACAAACAAAAAACATCCAATTCTAGGCAGTTGCTAGGTCCCTTTCTTATAGCATTCAGAGCAAAATAGCTGCAGGTTGTAATTTTTTTCTTTGGGGGAGATTCCAAAAATTAATAATGATAACGAAAATGTCTGTTAAGAATCCTCTAAGGATTTAAACATAATCCTGACAGGATTTAAAAAATAGTCATGATATTGGAGTAATTTCACTTAGATTTTCGTTTTACATCTACATTTAATTTAGTACACTACACAATCAGAAGGAACACCATTTAATATATTTTATTTTATTTTGTATTGTTTGGAGTTCAGATTTGTTCATTGTGTTCTCTGTCTTTTGAGATTGGCAAGAGTGATTTGAAAACCGGTCTAAGCAAGTAAAGCTGCAGTAAGTTTAAAAATACACCTACAGCTGTAAGGATTGCAGTATGTGCGTTTTCACATTATTTTACAAACTGCCCTCCTTGAACGCCATACAGGGCTCAAAGAGTGCCATCCCTATTTCTGCAACAGTTACTTTATGACAACATGTGAAATCCATCCTTAATTTTTTATCGTCAGTGTGTAAATGCCAAAAATCAAAACAATGGATTGATACTGCAGAAAATTACAGTGGAAGCCCACCTTATGGCCCAAACAAAACCTTGATCAGTCATTTTCTCATGTTAACCCTTTAACCCCTGAAGGGTCTCCCTTTGACGAGTAAAATCATCTGGCATTAGAGGAAAGTCTGTAAGCCACTCTTGGCCATAAAAGGGTTAAAAGAAAGAACCCTTTTAATATGGCCACTGTGTTAAAACAGCCAGAATTTTGTGGCCATTGGTGACTGGATTCTACAGTAAAGGGACATCTTTGAAAGTTGTTGTCTTTGGAGGTGGTTTTTATGTTTGCATTTCATGAAACATTCAGACCGAACATTTAAATCTCCTTAACTCACCCTTCAGCAACACGTTTCTCTTGTCTTTTCTGTGCTCTTTTTAGGTTTTTCTTCTGTGTCGCTGTCATACTGTAATACAAGAAGCATTTTAAAAGATGCATATTAAGAGTCATAGTCTATAAGATTCAAATTTTGGCCGGCCACCTTACCTCACCAATTATGCTGAAATTTGGCATGCAATCTTGTTTTCGGATCCTAACAACGAAATGGATGTTTAAAAGTTTCAATTCTTTTTACTTTGCAAAATATCGAGAAGGTCGATTTGGAGTG
>OMLO01002204.1_pt1 | contig 15557 bp, 3 predicted proteins | sample 1674811 | NCBI WGS metagenome assembly OMLO01 (sample SAMN06265003, study PRJEB25207) | coral metagenome | isolation source: Coral host | place: Mexico:La Bocana,Puerto Morelos, Mexico | collected 2008-11-13 | reverse complement strand
GTTGCTTTAGGATTTAGCAGACGTTTTCTATCATAACTTTCGGAAGGGGGGAAGGGGCAGGAGGGTGGGGTCGCCATCTAAGACGTTTTTCATATGTGGATCGTTCTGATAAAACAAGAGTGTTTGTGATGAATAGAGAACAGGGAGAATTAAGTCGGTGAATCTCTTCACAACGGCCGCCTTGGAACAGAGGAAAAAGACCGTTGTAGAGAGGTGGCCGTTGTAAGAAGGTAGAGATGTAATATGACACCTGTTTTTATTTCTTGGGTGCAACATTTTTTTCAAAAAAATACATGGTCAGTATATATCAGTAAAACAGAAACCCGACCGAAACAGAGACCAACGGCGCGTTTGGTGACCGTTCACAATGTGTAATGGAGATTGTACACACCGTTCGTCCGTCGTTATCTGGCTTTTGTCGAGAGGTTTTTGGCAGTTGTGACAATTTTTACTGGCCGTTGCCGATGTGGAGAGGTGGCCATTGGTGGAGGCTGTAGTTAGGTCAACGACATTTGCAAGTCAAGAATGATAAATTTACCTCGCCTTGTATTTTTTATTGCCTTTGTTTTTCAATCTTGTTGCTTTTGAGTTCGCTAGCGTTACTTTCAGAATTGATTTGCTGAAACAAAAATGTGGCCGCTACTCTCTGAGCGTTTCTTCTTTTATTTCAATTAATTTCCAACCTCAAAGGAAAACCTGATTGAGTGTTGATTAATTTGTTACGTCAATTTCAGATTAACCCACGCGTGCATTCAATTACAAGTTTCTTTATAATGTAACGCCCTGGTAAAGAGTTAAACCTTGTCGATATTTGTATATGAAGTTTGTCATCACATAACAAACGAAGATCTAGGTTGGGAAAAAACGCAGCAAAAGCCACAACAATACAGTCACTTTGAAACACAAGAAAAGTGGCCTTTTACTGATTTCACCTCAGGTGAATACGTTTAACAGTGAAATTAGCATTCTACGCAAACAACATTTTGTGTATAGACTGGCCGCGGTATTTTCACCAACTTGCAGTAAACTTGACAGAAGTTTAACAACACACAATTTTAGTTGCTGAGAGAACTCAACATGCGGTAGTTTGCTCTTCACTAGACTTACGAAAGAAATGAGAGCGAGGTATTCTATGAATTAAAAACATATCTTGACTTGCAAATGTCGTTGACCTATTTCAACTCAAGTTCATGTGGTTCAATACCGGAAAAAAATTTTAATGGCGCGTTACAGTCGAAAGGCGTCTCGTCGGAGTAACTTGAGCATAATTTGTTGTTTGCATCCAAAAGCGCTAATTTAGAAATTTTCCTATGGGAAGAACATATTTGTTCACTGGGTAACCGCTTCAGCACTAAAAAGAAACACACATTCTCTCATTGTTTTGCGCTTTCATGAACCAATGCAACGCAGCTGGAAGAACCAGAATCGCATAAAACACAGCTTCGTGATTTAAATAAGAAAAGAAAAATCGCTACAAGAGAGAAATAACAGTGATGTGAACTGCGGGATGTTCAAGATGTAAAAAACAGTTATTGAATGCAGATTACGTAGCGACTGCGGTTTTGCTTCGAGCGGTGAATGTTTTGTTTCAGAACTGCATGTTGGCTTAGCCTGTCCGCCCAGAGAAGTACGTGTTGAAGGCAAAGAAATTCGTCCATTTCAAAGCTGAAACAAACACTCCTGATCTTCTGAAACAGGTACGAATAAGTTTAAGTTGTTTCGAAGTTTAAACACTTAAGCACACTCCTCTAATCTCCGAAGTGTGCGATTTAGTTGCAATTCAGTATTCTCAGCTATAAGAGTTTTCTTGAAGTTAAATCAATGAAGTTGCAGCTTACAATAAGTAGGCCCAAACGTGTTGTGCTCTCAAAACAGAGGGTAATTACGTTCGACGAACAGAAATATTAGGTAGTTATCAAAATCAAATACCGCTAGGCTCAAAATTATTTGAAGCAAAATATTGTTGGCTTCAACTGAGTCATCACATGGCCGAATCAGGTCTCTAGTTACCTGTTCTTTTGAGAAGCGGTTATGAAGATTAAATCAATAATGTAAGATTAAACAATTACCCTTTTTAAAACTTCTTTCTTGAAAATCTATTATCGTTGTTTTGTAGCAAGTCATACAAGTGGGAAGAAAATTTTGGCACTCAATTTTTAAACATAAATGATGACCTCATGCACGAGATATCTGTTTTCTTCATTAGCTCGAACAACGCTCATTGAGAGTCGAGATCTGACGGATATATTAGTTCTTTGTTACCTAATACTTGCTAAAAACATTATTGGAAAAATCTTAGAAAATCCGCCATGTGCTTAATTCAAATAAAATTTGGGCCACGCCCTAATAAACCGACCGTTGTTTAAACATTTTTGGTTGTTGTTTCAAAGTATTTAGCGCTCACTAAAATGTTGACGCTATTGTGGCCAGCCAGTTCTCGAGTACAGAGTTATTTTTATTGCTCTGTAATTCTTTGGCTTCGTATAAACGACTGATAAGTTAAAGTTCTGTACTGACCACAATCACAATTCAAAGGTGTAAGGTCAATCTTCGAAATTTTAGCCACGAAATAGAAAGATATTTTGAGAACCCTACAGCAGTTTGTTCTTGTCCAAACTGACCTACATAAAATGAGATCCTGTTGATGATATGGTGACAGTTTAGTGCGTTTCTTTCGTTTATAGCTATCAGCCGTATCCAGATGCAGGCGAAGTAAAGACCATTTCGTCTGGCGAAGTGGTCTGGCAATTAACATTAACATTTCACAACTTTGCAAGTTGAGGCGTATAAAAGATTTTAAGTGTTCGCTATCACTTTTACTTTGTCGCGTGATTTAGTTCTCTGATGAATGAACAGAATAGAAGCAACTTTAGGGCTCAATAACTTCTCCATCGCCTTTATGTCTGTTTAATTTCCTAAATTTTCTCGACGTTCTTCTAGACTAAAGACATATTTCCTGTGTATGAAACGGACATATCAGTAAGCTCAAGATTGTTTTTTTTTGTGTCGGAAGTTGGTCGCACACAAAGGGACAAGCACTGAACACATCACAGCAAGCAGTACCGGCGGGAGTTTCTCTTTGCCAAAACCGCAGAAGTTCACTGATTTTCCAGTTTCAATATTAGCGAAAATCTGCTATCCAGTTTGCACAGAGTTACCCATTTCGACAGATATACTTTGAATGCGCGTGCTAGTTTTCAGTTTTAAAAAATTAACAAGTCATTTTACTTCGCAAGCTTTACACGAAGGAAGTGCCTTTTACAAACCAATTAGTCATTTGTGCTCTTTTACTTTCCATTATTAAGATTAACAAAATCCGATAATCCGTGCTTTTATTTGCAGGATATTTCTAAACCTGTTTATTAGCTAATGGGAAATTGATTAAGGATCTAATAACACTTCTTTGTTCAATATCAATGGCATTTTGGATGTACTGATTTTGAAAAAAAGGCAATGATGATATTTGGACTTATAATATGATACAGAAAACTTGGTAGTCACATATTAAAGCTTGTGCTCTATTCCAGCGAAAAACAACTGATGTTCGTAATAACTGTAATTATTTAGTGAATAACTGTGATTTTACTTTCAGTATGAAATAGCTTTAGTTTGTTGCTTGATGTAATGTCCTTTTTGGTAATAATAATAATAGATTTTCCTTGTAAATCTAATAAGTTTTTCAAAATTCGGTGACGAATCTCACCATAAACCTATTTCTGATCCGCGCTTTAAATTGGCCTTAGTAAATCGTCGTGGACTTTTTGCCATCAAACTTTCTCTCAACTGCTGTTTTTATTTTCGCCGGTTTCTTTGGTAACACGACCCGCCACCTCTGTTGTTTTCGTCGAGTTCTCATGCATGCATCCATACCTTCCAGCTGAGATTCAGAAAATTACAACGCTATGTGAATTGCTGTGGTTTGATTATCTATTTCCCAGTGCTTCAATACATGATAATTGAAAGCAGGTTATCTCCAATTTTTTTTCTGTGTCTTTGAGACACACGGAAATCCACATTTTCGTGTTTTCCAAGATATGCCACAGGAGATGTCATTCAGTCGAGTCTTTAAAAATACGACAATGATATTATGTCACGAACTTTATCGTGAAGGCCTTTCTGTGGCTGTCTGACTACTACATACGTTCATCATTCTGTAAAGCGTCTAACAGTATGAGGACCTTCAAAATATTTCATTTTCAAGTTTCACGCCCGTAAATTTTTTTCTTATTACGTGAAGTAACAATCAGAAATAAGCAAATCGACGATTGATTATGTTTGAGAACTGCGAAGCGGAATCTAACATAACTCATAAAATAAATAACAGAAATTCGAAAATTCGGTTAATATGCGAGCCGCAATACCCGCTGATGCAAGTCAAAAGTCGATCCGTGTAGAAGATTCGACCTATTCTGGAGTGTTCAAAAAGCACAAGAATGCTACAGGGAGTGGACCGCATACTTCCCACAAAAGGCTACAAAGTGTATATTTTGTAGACCGACTAGTAAATATTTTGTAGCCTTCTGTGGGAATGTTCTTTCCTATCTCGTCGTTCCTGTATTTATCTGGCTGTAGACAGTGTCTGAGTGACGCATTTGGGGAGTGGCCGTTCTATTTTTGTACCAGCCCCGCTTCCTTCCCCGGGTTGCGGGGGTTTGGGATCGTGTAACGGCGAATGACCGACGATGGTAACGTAATTGAGCGTTGAAAACCGCAAATTATTGCATTGGAACCATAACGAAATGGCTGGTTGGATAAAAAAAATGAGTCAAATAGAATTTCTAACGGCTTAGGTTGAAGTTGGGAACCCATTGACTTTTGTTCGTAAATAGTTTCAAAATCAATCATTTCAATAGCCTTAGTTTCAGGTGTTCAGTTAGTTGGGGCACAGCGATTGTTTACTTCTTACCAGTTCTTGAATAATTGTCGAAGGACTTCAGAAAAAAAAATCCGTATTTTTTTAAAAATCCGGTAAAATATTATTTACTTTTCCTCAGTTCTTGAATATTTGTCAAAGGACTGCGCCTTTCTTATAGTTCACCAGCTCTATATGGTTTGTTTTTCAAGTACAGTAAGTTGTTTATTTAATCTCAGAGGAATTCTCATAGACCCACCAGACTGCGGTTTCGCTGAGTGTACACGGCGCCGCAAAATAACTTAATACTCAGCTTAACTCACGTACTAAAGTTTTTAAGGAAATATTTTCAACCGCGAGTAGTACACAACAGACAGGAGACTAGGATTAGCCTACGCTTTTCTTAAACCGAGCACGTTCCTGAAAATAGAGAGGTTTTATTAAAAAGTAGAGAAAAGTTCCCTTTGAGAAAAATGGCCACCGTAGCTTCTTACGGCTCGCTTAAAACGAAAAGTACCTACTGGGCTTGCTTTGGCCCGATCTAGTGCCAACGTTAACACTAACACAGATTCCATTGAGCATGCATTAATAAGCTTAAATTCGGCCGTTTTCCGTTTCGAAAATGCCGTCTGAACGGAATTTTCGTAATGACTGATTTCCTGTTAAGAGCCGTGCTTTTCTTTGAGAGCGCAATGTTCTTGAGGCAAAATTACATAACAGAAATCTCACGTTGCCCTCTTATATTTAGAAACTTTTTATCTACAAGATCAAAAGCCTTCTTGAATCTAGTTTCGTGTTTCTAAGAGTCCTCTCTCCTACGGGGCACACGATACGTGGGAAAAAAACTCAGAAGAACGAGAGCACTTAAGGAAATTTTATCCTTCCTCGACGGAGCTTTTTCCTTGGAGATGACAAACTTTTCTTCCAAGCGTAGTTGACTCCAGGAAGCTACAAAAATACCGGCGAAATGCCAACGAAACTTAAACAGGTTTATCGATCGATTCGAGTTACAGTGAGCTCAAGTGCACGCCGTACGTAAAAACCTGCAAACCTTTCGAACTCAGCTAAATGGCCAAAAAGTCGATTTGTAAACCTGTATTCACCTCGATTTGACTGTTATCTTTCAACGAAAGAAATAATAAAATTCTAATATATTTAAAGACACTGAAGAACAGTTTTAAAATGAAGAGCCAAAACCAGGGGGAGGAGGGCTTATGTGGATAATTTTAAACGTTGCATGGTTATCGTTTCAAACAGGACAGATGAATGGAAAATCTCTGATGGCTGCGTTAATGAGGGGGTGCACTATCAAGAAATGTTGGATACAGCTTTATCTGAAAACACACACACTTACATAACGAAAGGAAAGCGCACGGTTCAAACAACCAGGACGTATACTGAACCAAATAGAGCAATCAAACCATTTAAGACACTCCATTTGAACAAATCAAAACATTGTTGACGGCGCATATAAAAGCAATCGTTTGCTTATTAACTTAGCTGTCATATTTTAAAAATTCAGTGATCGATATTTTTACCTTTGTAAACATATCGTGACCTATTTATGTCGAAGTGCACGCGATTCGTGTGGAAACAGTTTTAACACGTTATTATTACATCCTCGATCTCCCACTATTATAGTTCTTTAACTGCTTTTTAATTAGCAACAAATAAATTGTGGCACATATATGCCGTGTTACAACAAGGTACGGGTCAAGCCCTATGTGGCAATCTCGCACTCATGGCTTGCAGTTTTATAACAACCGCCTCAAAAGCCAAAAGAGAGCTTTAAAACAAATCATTCCTAATTCGCTACAAGAACTCAAGACCAGTTGAAATCTGTTGATCAGTGACCTCCCAGATTTCTCGGCATGATCTCTTTACGAAGCCCGACAAAGAGAGTACGTATCTATTCCTTTCATCAGAAGGAGGCCACGTTTCCTCAGGGCTTTGGTACAGTGTCTCTAAAGAGTTAATCAATTCTTGGCTGTCCATAGCCCTAGACTTCTCTTCACCCGCTATCAGTGACATTCGCCGATCCTCTCCCAAAAGAACCTCAAATACATTTGCTGTCAACAATGTTGCTTTGCTTTGTACTTTTTCTCGATTATATTTGGTGAGAATTCTTACAGTCGTTAAGTGGTTTAATTTGTTTCCAATTAACAGCTTCTTAAGTCCGTCCATACAACCGTCCATGCGTCTTTACCGTGAATAATTTTCTCTCAGCACGCCGTACAAGATCTCACCTGCCTTTCATCGCGCGATGTCATGCAAACAGGCCTGGCCGGCAGAGAAACAAAATCCGTATTGACTCTCTTATCCACTTTATCTATTAAATTTTACGGCCCTTTTGTGAAATCCGAGGACTCTTTCTTATCCAAAGGGTTGATCAAATGCGCAACAGTCTTATTGCTGCGAGATCTTCAAGCAAAACTAAACAAACGCGCGCGAGCGAAACATTGCGCGGTAAACTTGAATTTAGGGCTGTGCTGGGGAATCGGAAAGGCGTTTACTCGTTAAAGATGTCAGACAACCACACAAGATGAAAAGCGCGGTTATTTCGAAGCATGGTCTTTCCTGATCGTGTCTTCGTCGATTCCGTCTCAACAGTGTAGGAGGTAGAAGTTCGAACACACGACATTGTTGTCATACTCTCGAGATTTTGTTCGTCGCCGTATTCCCTCCCCCCTCCCTACCCCCCGGCGGAAACCAGAGCAAGACAAGACTGGAGGCAAGATTGTCGAAAACGGTTAAAAACAGCTACTGACACTCGGCAGGGCGGGGCGGGTGGGGAAGTGAAATGCGTAGTTAATTACTCGTGCACCTTGAGCTATAAAACGCTTGACGACCGGCTGCCTTCCGACCATTAAACAACATCTTCGTTCGGACTGTGAACACTGACGAACTGACGCTCTGAATTATTTAAATCAAGACTGAAGTATTTAACCGTTCTTTGACAGAGAAGCTGTATCCTATTTAGGCTTCAACCATACCGCGTGCCAAAATTATCGCCGAGTATGTGTTTGTCATATAGTTTGGTAGTTATTTTCGACTCTTGGTATGGGTCACGACCGCATCGATGTAACCCAACTCGAGGAGTCATCGGGAAATTTTTTATCACTTGATATGAAAAGTACACTCTGCATGCTATTAATTAGCTTAGCTTATTTATACTCGTGCTCTGTTACTTGGCAGGTCCAAGAGTAATCGCTCTGTGAACTAATCAGTTAGCTGTTTGCGTGAACGGACCTTGCACAGCAACATGAAGAATCTGTTTCGCACCGCTGCCATTCTGCTCGTGTTGAGCGTGTTTGCACACAGGCTACAAGGAATAAGATGGCTGTAAGTAGGCCGAATTGCTTTGCCAACCTACTTTGACCTCGTAGATTTTACTGTATTCGTTTGCCAACATGCATATTTGAGGTCTGCGCTTTTAGCAAAAGAGAACATACAATTGGTGCTTCACTGAAAGAATGCTCACTGTATTTATTGTGCAGGGCCATAGAACTTTCCTCGGAGCATGACTGGAATAGGTCCGACTGCAACAAATACCAAGGATTCGTTGGTGATCAGTATAAAATGTGTAGAAGAAAACTCCCGATCATGAAATACGTAGCGGAGGCCGTTGAAATGACCAAGGCGGAGTGCAAGTCGCAGTTGACGAACAGGCGATGGAATTGTTCCACCATCGACAAAGCTCCTTCGTTTAACAACGACCTTAAGAGAGGTAAGGTTTTTTAAAACATAATCTGCTGTTATTATTTGTCAGAGGTCTAGCGTTCCATGGGTATTTTTGTAAAGATCGGTTTATTTGTGGAATTGATTGAGCTTAATTGGGCAAAGGGTAGCTTTATGTATACATTGTAGCTGACATATGATTGTTTGAACGTGATTTGTAAGTTCTATGGTCGCTGCTGTAACCCGAAATGGCCTGGAGGCGCGAAATCGAAACCCTACCATTTTGGCGTGTTATCTTAAGTCTCGTCTTAGAAGTTATGAGAAAAAAAGCATTTGTAACAAAAACCAGGAACTGTACTTCAGCAAATAATTTACGACAGACAACGTTGACGAAATCAGCGTGTTCTGTAATGCATGAAATTGATGTGTGCTTCCATACTGAAAGTGATAGATCTCTTGTTGTGGTCATCAAAATTGTTTGTGCTTTGTTTTAATTCTCGCTTATCGGAAGTCACAGTTTTATTATTTTAGAAAACCAGACAGATCAATTGAACGGTAACGGATGGGTTCAACATTTATGCACTGTTCTGTCAGTTTTCTCCGACCAGCCTTTGCCCTTCTTATGCAATATTAGACTAAAATTTTGCTCTGACGAGCCGGGCATATTTGGAGCTTTGAATTACACGGGACACCTTTGCCGTTTACAGACTAATCAGCCCTAAATATTTCATCCCCTTAATCACTTTGACGTAGAAAACAAGACGTTTACGTGTCGCAGAGCCGACCGGATTATCGAAAATGCGTATTGCGTCTTTTCGTAAAACCTTTAAAGCCACTTTAAGGCCGTAGATGGCTTTTTGAGGAAACTATATCGGGAACAGGATAAATGAGAAATATGCTGTGACCCGTCTTTCCGCTCACAATTGGAAGACCTTTGGATAAAAAAAAAAGACGACCCTGGGTTTCACTCAGGAAATGAACAAATTGAAGTGGGTTTTTTTGAGGAAATCTCAGTTTACCACGTTGTCAAAGAGGTTTGTCCCAAGACTTAGAACACGTTTTTGCATAACAGATCCTGAATTTGCCGTCATGACCACAAGGGCTTTCCACCTGAAAAACAAGTTAACTTATTTTAGAAAAGCCAAGGATATTTTAATTTCCTCAGAAAGGCAAATATTTTTACTGCGGCAGGCGTTAATGGCCGCTAAGTAAACAAATAAATAATGTACGAAAACTCACACACTCGAGATTATCTATAATCAAGACGTATCTCACCGTCAAACGCGTTTTCGTTTTGTACACAGGAACCAAAGAGTCGGCGTATGTGTACTCGCTCTCCTCGGCCGCCGTAGTTTACAGCGTAACGCAGGCGTGTAGTATAGGACGACTGGAGCTCTGCGGTTGCGGACGAACGCCTAAGATGAAACTAGAAAACAAAAACTGGCTCTGGGGAGGTTGTAGTGACAACATCGCCTACGGTGTGAGGTTTAGCAAAAATTTCACAGACGCTGTTGAGAAAAAACGCATGAAGGGTCAAGAAGCTGGCGCGACCAGCCGCGCGCTGATGAATCTGCACAACAACGAGGCAGGAAGAACGGTAAGGCAGCCTTGATATTTTGCCGTATTGACCTGCAAGCGTCATAATAGCCTGTCGTAAAAAGATTTTTTGTAATAATGTCAAGGCTAGATAGAAAGAGCTAATCCAGTTTTTGGGGACCGAAGAGTGCTCGCTTCCGTTTTGGTGCAAATCCTCTTAAACTCCTTTTGTGAAGCGCACAACGCAACAAATATGCACCGCAGACGCTATATATAACTTTTTAATCCCCTACTTTGATTAATTTGCCACATCTCTAAACGTGCTTGAAACAAATTCAAACAGTCGAATTATGAGAATGAAGAAATTGATACGAAAGAGCACTGCTGTAATTCTCTAAAGATAATTATACTCGGTGACCTTAGAAAAAAATTAAAGTGCAAATATTCGCAGTGAATCTACGAAGCAAAGGAAAGGGGTATTGTCTCACTTTGCATCATTAAAACAGTGACAGAAAGCGCTTTGAAAACTTTGAAATTATCGTTGTTGTTTTAGGCTAGCAAGAGATCAAATCTCGATTGCATTCAATCGGTAGAGTAATGTGGAAAACATATTTTAGCCAGGCTCGTATCTGGCTGTCTTAGTCGCCTTGTTCCATATGACCCCGCCGGCTACAAGTGTGGCACGAAGTTTCTTCTAAAATAGAGATCATGAGAAAGATAGCGTATCGACAAGCTGACTCGAATTATTCCATATCGTAATCTAGCGCATATGACAGAGTGACAGTCCTAGAAATGTGCGGTTTTGATCCTCGCGCCAGCACGTTCGAAGGCATTCCACTGTCGCCCTCAGCATAAACACTATGTATACTTGAGACAGGATTTTTTATCCTGTTAGGTATTTAGTTGAGCTTATTGCTGTTACTAATAGTATTCATGGGCCTAGTCGGGACACCTGACTGCGGAAAAGCTTATGAAAATAAACCGGTTCTTCTGTTTTTTATGTAAACAACAACTCTCCAAATATTAATTACGATTAATGAAAACAGGTAAGCCTTTCTGCGATAACCTGAATGTCACTAAAGCATCAACCAAATTCCTTTTCGTTAATCAACATTTGAGGGAATGTTCTTCAAGAGCAGTTGAACAGAAATTAAATGTAGTGTATTTAAATTGATTTCAGCTGAAGGACTTTTCCTCCAGTTCACCATAAGAGAGGTCGTGATATGTTAGAAAACTATACATTGCTGAACAGTTTCCAAGAGTTTTTTCCAATGTACACCTTACAAACGAGAAACGACTTGTTTAACTAGGTGAAAAGCCGACAAGTAGCACTCTATTTTTCAGTGCTCCGTTAGATAATAAGAAGCCTGTTTTACGCGATAAATAGACAGATCAGCTTAGCGGTTTTTGAATTCTCAGACTTGAAGGTAAATACTGCTCCAAAACAAGAAAACCCTTTTTGGCTCGTTTTCTCAGTTCTAAGCCTCCTCTAAGCCCTTTGTTTATTTGCTTTGTCGCAAAAACCAAGGTAGCGATCTTTTTTCAGGACTCAAGCGCCAGAAGTTCTTTCCATTTGGCGTTAATTTGTGGTAAACAATGCTAAATGTTTTCAAACCATGAAAAATAAACTGAAAAATTCTTGACCTCCCGCGAAGGAAAACATGTGCTTGGGAAGTGCAACTTGAGGTTGAAAGCGTCGACTCTTTGATAGCCCAATCCATTTTTAGAGAAAATACAGCGAAAAGTAAAAAGGAGTTCACGATAAAGTCTCTTGGAATCAAAACAAAAAGATGGTAAAAAATAAATGAGTTTATTACAGATTAAAGACTTTGGTGTATCAAAGCAATACTTTCTAGACGACTGTGTAAAGTCTGCGCGCAGTTTCTATCCGGTTAGTTTTTTTAAAAGGATTGCCAAATCTACCGTTTCTAGTCAATACGTGACGTGCAAAACGAACAGTTCGGCGTGATGGAATTTGTAACCCTGGCTGAGACTTTGGTGTGAGATTAAATAAAAATTAAAACCTTGAAAAACTCGGCATATGAGATTTATTCCATCCAAGTTTGTTATGTAAGCTGTTTGGATTTGTGAGGATCTTGCGCAAAGTCAACAATGAACGATTTCAAGCGTGATTTCTTCTCGGTTTCACGTTGCCAGCATTTAAAAAGCGGATGGGAAAGATCTTCGCTACATCGGCAACACCTTAGTTAGAGGTACAAAAGAACATTTGACCAAGGGAAATGTATGTTTTTGACATATCTTTGTTAAATAAAATGCTTCTTGCCATGCGGGTGTATTTATCCCACTTTGCACGGCCATAGATGTGTAGAGACTCATTTTTCCCATTGTTTGTACACCCGTTTTTTTTTTTTTTTCAATTAACTGAAAGTTTTCCTTGTCCAATTGCAAAGATCATTATCTTTGTGAAGAGAATATGACTGATTATAAACGTAGACTTTTTCTCTTCCTATCTTTTTTAATCAGTGCTTTCTGGGTCTTCGTGGAGTGAAAACTGCAGCTCATTTGTCGGCCTCTTCACGATTCAAATGTTAAGAACAGAGCTTCAAGTTTCGAGATAATATAGTCACGAAATACGCTGTTGTTGACCATTTATCAGTTTAGCGTGGGCTGTGATGGAAGTGCTGTAAAGACCTTTAATGATGAACTTTGCTATGTAAGAAACTTGAGTTGCCGCAAAATATGTCTGGTGTCAAGAGATGCAGACTAAACAGCTCTACATCAAAGTCTCTCTAAAAAAAAGAGAGATTGATCTTTAGTCCACGAACTAATCAAGTAACTTTCACCTCGAAGGACCATTCCGCCATTACTGACATAACTCGGTCTTGAAAGATATTTTTTTTTGTAAAGAAGAGCTTAAAATCGAAATTTTATCAGTTGTTTGATAGTTTCTGGGACTGAAAACACGCACAGCGTTATCTTTTGCAAGGTTAAGCTCTAGTTTTGAAAACTTGTTTCTCCCAAGATATAGTAACTAAGGTGTAAATATTTGTAGGGAGAATTTCAATGGTATTTTCCGAGGGTCGTGGCTGATAACTGTTTTTGATAATTCTGCAGTGTCACTCAAATCGTTGTGTCTCACGCGCGCTGGAAAGTCGTTCGTAGAACGCTGCACGACAATGAACTACATCATACTGAGCAATATGTTTGTGTTGATTAGATGACTTGAAGGAGCTCTTACAATCTATTGTTATCAAGAGTATTCGTATTACTGAAGACGCCAACTGCGAAAGAAAAACCTTCTTTTGACAATTCCACAGCAAAACGACAGATGAAAATCATAACTCAAGATGTCTTTGTTTTTGAAGGTGGGAGTCACTCGTACCACAGAAGTATCAATATTCTTTTCACAATTACAATAAACGAAACCAAAAAGACAGATATTTTTGCTAATGAACAGTCTTCGTGGGGTACAAATATGGGAGATCTGCTTCAGAGTGCTTGTCATCTGGAACACATTGATAACTAGAAACACGTGGTCAAAGCGAGAAAACAAAGTGGGCTAATCCGACAAATACTGCGTGTTTAGATTACACACGCAGATCAGAAAGTCTCCCAAAAAGGCTCTCCTACAAAGTGCTTAGGTACAAGAATGTTTACTGCTGCGAAAGGAAGCCAATGAAATGCAAGTCAGGTGTGACATTGACACGGGATGTCACGTGTTTGTAGCGCTCAAAATTCTGCAATTTCCTGGTTTTGCATATGCTTCTTTTCTTGTTTCATTATTCTTCAGATACATGTAAATGATAACACCAAGGCCGAACCAGAATACTTTATGTTCCTTTGTAAAATTCATTAAATCACATTGGAATCATTCGAAAAACTCAGCTCTTCGAAACTGAAGCAATATGCCTGAAACTATACAATTTGATGGACAAAATCGGTTCCTCGACGATATTCTACAACTCTACAGTTTCACAACGAATTTTTCCTTTTCGCAGTTAGTTATTTTTTTAACGTAGCGCGTAATTTTCGAGAAAGTTTCAAGTCAATAATTAAGGTTTTCTTAAATTTTTATCTGAAAATTCCTGTCTAGAAAATGCAGGTTCGTGGAATATGCCTTTGACAACTGCGTCTTGGAGATGGCAAACTCTGAACTATTAAAAATGTGGATTTACTTTCAGAAAACTGCTTTCAATTGATATTTAAAGTCGTACTCAGCGAAAGCAAAAATGTGTTAAAGTAATTATCGCAATTACTCCGCACAACGCATCTTTAACTTTTGCTTAATTTCGTACACGCCTCTTTAAAGTGTGAAAATTCTACACCACACGATTATGACAGCAGTAACTCCTGATAATCGGGCTATAATTGGTTTATTTTCTGTAATTTTTTTGCTAATGCGAATTTTCTCTGGCATCTGACTGACCTCCAGTTGTGGTTTGTTATCTACAACATCCGTGCCTTGGTTTCGATCTCTGAATTTTCAATTATTAATTGTTATGTAGGAGCTAAAAATAGTGTTAAACCTTTGACTTCCGATAGCCTAGGAGGCACAAGGGAGCTCGATGGCGCCACCAAATAAAAGGTTTAACAAGCAAAACAGTGGCTTTGCACGTGTTTTATAAATCTTTGTACAATTTTTAGCCGTCCTCTGCAAAGCAACGTGAAACGACGAAACGACCAGCGTATTTTGAAAAAATGTGAACCACTACGTGTAATCTTTTCGTATTTTCTTTTAGAGTTGATCGTTGCCGTTGTAACATTTGTAGTTTGAGTAGGGTTTCACACCACTTGGCTTACTGAACAGTTCTTGATAATGGTGAATTTCATAATTAATATATGATCACCTTTTCTGCCCTTGATATACCTGCAAATTCCCTGTAACAAACTGAAAGAAAGTATGGAGCTCAATAAACAGAATTTCTATTTCAATCTTGAATGAACACGATAGGCCTTTCCGTCATATTTGTTTCTAGTTTTATCTTCGTTCAAAACACTGAATACTTCCACGGATTGGAATATTTCTGTAGTTTTGGTTCTTAAAAGGACTAACGAAAAGAACAAAGAACAGGAGACTACAGTTACATTATTCGAAATCAAAGATATAATAACACTCCTCTCCGATACGTCTGGCAAAAACAACGAAAAAAGGGAATTCGTTTTTTTTTCCTTTCTTTCTTGGGATGTGTGGATGAACAATAAAAGTTGGTTGCATTCTTGGGCTGTGTATGGTTGAATATGATATTCTCAGCTTGACATAATGATAGTTCATTGTTACAGTTCAAAGAGCCCACTTCTACAAGATTCGGTCTGTCTGACCTTAACTTGGCCGTTGTACAAGCCTTTTTTAATTTACGAGGCGAAATTCTAATATTGTCATGGAACTGTGCAATTCCATTTAAATTGAGACCATTCCTTTAATAGGCCCAATTTTAACTGGATACTTCTATTTTTGCACTGAAGACTGTGGTCTCTGCTAATGTTGAGAACGGAGCAACGAGGAAATTTGCGCATTAAGAGCAGAGCTCGA
>OMLO01002203.1_pt1 | contig 15570 bp, 9 predicted proteins | sample 1674811 | NCBI WGS metagenome assembly OMLO01 (sample SAMN06265003, study PRJEB25207) | coral metagenome | isolation source: Coral host | place: Mexico:La Bocana,Puerto Morelos, Mexico | collected 2008-11-13 | reverse complement strand
GGTCTAGATGTTACAATATAGACCGCGGTCAATATCGATTTCAGCCGATTGCCAGTCTTCCATGTAATACAGGCTTTAATGCCTGCAGACTGGTTCCAAAATTACTCGTAAGCCCATCCAGACACGCTATAACCTAAGAATATTCACAAGAATATTTTCACCTCAAATCGGCAGAAAATTAAGAATATTCAGGTTCGGCAAGAAACACAATATTCTTATAAAAGAGAGTAGTAAGTAAATCGCGGTCATTATTTGTCGTTAATATTACATTTGTCAGTTCGTTTTGTTGATAAACAATTGTTTATGACAATAAATGCCACGTTAATAGTTGGCATGGTTAGTATGTGAGTTGCAAATGGATCTTTATGTTTCATCTTTGTTTCAGGGTGGTTTCTGGGTGGCAAAAGCGTTAATGCGGTTTTAAACTCTCGTTGCACAAAAAGTAATTAATTTTACTTTAATATATCGGGCTCAATTCCTTGGGATAGTCATGCTTTGCCCTTCAATATTCAGATCTAGTGTTTTTTTTGCATCAGAAACTGTATTGCGTATGTTAATGGTAAATATCGTAATAAACAACGATTCTAGATAAAAATAAATAAATAAATTAGGACATTTAGAGAAGCCACATCATCCGTGGCTGGGTTTCATGCGAGTCCCCCTATCCTGTCCTGGTCGAATTGGAATTTGGAAATGCTTGTTTTTGCGGAGGGAAGAAAACCGGACAACCCGGCGAAAAACTCTCGGAGTAAGGCGACGACCGACAACAAACTCGACTCGCATATGACACCGGGCCAGAATCGAACCCGGGCCAAATTGGAAGACGAAGCGCTCTCACCAGTGCTCCCCAACTGTTCCTATTTATCAAGTTTGATTATGAAGAGAAAGTCTGTTTTGCTCACTGACCTTGAGCTTGGGTTGAAAGGCCAAAACCATTTCTTGAAAGAAATAAAATTAATTCAATAAACAATTGAAAGCAAAAAGGACAATAAAAAAGAAACCAGTCTTTTTGATCATATCTTTAATTTTACAATACTAAACAAACTAGGACATCAAGTTGTGCTAACTATATACTCTCTCTGAAGCGGTCGTGTTCTCCAATCTGTTTTTGTACCCTTAAACTTTGAAGAGGTTATTGGACGCTGTTTCTCTGACGTTATTTACAGCCCATTTAGTTGATGTAAGGAGCTTCTGTTGCTGTTGGTAATACTGCAGTTTGGAAAGTGATCCCCCAAATTGACTAGAACAAAAGAGCAACACGACAAGGTCAAAATAAAAAGCAGAGCCACTGCAATTAGTTTAGATTCCAAATGACTTTCACTGAAACTTAGATTAAATCAATCCTGAAATTAATGTTATCATTTACTCGACAGAACTCAGGCAAAACAAACTTGCGTGAAATTCCGTTGAAGTTTGGTATGGTAGATTCAAAGGTAAACTACTTTAACTAGCTATAGGGTTTTTTTTCAAAACTCCAGCACAGCACGTTTTTCTGATAGTCATTATTTTACCGCTTGACTTGATAATGACCATATGTTGATTACGCAAAATTTTTAACCGATATGCACTTAAGTTCTCGTAAACGAGCGCATAGGCTTGAGATTTTGGGTGGTCGCTTACATGAGGTGTATTGGCTCAGATAATCCTTCGGTGCAACGTTTTTGGACTACATAAAACTTCATTTTGTTTCTTAACCAATAGTAAAATATAATTCGTTTTGTAACGTTAACCTTAATTTAATTGGTACCATTTCTCCGAAGAAAAGGCGTTCGTGCAATTTCTTCCTGATAGGTGGTCTGGTAAAGACCTGCAAACTGCCCAAAGTTTCTGTTCATTCTTGATTGGCTGCTTTTTGAGGGAGGGGACCGCTCAGTTTGTGTCTTGCGAGGGACGGGTGGGAGAGAGCAGCTAGAGGCTTTGTCAGCAGGTATCCAGACCATGTATGTCTGAAGCTGTAATGGGAATAAAAGATGAACAACGCTAAACGTGAAAAATATGTATAGCAATACACACTTGGATGGTGGAAGTAATCTCCAATTCCGCTGGGCGGTCGGTCAGAGAAATTGAAAAGGGTTTTAAGATATATCTTTGCTCTTACCCTATCGCCAGTTTGAAAAGGGAAGAATATCGTCGGATGCGGATTATTCCTGCTCACGTGACTTAGCACAGTTTTTCGTGTCCTCGTCGCGTCATGTGACCTACGTTGCGCATGTGCTTGAAGGAGGTCTCCGCTGCTTGAGTAAAAAATAGAAACGGCATCAATTCGGAGCACAAAGATTACTTTTTAACAAGTGCAAATTCTCGCCAATCAAACTCACGGCTGGCAAGCGCTTATCAAATAAACCGGCTTTTTTTAAAGAAAAAATAGTATTCAACTAATATCAGGCACTGGAATCGATGGAATAGAATTCTTCTTTCTTTCAGACGAGGGGTTGAATAAAGTTGCACCTGTTCTGACTTGAAAAGGTTTTTGTAGTTATGCGGATGCAGCGTGGCTGAGTGTTTGGGGCGCCGGATCTGAAGTAGGACGATCGGTGGTTGAAGTTTCGCTCTGACCACTAATCTGGAGTTGTTTCTCGGTAGACCCTAGTTCAAAACCTCAGACATGCTTGTGAATAGCCCGGGAAGGGGGTACTCCCTTATGTGGGCTATATAGGTATGTGCAGCCCCAAAGGGTATGGTTTTTCAGCCGTTTTGGTCATAAATAGTGTATCGATTTTAGCCATTCTGCCGCCACTGGTCATAAATAGGGCATCGAGTTTTGCACTCTACTCTTCAATTCTTTTTTTTAGAAGAAGCTACTTCTTCATCACGCCCTCCTTCTCCCATCCGCGCTTTGCCTTCCTCTTCCCCCTTTACAAGGCAGGTGTGAAACAGGGTAATGATGTACGAGTAAGGTCATAAAGAAGGTATCAAATTTTTGGTCAGGTCATAAATAGGGTAGGGTAGGGTAGATTTTGGTCATAAATATGGCAAGGGTTTTGGGAAGCAGGCCGCACACCCCTGCCTAATTTTTCGTGGAGTATCCCACCCCCACCCCCGGGGTGAATAGTTAACAGGTCTCCCTTGCACCAGTTGGGATTTTTGAGCCTGTTATGTTAATTTGAAATATTTGTTTCTTTCAGTTTAAGTGGAATGCACGCGACCGAGCTAGGTGAAGCTAAGCGCATTGACTACTATAAACAACAACTTTTTTAACGTTATACCAAAGCAATCTGAATGCTTTTACGCGTTCCTCTGCTATGGGAAATTTATTTCTCGTATTGTTGGCAGCGAGGGCTAAATGAAAATGACGATACAGTACTTAATTTTAGAAGTAAACAAGAAAACTAACGAAAACAAAACCTAAGAATTCCTATAAACGCCTTTTCAAAAGGACCTGGAAATTTTTCCATTAGCTTTACCAGGTATTTTGTTGTCTCTGTTGTTGCTATGCTGCGAGACGCCATTGTTTGGAACTCAAATGAATAAAAAATGTATGTGTAATTTAAGGAAAACAAACTTACCCAAACATGTTAGAAATCGGAGGCTTCTTCAAAGCATTCTCGAAGTAGTTCTTCAAGGTTTGAGGTAAACCGACTGGAATCTGTCGAGTTCTGGCCTCTTTCACTACAAAAAAGGATACCACAACAGGCCAAGCCGTGACAGCGCACATTGATAAACAGTTTCAGTTCATATTCATCCAGAAAATGTACCAGCTTTTAGACTTAGATAAGGAGAAAGAAACTTATCTTCTTTACCTGTTGTCGCCCAATCTTTATAAGGTGTTCCTTGGGTCTTTGGCTGAATTTCATAGACAGTTTCTCTCATTTTTAGAACTTAAGTTTTAGCGTATCAAATGCTTCGCCGAAGAAAAACTTTACACACTGCACGCGCTTTTGCAAGGTACCTGTTTAAGAAGAGATCAGAATGACACCAGTTTGCGACGGCCGGCCCTTTTAAGTTAGCTTTGCGCAACCGTGTTAGACAATTTTAAGAGTTTTCGTCCTTTCGAGTAACCTAAGCTGTAATCTCAGTGTTTGCTGCTGCATTAGAGGTATTTGTTTAGTAGATCAGGACATCTGTGTGTGTCATTGTTGGTAGGATTATTGCGTTGTGAAAGACGGCTAAATTAGACCCACCACGGTCTGTTAACTATTTGCTGGACACATCAATTAGATTTGCAGCTTAATTTTGCCCATAATCCATTGGCTGGTTTGACATGAAAGCAATATGTACCGGCTAGATCGGTAAACAACCACTGGTCTAAATGTCATACCATTTAGCAGAGCACTCTCGCAACATCACGTTTTCGATTCCTTTAATGAACTCGCGAGTATGTGTGTACTAAGTGGTAATGAATAATTAAATGTTGTTTGCACTTCAGTTTATTGTTTAACAGCCCCTTTGAGAAACGTGTAGCTTATTTGCATACAGATTTAAACAGTCTATTCAAAGCAGTGTTATTTCATTCGGGTTTGCAATAACCAGATAATCGTAACGTGATGGAGTGACATTTGCGAACGGGGCTTAAGAAGAATAGCAATTCTGCACCTGATCTTTCTTTACGGTTATTGTAGATATTTGCTTTTAAGTTATGTTCGCTGATTTTTGAAGGTGTCCTTGATAATTCTAATTAGTTTTCTTTGCTTTTGACAGCGCATACGGGACTAAATATTCAGACAAAAATTCTGCAAGGAGCCAAAAAATCGTTAGACTGTCCAAGTTACCAGACCACAAACTTAATGAATTATTTAGCAGTTTGTAAAGATAACAATAAAGATAGATTGTGGGAGGCCTCTAATAGTTAGTGCACTAAACACCGGATCGAGTGGTCTGGGTTTAAGACGTGGTCGGGCAAGATGACTAGTTCCACTCAGGCCTAACAGCGTATATATGGAAATGAAATACTAGAAGATAACCCTGCTTTTAGACCGGCACAAGGAACTGAACGTAGGCCTCGGGCTATCACTGAATCAATCAATCAATCAAAACCAAGAAGTCGAGAATGAAATTACCAGCCCATGGCCATACTGTTTGTCTTAATATTTTATTAACACGAATGTATACGTTGTACATTTGAATTTAAACTTTTACGTAACTAAAATACACGCAGTTAAAGGTTAACTTCATTTTGAAATGTAACTCCACTTGTTGTCACTGTTTAGCAATCGGTGAGTGCATGAAGACGTTATGATGCTATGTTGTAGTTGAACTATGTCGGTAAGCTATATTATTTCACTAAGGTACATGTTCATAATTTTTCTAACAACTTGGCTTCACTTTCTTTGGTTTATCCATCGCAGTCACTGGAAATGTATTGGCTGAAGTCTGTGTGGCCACACCCAATAACCCTGAAAAAGTTAAATGGCAGACAACGGAAAATGAGGAGTGAATATCTAAATTATAACAGCGTAGGAAGAGTAAAAGACAAGGCAGGGGTGGGAGAATGATAGTCAGTTCATTCATTTCTGTTTTTGTTGTCTTCGGGAAGTTTGCTGTTTTCAGTTTCGTAATATTTCTGATATCGCCCCTGTTCGACTTTTAGACATTCCTTGCTTTCGTGAAATTTCCAAGCGTCACTGGAAGCAAGTTTTGTACTTATGCTATATCATAGGTTTCAAACAGTGGCTTAAGGTGGTCAACATTTAATGCGAGAGAAGCTGTACGGAACATTGACAAAAATTGAACAAGGAAACAAAAAAAACTTGAAAAAAGCATTGAACCTTACAAACTCTGTGTGTTGAGAAAAGCAACAAGACAAAGAGATTTACCCTAGTCAACCCATTCTTCGAGGTCACGGCCCCATCAGTAGTAAAACAGAATGGGTAGTTTTTAAGCAAAAAAACCCAGGCTGACTAAATTCTATAAGAAATTTTTGAAGCCAAAAAAGGAGACTCACCCTGCTAGGAAAGTTGAAGGCGTTCGTCATTGTCCTCGGATGTGGATTATTTTTACGTAGTGGGGAGGTGGGGTGAGGTCCTTGTCTCGGATAGTTGCTCTCTTTAAAATTGGCTCTGTAAGTGGAGATCTCAATAGGATCCTTTGAGGGGTAATCGTATGGAGGTGGCCTGGAGAAAAAATGTAGACAAAGGGAATGAAACTTACTATATTTGTATGAATGCTAATATTTTTTCTTCTCTATTAACAGACCTTATATCTTTCCCTTCGATTACAGTCAAAACCAGTTGTCTAGAGTCTTAGTTTGGAACTCTTGAATATTAAAACATGGATATACTTTTGACAGAGATTCTTTCGATTCGCGTACAGAAAATTTATTTCGCCTCATTATAGTCATTATAGTAAATCACGTGATTTCTTCCATCAAACTTACTTGGCACTTGGTGCAGGGGGTCCAAATGTTCCTTGAAACTCATCGCTGTACTTAGTTGTTTTACTTACGGAGCGATAGTTAGAGCAATTAATTGGAGCTGAAAGTGAAGATGGAACAACAACAAAAAATAGTTAACCAGAAAGGCCATTCTTCACTGGGCTTGTCACCTTGTCATGAAGGTGGAGCTTGCATGTGTCGGTGACCTCAGCAGCTATGTCGATGGGGACCTTGTCCCGGGTGGATTAGTTGAGGCTGGACATATCCGGCAGCCCCTTGTCCTACAAGGTTGGGGGTTGGGCGTAGGGCTAATCACCTGACAGAACGATGCGATGACAGAACCCTTGAGACCTTGTGTACCGTTCTGGCTCAAAGAGTTGGGTAACAGTCAATTGATCTCAATACTGTGATTCATGACAGACCCTGGATAAGTTATTGTTATCATAGATATCACGTGTAGTTACTAAATGTTCCTATACTCACGCAAGCTGCTAGTGGATCTGTGTTTGAACGACTTGGGAGGGTTCACTGGCTGATTGATGAAATCCTTTTGATATGTGGACTGTATTGGAGTTGCTACAGATAAGAAAATCAGGGGTCATTAAGCAATTACGTAAGCTTCTCTCCAATATTTTGCTCAGTGTTTTACTCAGGATGATGCCGTAGATCGATTTTAATGTCAGTACAGTAGTGTAAGGCTTCATTTGAACTTTTGCCACTGAAGGACAACAGCCAACGATTATTTTACCATTTGTTATAATGTATGTAGCCATTCTAATCATGAGTTCATTGCCTGCATTTTCATGATAATGGAACGTCTTGTTTACTTTATTTTTGAAACTAATAAGAAAGTTCAAGTGCATTTTTTTACCGATAGGAGGCAGATATCTCCCGCCTTGGTAAGGCATGTCACATGACAACGGCTACTGACCAATCAAAACCGCTTCACCAGCAAGTTATCTCCTCAAGTGGCTATTAGGTAGTATCTGTGTGAACAGGAAACAAGTGGTCATAAATAACTTCCATTAAAAATCATGCAATCATGTAACTCACTTAGAATAGTGACTGGCCATACATATGAATCGAAATTGGTGCAGAAAACTTGAATTAAAATGTGCAGTAGACTTTTCACGGAGTGAACGAAACAATTGTCAAAAAATTTTATAAGTTTTTGGAGCAGTTAAAGTTTATTTATTATTATATAAGTCGACGGCGCCATGTGACTTACGCGGGTCTATTTATGATTAATTTCTAGGTCTATATACCGTGATTTGTTGATTAGTGGACATGGAATAATAGTAGCATACCGCTGTTTTCAGCATAAAATGTGAAATTTTAGTGCTTTCTAGTTACATTGTGTTTACTCTTACGTACGCAAGTGTGCAAATATTATACAAACAGTTCGCTTTCAGAAAATAATCAAATAGCTAATTCAAGTTGACACTTCATTTATCTCATACAAGATACATGTACTAATCACAGTAGTTGATTAGAAACCCATGATCCAATTTACAACCTAACAATTTTATTACGATAATTTTATTTAGCCAGAAGATAGTTCGGTCAGCGAGTCGCTTTCTTTTAGTTCAGAGTCTCCAGTAAACACGGCTACCCATTAAAACATTGAAACGTTTGGAGCCGCATTATTAGTTGTCAAATAAAGCTGGTTCTACTGTAGAAACAGCACATGTATGATCACTTCAGCGAGAGCCGAATATTTTATTAACATCTCAAAAACTTTTATAGAAGTTTGTTTGTAATAAACCTTAAAAAGGTACACAATTGTTTTGCGCAGAAACGTGCTTCACATATCGCCGTTAAAGAGTGCGTTGTTTTTTCAGAAAATCTTACCCAGTGAAAATCACATTTGCTCAAATGTAAGTCAAACCATATTACTGAAGCCTTTGTTTTCTTACCTTAATAGAAGAATCGAAAAAGATACGTTCAGGATCACACTACTTCAGTTTAACGTTTCAGCGTTTCCAGGGTTTCCACAAGCTTAACTCCCCTGATAATTGCACAATTGTGATTGGTTGTTCACACTTGTGTATCCGCCATTCTAACCCTCCTTTGTTTGGATAGTCTACGCATTAACACGAAATCAAACACTTGATGAAAGGACATTAGACGAGACTGCCTAAAAATTAAAATAGAGTTAATTTGTCTCATTCTTATAAATCCCTAGAAATAAATTCATGGTGATCTTCGACTACAGGCGATTCAATCCGGCGGATCAGTAAATAAGCTTGTGCAGTTTTTGTGGTTAGTCTGGGTTTTTGAGCACTGTTATGGCCACCTATCGCCAAACTGTAAATATTTGCGAGTTCATTTACTTCATTCAGTATTCAACTCAAGAAACAAAAGGCACTGGTTTTGGTTTCAACACGAGCTTTTATTTCAGTTGTCAAAGCATTCAATAATGTATACTCGTAGACAATTAAGTACTTGATTACTACCGCTCTTTGCGTGTTCACTAACGTAGTCTCATTTACATCAGAAATCGCGGGCTAATTTATCGCTGTTTTGAATTCAGCAGATTATAAAATTGCACATATTTGATGAAGGTTTATTTTTGAAATTTCACATTCCTGATACTTGTTTATAGGGAAAGGTTTCCTACTTAGCAGGACAAAACTATAGCTTTTCGCGGTCTAGTGTTTGAAGCACTCGCAGTGGCTACAATAGGTACTCCAGTGCCACATTTTTTCTGGGTAATTAGGAAAGGCTCTGCGCTTAGCACCGCCTTCGCGAGCCAGTTTAAATCATTTTCATAACTAAAATAAACAGTCAAATACATTTATTTCCACGATGGGTTTTTCTGATTTTTATTACGTTTATAATTACGAAATATTTCTCTTTTTCGCACCACATTTTCTCAATTCCTAATATAAAAAATATCAAAAGGTCTGTGAATAGTTCTGTTATCTTTGCAGGTCTAGTTCCCAGTCTCCATGGCCGCTTCCTGAAGAGAATACAAGAAACAAAATAAATTATTGCATGAAACTCACCATGGCTAAAATTTACACGTTCTCTGCATTCCATGAAAAACAGTGCTCCACAAGTAATTTTTTAAATGTTCTGTAAGCTTACTTATATACAAGAGAAAAAAAATCCATTTTATTAAGTATGAAAATACAGCATTAACAATACTACCTTGAACAGGAGGAACATAATCCTGTTGGTAAATATACCGAGTTTTGTCCTGGCACACTTTCTTTAGGAGCTCAGAGCTGGAGCAAGCCGATGGTGCATGCATGCTACGGCTCAGTGGGGGCAGCTTTCGGTAATGGGACCATACAAAATAACCCTACGGAGAGAGAAAGCGTATCGGTTCGAATTACCACCTTATGATCCAATTCTGTAGCAATATAAAGTGAGAAGGGGTTTGGGCCATAAATCTGATTTGCACAACACGGATTCTCCTCATTAGTCCCGGAAACCATTTTAAAGATCAAGGAGAGTTATTCTTCAGTGATCAAGTTCCTTCTTGTCTTGACCTTAAAACCTATACTGGCATGTTAAGAAGTCATATTCTGATCACTGATTTGTCCTGCCTTTACCTTGTTCGGATGTCCGAACACCTGTTCCATGTTATGAGGGTGAGGGTTGTTATTTCGGCTTGCAGAGGAGGTGCCTAATGGCACTCTTATGCTAGGCTGCCCCTGGTAACTTAGAAAATGAGTCCTGTATGTGGAGTCAACCGCTGGTTGTCCCGGTGGGTAGAATCGTGAAGTTCGAACTCTGCAAGGAATTATGACAGCAATATAATTGATAAAAAGTCAAAGCTTCATCAATCGGATACAGTAGTTTGCTAGAAATGACAGACATGCTTTTTTGGACTCGCACAACCATGATCTTTTGACTACTTAGATTTTGATTTAGATTTTTTATAAGAACGTGTGATGATGACAACCGTGTTCACCAGTGATTGAGCAGTTTTTAAAACTATTATTGTAGTTACAGCTGCAGACTAACGTTGCTGCAAATCTACTTTGTATTAGAAGAATTTGCCATTTTGCGTGCGCTCAGACAACCGATTACTTCCATATTTAACCACAATCTGTTTTCATTGTCTCGTTACATCGTTGACCGTCTCCGTAACGACTGTCAGTTCTATTACTTAGAAAGCCACGTGTGAGAACGAAGAAAAGTATCGTTAAATACCATTAAATTTGCGAGCATCTCAATAGAACAGGAGGGCGGGTTTAATACGGAGGCAAGCGCGATGGCAGTGTTTCTCTAGCGCGATTGTACTAGGATCAGTCGCTGGCAACACAAAACGTGGACCAAAAAAATAATTCCGTTTGAGTGAGAGTGGAGAAAGCAAGAAAAAGTTTGTTTGTAGCAGCTAATCAGTTTGTACCTTGCATCTGGTGCTGGTGGTCCAAAAGCACCCGTGTATTCCTTGTTGTAAGTCGACATAAGTGCAGGCTGGACTGGATAAAGGGCATCCTGTGAACTGGATGGTACTGTAATTGTTGCAAGAGAACAAAAGACGTTATAAGGATCATCTTGCCAACACATTCTGAGCTAAACTGCGTTTCTATTGATAAGGTACTGGCAAAGAGACACAACAAATTAACACAAAGTGAATTTTTCTCAGCCTCAAACTCGTTACTCGTTTATTGATTTAAAAAGAATGTGCAAATTTACATTCTAAGTGTAGTTATGCTTGTGTCGTATATTAAATAATAACTTATGGTGGCATTGCTTAAATAACTTCAGTGATATTGCTCTAGAATATTCAGTTTTCCCTTTGTTGTGCATTAATAAATGCCTCAAAGACGTCAAAGACACATAGCGAAACATTCATATTTCTATTTATTCATTAGATCTTGATCGCATTATCAATGCCTTTATACTAACTAAAAATTGCTCTTATACTGTGTCTAGGTATCGGTTGTTTGATCATTCATTAACCTGTCGAAACACTGAAAGCAGAGATAAAGTGAAACTACAACGGATAATTTACGAAAAACATCACTACCTACCTGCACTTGATGTTGTTAAATTCCTCATTGCAAAAGCCACGCGGAGTAGAGAGCAATAATTTGTTGTGTGATGGAAGTTAGTTTATAGATTGTGAAAGGCTTCACGTTCTTTTCAGTATTAAAATCTTTGCTTGTTTCTTTAGTGAGTAACCTCAAGACCTGCTGGAGTAGAAAACCACTGGGCTTTAAAATGAAACAAAAGTGTTTAGATGAGCATGAAACAGCTGAGTTCGTGTTGCTATGTCAGACGGACTCGGTTGTCAGGCATTAAAACACATGTGGTTGTATAATTACCTCTTGAGTACAGTTTGTCGGACATGAGGGAAATAAACTGTGTAAACAAAACTTGGATTAACCTTTTGTTTTTAGCTTAGTATAAGAACAAAAGACACTGATGCTGTGGAGACAATGATAAAGAAGTACTGAATTAATAACCACGTCCGACTTGAGCAAGAAACGAATAATAACGTATATTTCAATCTACACGCAAACCGTTATTCCTGTCAGTACAAAGAACAGCTACGGCTTACTTCAGTTTTCTTCGACTTTGAACATTGTTTATACTTCAAAAGCGGATTCACATTTTGACTGTACAATTACAATGAAGCCAGGTCTTCAGAGGTCTACGAAAATGCAAATGACGGGGTTTATAAACAAGCCAAAGAACAACACGTTTGCTTAAATAAGTTTAAATAAGTAAGATTTAGGGGGCGGCGGGGGGGGGGGGGGGGTACTGGGGTTTCGGTCAAACCATCTAAATTAGTAGAAATGAGACATTACAACATGCTGGCTTGGCCTTAGTATGCCGGAAATCCCATTTCAGAGAAGCTCAATTTTAAAAATTTCGGGGTTGGATGCCCCCCGACCGCCCTCAGGGTTATCTCGGGCTCGCCTTCTCTAAAATTCTGTATATGCCCCGGTATTTACGTAGAAATAAATCCTGCACACTATGTATGTCTCCAAGAGGGGCTGATCATAAGCAGTCAAATAAAGCAATAGTAAATTACTACTAATAGTTGTGTTTTCTACGTTAAATTATTAGCTTTAGGATTGAGTTAGTACTCTTTAAGTCAGAGGTTTGGGTTCTAGCCTTAATGGCTGCTTGATCTTCATTATTTTACTTTCTGGGGACTTTTCTGGGAATGCCTGAGAAAATGCTAGGCGGGGGAAGCATTCAGTTCAAGGGGAGAGGCGCGGTAGATCAAGCGGTCTGGCTTTCAGACCTTTCCGGGGTCATGGTGTTGTGTTCTTGAACAACACAGCAACCTCTCCCCACACCGATGTATAGGGTACAGGTGCATTGCTTTAAGGAGTAGTAGCATTGGACAAGCATCCCTTCCAGGGGAGAGGGGAGAGTAGAAATACTCCTACTCACTTCACGCTACTGCGTCAGTATGAGCCACTGACCTGACGCAAACTTCACATTTCTAAACAGTTCTAAAAGAGAACGACAAAGATAGAAAGATGAAAGAACTCTGTAATTCAAGTGTCGTTAAATCTTTTTTTACATTTAATACAAACGACGAATAAATAACTATATACAACTTATTTCAAACCGTTTTCACAGCAAAACGTTCACGATTTCAAAAATAAGCAATCTTAAAATGTTAAGAAACGTCAAGTTTTCGACCTGCGAGCATGCGGCGTTCTCTTTTTTTGTGGCGGTGGAACCAGGACTGCAACACAAGACTGCAGGTTAGATATTTTTATGAGCCAGTTCTGTAGTTGTGGTGTGTGTTACAGTTTGTTAGGAGACATGCCACGTAGAAACATTGAGGGGAGACGGCACTATTGCGTACTTGTGGAACGGTTTTCCAGCTTCCTGATACTCTGTGAAGATTATGGCTACTACTTTAGAAACAGTACATATTGTAGTAATGCGACTGTGTTTAGAGTGGAGACATCTGCGAGCACCGTCTGCAACAAGGAAAGACCACAAAATTCATTACGACATTCAGGAATTTAAAAGGAGTGTGTATCGGATCAGGTGACCAAAAATAGGTTGTAAGTGGGTAGAAAATCTGCCTCGCGTGCGTTAAAACTACATAATACTAGGGCGAATGAGCCTGCAAACCTGATAATTCCTAGCGGTGATCAACATCCACATTCTAATGCATATCAAGACGACACGTGATGAAAATAAAGAATATCCCGCAAATTAAATTTCGTAGTATATACAGACCTGAGCTGCTTGTAGGTTTGTCACTTCCAGTAAATTTGTACGTCGGTATGACAGGATCGCCATCGCGAGAACTGAAAGGAAATAAACCGTTCAGTGTTTAAACCATTGTCCTGCAAGGGGTTAGGCACAAGAACACCGCGTGATAACATTCAGTATGCTAGCGAATTCTCGAACATTTCCTGATGGACAATTAACACACACAAAACGAGGCATTCGCCGACATTTGTTCGATTGCTAATAGCTTTACAAACCAATTCGTGCGAGCGCAGAATAACACAACTTGGGGTGAATTAGCACTTGTTTCTTCTTATCTTATCAGTAATTTGTGTTTAAATGAATGCATAATTAGGACAAGAAAATGATAAACATACCTGCTAATAATTCCATAGAGTCATAGGCAAATATTCTGTCCCACAGAAGGAGAAGCTGTCGGAGAGGACCGTAGATAAATTAGCAACGGTTACTAAGAACCTTGCAATTTAGAACACAAGTGTATTATCCCGTAACGCGCATTACCACATGTGCTTCTCGCGATTGATTTTCACGCCATTTCATTGTTGAATCAATCAAATCTTTGCGCAGGCCACGATAATCCATGCATGTTTTTGCTGCCACTAGCATGTTTTTGAGAGAAAATAACGGATAAAAAGATTTGAACCTTTCCATAATTTACTAGCGAAGTGCTACTTGGGAGTCGAAAAAATACATAGAAAATTAACATGATACGTTTTTATCATTCCTCCTTACCTGTTCTGTGTCTAAATAGCCAGCGAACGCATAAATTATCCAGTTAAAGGCCAGGCGAAGCCTGCAACAGAATCAGACACATCAATACAGACTCAAGACAATCAGGTGTTTAGACATTTGAACCATACTCACGGGTGGGCTCCAACTTCTTTGAGATGATAAAACAGAGCAGGTTCATATGTTTGAAGAAGGTTTTCAAACAACACACACAGCGACAAGATTCCCTGTGGGACGTAAGGGGATCATAAGTTACAACGGACATGCAATTCTTTCAATCATTTACTTTTTACTTATTTATTTATTTATTTTATTTTTCTTTTTTCTTTTTTTTTTGGGTGGGGGGAGGGAAGGGGATTGCGACTCCGACGAACACATGACAAAATGAAGTTCTGTGGACAGACTAGGATACAGGCACAATAGAACCTCAATTTAAAGGGCATACATGGTGTAACGAACAAAGTTTTCTTCATCCCAGTAATAGTGATATGAGAAATAACCTCGATACAACGAAACCTCGTTACCAGAGGTGTACTCCATGAATATTTTCCCGCCATTTTGCGGCGCGTCCACAACACGGCTGAAGACCTTTCTGGCCAAACCTTTTAATTTGGGAACTCTGGAGTAAATAACGACGGGAAAAAAGTTTCTCACGTGCTAATATTTCACACTTCATAACCAGTACTACGATTACAGCGTATATGATAAATTTTATTGCCATAGAGGTTAAGGTGGATTATTTACCTGAGGGTGTGAGGACATGGTGTGAAGACGAAAGAAATATCTGCAAAAAAAAAAACAGAATAAAACGTATCAGGCATGGTAACCAGAGTCGAAGGATTTCCACGAGAAGTCCTACACACCGTGCGAAAGATGCAAGATTCAGTTGTTGAGACCCGAAAGACATCGTACAGAAGGTGAATACAAAAGGCTGTGAGATTCGCATTCGATTTGTAATGATTTAGCGATTGTAAAGATTCATAAGACAAAGGTAGTTTATAGTTTACAAATATTTGTTAGGTATTTCTATGCAACCATGTATGCGGCGATGCTGCAAGGATTCGTATAACAGTGTGGCGTCATGTTAGAAGTGGTGAGGTACTCAATGAAGCTAGTAACGGAAAGATGATAAAATTTCGTACGAGTCCAAATGATTTATATTGATCAGAGGTCGCAAGCACCAGTCGGGCTGAGGTGACCTGTTAGAAGCCGAGAGTCTTATACATGTATGGTTAAGAGGTACAATAATCCATAAGAGGTCATAAGAGGGAGCAACTACAGAATACAGGGCCACTTTGGACCACCTGATTTACATGTGTCAAAACCTTTTGAAGAACGAAGTA
>OMLO01002202.1_pt1 | contig 15571 bp, 9 predicted proteins | sample 1674811 | NCBI WGS metagenome assembly OMLO01 (sample SAMN06265003, study PRJEB25207) | coral metagenome | isolation source: Coral host | place: Mexico:La Bocana,Puerto Morelos, Mexico | collected 2008-11-13 | reverse complement strand
AGCTGTAAAAGCTGAAGTGACCGTGCGCCACTCCAGCAAATTTCTTCAGGTGAACCCAGCCGATTTTTGGCTGAGTTGGGAGGAGGGAGGGCCCTGAAAGCTGTGAGTCCAAAAGTTGTACATGAGAAGACATGTAAAACCACCGGACTCACTCAAAAGAAGTCAAAGCTGCCCTTTTCCTTCACTCCATGCTATCACCTGGCAAGTATTGAGCTGAACCTTCATCTCAAAGGAAGCTGGCCAGCTGTAAAAGCTGAAGTGACCGTGCGCCACTCCAGCAAATTTCTTCAGGTGAACCCAGCCGATTTTTGGCTGAGTTCCACAGCACTCCCACGGCCTACAAGTCGAAAGGTAGTGGTCTAGCCACACTCTTGTGCGCTGTGGAATGCTTCGATCAGAAGCGGCAGTAAGCTCTGTAGCATCTTGATGTTCTCCCTGCAAGATTCTTCCAGCAAAGGTAAAATAGACACCGCCGTCACCTCTTGAAGGTAGTAGCTCAGCGTCTTCTGATGCTGCAGCCTCATATGCCACATTAGGTTTGGTATACCAAACCCTTGTTTATGAGCCCAAACGGCCCCTCCCCCACGGAGTGACCCGGGAGTTAACCTGTGGATACGTTGCACACCAATGTGCTCCAGGAACAGCATGTCAGTCGGCTTTAGGTGCTGCCAGGTCTGCACGAGCACATTTGCAAAGAGCCCATTGCTGAACGTAGTGTACTGCACATTTGCGCCCCTTCGCCTACTTTTAGGCACTCGAATGCACAAGTAAATCTTCTCCTTCTCGTCCAGCAAATCCTCGGGCGTCAGCAAATCTGCTCTCTTCGCCTGCAGTACCTCGCCTATCCTGCATGCCCCATAGAATGCCATGAGCACGCAACATCCAAATCGAGGCCACCTCCAGCAAAAAGCTAAACAAGCCACTGCATGAACGATGGGTTCAGGAACCGGCGGCCGATGTTGAGTGGGTTCCGCCAATTCCCACTTACTCACCAACTGCCAAGCTGTAGCCATATGCAACCTCATTATAGGATGCTCTCTTTGCACGTGTGCCAGCAGTTGCCGGAAGTAATGCAACGGGGCACCGTCGCTGTACAACTTTCGTCCGTACGCTTCCAAAGTCTTGACCAGACACCCAGGAGCCTGTAACAGCTCCAATGCGTCGCGGCAGCCAATCTCTCTTTGCACCCACGTCTGAAAGTTTGTCCAAAGCTTCCCTCTCATTGCAACTGTCTGCGGCTCCAGCAACTGAAAGTCATCCAAGTCGGCTTCTCTCACTCGAGCTGTCTTCCGAGGCCCCGGGTGAGATGCTTCGCCAACCCGCTTGTTGTTGTCCCGGACGCAATCAGCCACACTAATCTTCCTCCGTTGGGGAAGGAGCCCACAGTCCACTGCCATAGCTCCAGCCAAGATAGAGCACAGCATTCTTGGGTAGCTTTCGGCCAATTTTGTATAGTTGACACCAGCCTCAGGACACCTGCCCCGAAGTATAGTGTGCCGTCCCTTGCACCGGCACAGCATCTTCTGGCTTCCCAAATGGCACGTCGTTCTAAATCTTGTTCTCTTCCGCCAGGGCGTGCCGCAGCGGCACTGGTCAGCAATGAAGTCCTGCACTCGTTCATCTCGCAGCACTCTCTTCCAACTCAACTTGCCTTCCAACTTCCAGAACCAAGAACCCGCTGGGTTCTCTATCCAGAAATGCACCCCGTGAGCCAAACACACCTCACAGAGCTTCAGCGTGAAGAGCAGTTGCTGATGCCCCAAGTCAATCTTCGCCTTTTGCTCTGGCCCCAAATCAGGCCTACCAGTAGGATATTCCTTCGTACGCCATGGTGGCGTTATTGCAGTCGAAAAGCTAGCGCATACAGGTCCAGCTGCCATGGCGACGAATCTACCGGCCGAAATTAGTCTCTGGAGGTCTAGCTGGGTCTGAGGTCGCAACAGGTCTTCCTCCTCGCTGTGCTTGATGTCGAAGCACAAAGCCCAGTTGCATCCTGCTTTCACAAAGGCCTTGGCAAAGCCTCTGGCTCCGGAGTAGAGATCCAGAAGCCCAGCTCCTCCTCTCAAAGCCTCTTCTAAGCTTGCATACCTCTTCTTGTCGTACACAAACTGGTCTCGATTGAACAGCCTTAGCAGCTCGTCCTCTTCTTTTTCGTTTGCTCTTGTACCTCTTCTCCTCCTACTTCCCTTCTCTGCATCCTCTCCTCCGGCTGCATCGGCTTCTGACGTATCTTGGCCAGTCGCCTTCTCTGTCTCCTCAGCAGACTCTGCATCTGCACTCTTTCCGTCCTCCTCAGCTTCAACATCTTCTTCTGTTGCCTCAGCAGCCTCTGTTCTTCCTCTTCTTCCATCCTCTGCACTTCTTACTTCTTCTCTTACGGCCTCTGCGTCCTCAGTGGTCCCTATAGAAGGCTCCCTTGCCTCCTCAGGAACATTCTCTTCCTCAGCAGCTTTCTGTACACCCCTTCTCTGGAGTGCTCTCCTCTTAAGGCCCCGCTCTCGCCTCAGTTCACCTGCGCTCCTCTTGTCCAGGTTCACATCTTCATACAGCTCCTCTTCGGGTGGGAGCTCCGCTATCTGTTCAGGGTGGCAGCCTTTCTCTGCCAGGAACTCATCAAGCTCCTTGTGCTCTCCTCTTAGCATAGCCTTCCACCACGAGGCCGGCTCCCTAGCAGGCTTCCTCAGCTCAGCCCCTCTGGTGGGGTCATCGCTTGGATTCAGTTTCGATCGCACATACCCATAGCTGCCCTTCACATTCTGACCCACGTGGCAGCTGATAGACTTCCGGAGTTCCTTGTTGAGCTGCCACGAAGAAGACCTGCCTTTTGTAAGGCAGGCGAGAGCTACCTGAGAGTCTTGCAGATGAACATAGAAGCTTCCCGGTTCTCTAGCTCCTACCTCAGCCTCTGCACTCAAAGCAGCTCGCACCTCCTTGAGGTTGATGTGCTGCTTACCTCGGCTCTGCTTCACTCTTCCCAGCAAGGCGAACTGCTGGCTGCTCACGGCTTCCTCCCAGGCTGGGTGCATCTTGTAGTGGTCATCTGGAAGTTCTCTTTCCGGCTCCAACTGTCCGACCTCCTTCAAGTATGCTGCCTCAGGACTAAGCAGCCGATTCCACAGCCCCTTCTGCAAACCATGCCTCTGCAGTTCTCTCGTTGCCTCTCTGCCGACCTCTGCTGCAACTGCTGCTTCACAAACGCTGGAAGCATCACTCGCCACCAGCAAGGAAGACGGCCTCAGCCTGAAGTCGATGCAGCTAACGGCCAAAAGGCCCAGAATGCAGTAGAGCTCGTCCTTGAGCTCGCCTGACATTCTTATAATGTCTCTCCTCTCTCTGCCTCTCTGCGCTGCGTAGACCTCGCTCAAAGATGACATAAGCCTCCTTCTGTATTGGAATGCTGCAACAAACGCCCCTGAGAGCAGTTCTAAGAGCCCCGCCGTAGTGTAGCCCAGTTTCACCATCTGCAACACCACGTTCGCCAAGGGGATCAGCTTTTTCAGACACGGCCTCAAGATACCAGCCTTGCCATCAAGCTGGGATCCCCAGAACTCTCCTTCTGCTTCTCCTTCTACGGCCTTTCCTGCGTGCCGTGGTAGCCCAAACTTCTCATAAGCTTGTCTCACAACCTCAACCTTCTTTCTCACATCCTCACCAGTCTCTCCTCGCTTCCTGCTCTCTTTGATCAGGAAGTCGTCAATCATGAGTCCTGCTCGGACATTCTCACGGCTGGGTCTCATCCTCAGGCTCATGAAATCTCTCAGCCTGAAGACTCCGCTCCTAAGAAGTAGCGATAGATGACTAACCTGCCCATAGGCCACTGCGTTAGTATCTCCCATAGCCAAAGTCCGCAGGGCGCCGACCACTCGCCTGGCGCCCCGCAGGCCAGGGTGAAAAGCCCGGAGGTGCTCCACCTCTGCTACCTCAAAGCTCCCAGCCAGTACGTTTCTCTTTTGTCGCTGTTCACTGACCACAAAACGGTGGTAAAACTCTCGGAGGTCCTCCGCATGAAGGTACATGTCCTCATCCTCCTGGAGGTAGACGAACTGGAATTGGCACAGGCTTCCCAGTGAGTAGACCCAGCGTCTTTCACTGCTTTCGACGCTGTTGGGCCGCCTGGCATCTAATATCATCCGGTCCCTGGCCTGATCTTTTGGGATTGCAAACAATCCGTTCGCAAACCCACGTCTGCACTCATCCTCTCTAAAAAGACTCAGCCTCTGCACCTCGTCCAACTTCTCCAAGATCCTCAGGCCCTGCCCGGCCTTGCACCTCACTTTGACCCGCGGCAGGTCCAACTCTTCAGCTTCGACCTTTGCAGCGTAGTCCAGCGGCTTCTCATAAGTCTTTCTGTTGGCCTCATCTAAAAATGGGACCGGATCAAAACTCGGGATTTGTTGGAATTGCAGCCGGTCCGGCTCGAGGTCTTTCGCGACATGCTCCAAGCCCCCTCCCAGACATCCTACCACTTCTCCAGGGTGCCCCTCAAAGCCCCAAGCCCTCTGCTTGTTGCTCCTCAGTTGCCCAAAGTATCCTCTGAGCTCTTTTTGCGGTCCCCGAGCGGCCTCCTCTAATCTCCTCAACTCTTCTTCCACACTCTCCACCTTTGCAGCGCATCTGCCCATTTCAGCAGGCCCCACTTCAGCATGAGAGTTCCAGGAGTCAACGAGGGGAGTCAACCTCTTTACAACCTCCCACTGGCCTCTGTTCAGTCTGCAGCCATTGCGGAAGGAGTCGACGACGACTAGCCGCTCTCCTACATAGAACCAATCCATCGCCAAGACAAGGTAATTCAAAGCCCACTTCCTCTGAGCTTCAGCCTTATCTCTGCTCCTCCTCTTCCGAAACATCTCTGGGAAAGGCAGCGGCATGGGCCAGACCCGCCCTTCGGGCGCTCTCTGTGCGGGAGCGCAGTTCGACAGCATGGAGTGAAGGAATCTTGCCATCGCAGTACGGGCCTTCATCAAGGCACTAAACATCAAGTCCCAAATTCCAGCATGCACTGTGCTAGCCTTGGCACCGGGAACACGCAAATTGCTGGTGCCAGCTGCACTATCACTTCTGCCTTCTCTCCTCAAGCTCCTTCGGCCAGAGCAGCGTCCTCCTGCTGCTGCTGGCCTCGTCCTCCTCCCTTCTGGCCCTTTCCTTTTGCTTTCACCTTTGGAGTGGGAATAGGCGGCTTCGGGGGGTCTCCTCCACCCCCAGGCAACTTCGTCCTCTCTGCTACACCCAGCCTCTTCCTGCTCTCGATGTACTGGTCCCGGTCCTTGATCCTCCAAACGACCAGTTCTAGCAGACGTTCGTCTAGAAGCCTGCTGGCGGGATGTTCGCTCAAATCGGGACTCCTCCTCCCGCTGAACGACCCGTACGGAGCAGCTTGCTCCAATAGGATCTCCTGGGATAGCGTCCATGATCCGGAGTCTATCGAACTCTGATCTATCGCTGCGAGGGCGACGCAGCAACGAGCCCGAGCTTCCTCCGTCCTCCCTTCTTTCAAAGCATCGTGTATCCCAGCCACCGCCCAACCGAACCTTATCGTCGAAGGGAAGTGCCCCAATCTGGACCTGTGTTCCAGCCAGGCACGGCTGGACGTAGCCATGTGCCCTGAGCCGGGCCTGCTCCTCATCACGTTGAAATCCTCTTCCATCAACGCCTCGATGTTCTTGCTCAACCACTCCGGGTGATCCTTCAAGGCGGCTTTCAACTTCTTGTACGCTCCGGCCTTGCTTCTGCTGGAGCCTCCTAGCCCACTTGAGCTCTCGCCTCCACCAGCGTCTACTCTTTCCAACAATCCTTCTAGCCCTGTCTTCTTCGTCTTCTGCTTTGAAATCTCTGACACCAATTTGGTCAAATGGACCACAGCCTTCTCCACTGGGCCCTGTCCCTTTTCGCCTTCGTCCTCTCCTTCTGCTGCAATCAGCTCCTCGTCCTCTGCATCGGTCTCGGATAGCACACTCTTCGGGCCCTCCTTCTTCTTCCGTCCTTCTTCCTCCATTCTGTTCGGCTTGGCTAACAACCCAGCTAGCCTTCCTAGCTGACTCTCGTCTATCCCAGCTTGAAGAGCTGAGTCTACCACTCCTGGGTCCAAGCCCCGAAAGACAGGTCGAGCCTTCGGTGCAGCTCCTGCTTTGCTGCCTCCAGCTCCACCGCCTCCCATAGTTGCTAAGGAGGCTCGTATGGCCTCCAAACCTTCTTCCATTCTCATCATCCTCTGCTCGATGTCTCCTCCTCCTGCTGCATCTTCCTCTGTAGCTGAGAAGAAGGCGAAGTGATCGTTTGCTAGCTCCACCAGCGGACTTGCCAGTGGAGCCACTCGGTTTCCTTGCTCGTCCTGGAAGTCCATAGCTCCAGGCTCCTCTGCTGCGCCAACTTGGCCGGTTCTGCAAAGGTCTCCTCGCAGAAAACCAACCCATACTCTTGTCAACCTAGATTCTCCTCCTTGACCCTCCTCCAATGCCAAGCCTTCTACTTCGACAAGGACAGGCTTCGTCAGAGCGGTCTTTGGGAGATAGCGATCTTGAGCAGACTTTGCCCAAGCTTCAGCCGGCACTGCAACAAGCAGTTTCCTCTGCACCACAGCGACGGGTATGACGTAACAAACGCCCTGCCCCTCACCGGTCTCAAACTCAAGATAACACTGTTCGTAGTCCTCTACAATCTCACCCCTTTCGCCAACCAAAGTCGAGGACCAAAGCGAAGGGGTCACTGGTACATGCTCCATCAGGACAACTCAGCTGGCCGGGAAAACCCGGCTGCAAGAATTGCCTCTTTTGCTTCCCACTGCGATGCGAAGCCCAGGAAAACGGCCTGGCCGCAATGGCTGCCCGACTTGCAGGTAGCCCTCACTGATCCAAACTCAAAGAAGATCTTCGGGGGGTCGAACCGTTTGCCGTTGTAGTCCTTCACCACCACGTAGACTCTAGAGCTCAGCCTCAGCTTATCCCTTCCGGATCCTCCGCGGAAGTCTCCCTCAGACGCTCTCTTGAGGAATGCACCACAAGCTCGAGCAAGTGCCACTCTAGCCCCAATGTCGTCCTTCTGCACCACCTCAGGGACTGCCACAACACTGTAGGAACCAACGGAGCTCTGCGCTCCCACAGCACTCTGTCCTTCCCACAGCTCACTTCGGTTGACTGACTCCTCACCAGCCTCTGTCCTCTCTACCTCTTCCTCCAACCTCCTGAGCCGCTCCTCAAGAAGTTCCACTCGGGCTCGAACGGCTGCAAGTTCAGCCTGGAGAACCCTGACCTCGCTGCTGCTCATCCAAGGACACGGTATCCTCCACGTGCCGGTCGGAGATGAGCCACTTGAGCTCGTAGGTAAAGGATCCAAAGCTGCCGCAACAGATTCAGGCACTCAACCAGAGGGCCTAGAGCGAACCCCAAGACGATGCCTACCAGCACCGAGCGAAGGTCCAAATCAAAGCCCCAGATCCTCTGAAGCGTTCTCGGGCAGCTGCACTCCTCAACCACCTCAGAAAAACTCGGACCTAAGTAGTCCAAGGCTTGAGGCACTGCTGCCTCTCGAACGACCTGAAGCAACCAACCCGCTAGACCTCCAGAGACACCAGCAAGTGCTACAGGGCGCATCTGCTGACTTGACCCTGAAAGCTGTGAGTCCAAAAGTTGTACATGAGAAGACATAAATATATATATATAGATATGCCAGCCATGCTATAAATATCTATACTTTTTCAGCTGCAAAGTCCAAGCTCCAACGGTCAATTTTGTGAATCTACTGTAGCTCCATATTTTCCCAAGCTCCTTAGCTCCTTACCCAACACAATACAATAATACATTCTCATACATTCTCATACATTCAATACATACACTAGATATATATAGTTATATATTGTACAATAGTTTAAGAAAAATGCAGAATAAGACAGTCATGTGTAATACTATCTAAGAGTGTCCGATTTTGTAGTAGAATGTTACACGATATTGTATGATAGTGAATGGTATGTGAATGGTATTTTATGATTGTCTTTAGATCACACTTTGTGCTCAAACTGGGGAATGGAAGAAATGCGAGACTTCCGCCACCAACCCATCCGAAGTCCTGCACAATCCTGCACATCTGCTGCGAATACAGGGTGCTGAGCACATTGGCTGCGTCCAAGGTCGAAGCACCACGCAGCACCACAACCTGGGTATATAAAGTAAACTGTAAATATACAGGATATATCAGTATATTATATATATATATCTCTCTCTCCATCGCCCTCTCTCTCTCTCTCTCTCTATATCGCCCTTTCCAGGAGTTCAGACGCATGTTTATGAGATTGTATGAGATTTTGTGAGGTTTCATGAGCCTGTATATGACAGTGATTATAGTGACTGGCTGCGCCCCTTCACTAGGCTCGTTGCCTTGCAAGCTGCATCAGTGTGATGCACGATGTGTTGCGACGCGGCAGTATATCAGTGACACCATCAGAGACCAGCACCTGTTGGCAAGCTGTAAATCGCAGAGTGCTGTGTTCTTAAGCACTTTGTATAGTACTTTGTATTTGCTTGAATGATCTTGAATGTCAATCTCCACAGGGTCAGTACATGTCAGTACAGCATGCACAAGTGCACCCTCGTAAAGTCAGACATTGGACTGGTATGTCACGTCAATGTATAAAATCAGGTTTGCTTGTCTTTGGCTCCATGCGAAACAAAAGAAGTCACAATGCCCTATCCTAGCGTCCTAACGTTCTCAAACGCTGCTTTTGTTCAAGGTCCACGAGAAAGGCTTCAACATGGTACTACATGGTAATTGTTACGTGAACATGTCTCAGCATAGCGTGGCAGCGTTCAATGCAAAAACAAACAAATACAAGCATACCTTATGTGAGCTGTTTAATTTCGGGATTGACATGCCACATGAATCAACATGACCTCGGTGCGAGCTTGAAGTCACCAGCACTGCTCGTACAAACAGGACATTGCAAACCTCCAGCCACCAACAACACATACTTTGTTGGAGCAATCACACATGCGCAAACGGGCAACATCTTCCAACGTATAGCTGGTTCTGTTCGTACCTACCATGTCACCAATTCGGACGCCAACTGTTTGACTGTGGCTGTGTTTTTTCGAACGAAGCACCCACTCCTGAGTCCGAACGAGGCACCCACTCCTGAGTCTAACCCTATACGTAGGTATCAGTCAGAGCGCAGGCAGTCAAAAATGTCAAAATTCCCAGGCATTGTTTTAAATAACCCAACTAACGTTAACTAACGCATGTTGCAGAGTGTGGCTGAAACACCCTTTCTCAGACCTGGAAATATTGAGCTGGGATTTCAGGTGGTGCTGTAATTACTGTACAAATTACAAATTTCAATTTTTGTCGGCCTCTATCCTTTGACAATGGCCTTCATGAACATAAACTCTTGTGTCTGACTGCTTGTTGAAGTCAGGAGCAATGGGAGTGTGTTCGTGGCACTATACAGGCTCAAAACTATATAAAACTTCCCCTGCTGCCCTTCAGCAACAGCGGAGCTGCTCCACACTTGAGACTTCTGCAGGCGCTCCCTGATAAACTGTGCCAGCTTCAAGGTGGCATCCTTTCCAAGTGACGCTCGCTGGGCGTAGCACTGTCCCTTCACCGACATTGCACATGGCAACTTTGGCACCTGCCATGATGGTTGCTCTGTCGCCAATGGTAACGGAAGAAAACTTCAGTTGATGGTCCTCAAAGGAATGGCATCTGATTTCTGCGCCATAGTCCATGATCACATCATCTCCAATTGAAGTAAAAGGTGCATCAATCAGCGGCTTTTCATTCAAACAGAAAAATCCTTTCCCAATCCTAGCGCCTTCCAGCCGAAGGAGACATGCATGCCACTTGGTTCCCAACGCACGGAAAGGAGAAAGGAAAAGCAGCTTTTGAAGCCTGATTGCCGTGATCCACTGTGTGACTATAGTGGAGTAGAAGTTGCTGCTGGTTGGGATGCTTCCGTTGTGCAAGATGTTGCCTAGAATCACGGAACAAAAGAGCCAAAGCATGATGTTCATAACAAGGTATATGAGCGTCACCATGAAGACATCCCACACATTCGCGATCACCGGGAATAACGACCTGCTCACCACGAATGAAGTCGTGACAAGCATGCCCTGCAAGCCTGGCAGGATGAAAGGATCAATCACACTGGTGCTGAAATGGTGCCAGCACATCGCCATCCTCGTGGCTTTCTGATACACGTGGCTTTGCACATCCTTTGAGAATTGGGAGCGTTGGAAGGTCATAGCTGGATTCCCAAAGTAGCCCAAGTTTTTGTGCTGGGGCCTTTTTGGCACCAATGTATTGAGGCCACAAAAGCTGCCCTCTGGTAGGCCCTCTTGGAGGCAGTTGTCATTTCCAACATAGCAATGGTCACCTTGCTCTGCCAATGGAAAAGGGATGAAAAGGGAATACGGAGGCTAAACAAAGCCAAAAGCAAAGCAATGCTATGATGGGCCTAAATGTGATGAAATATGTTCCTCGGATTTTGATGTCTACTTCAGGCGATTGGAAGTGAAACTAGCACTGCAAACAGCAAGGCTACCAAATCAAACCATTCTTTTCCCCTGACGACTTCTCCAAGGGACCCAGGTGGGTAGTGCAGGGAACCTTGTATTGACCCTGGTCCATCGTTGCGCTGGTGAGAATGTTTCGCGAAGCAATGAAGCAACCATTTCCCACCACCAGTGTGTCAGGCAGCACCACTTCGCAACCCATGGCTACTCCTCGGCCAAACTGAGCACCACACATGCGCATGAAGGCTGGCACCATGGAAGCATCCTGCAATGAATTTGATGCCTTGGTAACCCACAACATCTTCAGCGAAAGCATCATACCGTGGATGCTAGTTAGCGAGTAGCTGCAAGGCGGCTTCACTCTGGGCAACAGCCGGCAAATCAAGATCGTCATGAGCAGTTGCAGAGCCACAAGCAATACATTAACAATAAAGCTCACAAGTGGGAGCTCCGGCAAGAAGTCCATGGCCTCTTCTGGCAACGCGTCCAAATTCTCCCAGTGCTTTGAATCGGACTCTTGGGCCGCCTGACTTAGGACCAGGACCCTGATGAAGGGTCTGATGGAGCCAGTCATGGGCACCACAACCAACCAGTAAGCGATGGCCAAGAGCAACATCTCGCAGCGGAAACTCTGCACCGCGGCATCTGAAGGAAGGATTTTGGGCGCACCCACAGCCTGACAAGGCACTCCAGAAACACGGGCTGATGCGGTAAACCCACAGGGAACCATGGACAAACCTTCCACGTGGGCTCCGGCAGCCACCCGACAGCCTGGCTCCAGGACAGAGTTGGTACCAACAAACGCACCATTGCCCACGGAAATCGACTTCAGGATCATTCTGCGCTCTCCAAAATGCACAGCGGTAAGCTGCTTCCCATGCACTGTGGCCAAGTGCCCCACTGACACGAGGTCGAAAGCCACAACACGTGTGGTGATGACAGCGGTCAAGGCCACATCTGCACCAAGCGCCTTCAGGACAAGGTTCCGCAGAAAATGGAAGCCCACGCAGGTTCCTGTGACCAGCTCGTCACCAATAATGGTGCCATCTGCTATGCGCTGCACCAGCCAATGCCGCAAGTAGAACAAACTGTAGATGTCATGCTGTGCCTCCTTGTAGCGTCCAACGAGCAGCCACTTTGCAGCGAGCAAAACAATGATTCGAAGGAGCTGCTCGAAAATGACGATGGCTGAGATCAGGAGAAAACTCTGCCACAATGACAACCTGATGGCAACTGGCAACACAACCCTTTCGTCCAACATCATGCGTGCAGCTACAAGAACCGGCTCTGCGACAATGACGATTCCTTGCACCCAAGAGCAAAGCACTGGCCAGCTCTCGCCAAAGCCACCAGGGCCACCAGGGCCACCAGTCGCCTCAATGGCGCCACAAGCCAGCAATGAACCCAGGCTGCCCAGGCTCATCATTTCGCGTGTTTTGCGGACGAGAGATTCCCTCGCCTCCCCTCGTGTCATCAAAGAACATCCTTTGTGGCCTAAAGGCATAGGCAATGAAACGAAAGCCTCACTTGAGTGGTGAGGCACACGTTCAAGGTCAAGTGTCTTACATGCTCGAAAATAACAAAGCATGCCCTACTGTGGATCTGTCAGATTCAGTCGGGTTTTCACGAGTGAGATGCTAAAGGCTAAAGACTACAAATGAGATAGAAGGCAGAGTCTTGATTCAGAGACGTTTCGAACTGCGTTGATCGTTTTGAGGTTTTTGTTGCAGAACACATGCCAAATACGCACTCCAACTACTTCCGCTATCGTGACAAGTCCAAAAAATGGTAGAAGTAACGTATACCTTCAAGAGTGCCGGCTCTGTTGTGACAGCCTGTGGCCATGATTCGCTATTGGTCTCGATTGCCGTTTCAAGAGCGTGCGCATGGAAGTTACCTTTTAATAGCGCATCGTACCCTATGAATTGCCCTTTCAAAACATGTAGTGTGTGCGATAAATATATATAGAGTCCAAACAATATTATATACACCCGCGAAGTTTAACATGGAACCCAAAAATGATTGGTTTCTAAAGGAATCTCCTTTTCCAGGGGATGATTCCTGGGTTCAGTGTTAAATTTCAGGTGTAGTTGTATTGCGGTGTTTCCTTGCTTTGATTTTACTCATGCTCCAGCATTTCATACTGACGACTGAATTTTGGTATTCGATCCTCCAAAAAGGTCTGTTATCCAACGCCGTTTGCCGCTTTGAATTTTCGTACCTTATGTTCCCAACTGTTTACAAATCCTTTCAAATTTCATCATTTTCTTGTGAGCGACTACAATACAAGTCTCTAATTGTCTGCTTGCAATGGCTGCACTGCGGTAGTTTCGATTCCCACCTCCTGTGGCAAATGCAAATGATCATGCAGTGCTTTCCGGTATCTTTTATGTATTTTTGCAGACGCTTGATGACGAAATTCAATCATAACATAACTGATAAATTGCCTATATTCACCAAGTCTGGAAAATGCAGATTTTGCAAAGAAATGCGCGCGGACCTACAAAACCCAAACCCACATTATTCAAATTTATTAAAAACTCATGCAACCCAGGTAGGATGCCACAATATGCTACATGTGCTGAAACACGACATACAACCAATCAAAAAAGAGATCGATATTCAACCAAGAAGCAAGTCCATCCAGGTATGCGGTCTGGTGGCAAATCAAGGACTCTGCAGCAACTTCATCTACCACAGCTCCCCCACTGAAAAGAACCTTCAATAGTGCGAGGCCGCTTGCAGAGCCACGCAGCTTCAATCCAACACGCTGAAGCTCGGGCCAGGCGCTCAACAACTCAAGAACAGCACGCTGCGACAGAGCCGTCAGCTTCGCGCCATGCCCTGCGCCTCCGCCATCAGAGCTGTCATGGCTCCCTTCATTTCTTTCGTCGAAAGTGACACAGTGGAAGCAAAGATCATCAAGGTCTTGTTGCCCACGCCTCTTCATGCGAGCATGCAAAGGCAACGAGGCATTGCTCACATCAATGCAGTGTAGCTCCTTCATATCATTCGTCTGACTCGCGGCGCAAACTTCTTGGAGACATTGCCACACAGAATCCTTCGAGCTTGCTACTATGAATTGGGCATTGAAGACATGCAACTGTTTGGCCAAATCATGACCTTCATCTAAAACACCAAAGGCACAGCCCTCCATGAGCACCGCCAGAATGGCAGCCATACGCTCTGTCTTCAGGTCCAAGCAAATCACCACTGGGCCAGTGCAACCCCTTATGCTTCTCCCCAACAGTCTTTGATAAGCTGTGGCCAAATGAAACAATTGCATGTAGCTGAGACAGGAACATGGCAACTCACAGCAAACGCTGTGTGGATTTGCATTCATACTCAGCAGAAAGGCAGCAAGTAAGCTCTGCTCAGTCTGACTCTGCTCAGTCTGACCCTCAACATTCTGCGCATTCTCGTCCTCAGACTGATCAGACTGAACCTCTGAGAATGCGCAGAATGCCGCCAGTGCGCTGACGGTCGGATGCCCGAACAGGGCGCGCAAGCTCACGCTTCGCAAGCCTTGACAGCCTTGACTGCCCTGCAGGCCCTGGCGTAGGTGTCCCAAGAGTCCGGCCATGCCAGCAGAGTCGATGCCCAGATCATGCACAAAATGAGAGTTGCGGTTCCAGTTTTCGTGTCGAACTTTTCGAAGTTGTTTTGCGACGCATGCAGCGATCTCCAGTTCTAAAGCACTGGCATCAACTTTGTCGAAGGCCTCCAGTGGGTCCAGTCCCGCATCCAGGAAGGGTCCATCAAGTCCTCCATCACGTCCATCAGCTCCAGCGAAGTCATCCCATGGCACCACATTCCGCAGGAGCTTGCCACTGGTACCAAATTTCCACATACTGTCGTCAACCAGCTTGACTTGGCTAAGGACATAGCCACGGCCCAAGGAGGCAGCCAGGGCCTTCACTTCAGCCACTCCAGCTCCAGCTTCGAAGGACTCCGCCACAGATGCCAAGAGGACCAAATGACTGTCCACCACCCGAGCCTCACAATGCTTCACCGTTGGCAACTTTGAAATCGCCTGTTCCACGGCCTCCAACTCAATTCGAAGGCCACGCACCTTCACCTGGAAGTCTGCACGGCCACGGTAGTGCAAATGGTTTTCTCGGTCTTTGAAGGCAAGGTCTCCGGTGTTGAAAAGTCGGCCGAGTGATGGAACTTCAATGAACTTCTCGCTGGTCTTCTGCTCCTCATCCAAATAACCACGAGCCAAGCCCACACCACCTACAAAGAGCACGCCAACCTCCCCAAGCTCCTGCTCGACAAGGGTCTGAGGCTCCAAAATGTAGCACTTGTAGCTGGGCAAAGCTGGACCAAGACTAATAGGGTCTTCCGGCTGCAAGCCAATTGATGTGCACAAGACACTAGCCTCTGTTGGCCCATAGCTATTGAAAAGGTAACGGCCTTTGGCCCAAGCCGAAACCACATCTGCACCGATGGCCTCCCCGCCCACATCCATCATACGGAGCTTGGGGAGATTAACATCCGAAGTGCCACTGTCACGGCTGTCACCACCACAAAACATCGTCCGCAAGTGCGAGGGGGTGGCGAGCATGTGGGTGATTTGACGCTGTCTCAGCCATAGAAGCATATCTGGGCCAGACTGCTTTACGATGTCTGGACAAGTGACACTGGTTGCCTTCGCGGCCATTGCGCCAAATATCTCAATGACGTGAGCGTCCCAGGACATTGATGATATCTGGGCCAAGCGGTCGCTGGTGAAAAAATCACGCGAGGCACTCCACACTCGCGCCACGTTGAGAGCCGACTCATGGCGAATCATCACAGCCTTGGGCCTGCCAGTAGAGCCACTGGTGAAGATGAGGTACGCCAACCTGTCGAGGTCCTGGCAGAAGTTCCACCACAAATGCCACCCAAGACATTTCCAGATGCATTTAAACATCATTATTTTAAAACACACAATCATACACTGTCCCCCCCAGTCGCTTTCAGCTTTCAATGGGCTCATTGGTTGATTTCGTTGGTACTTCAATTTACGTTGCCTGTCTAGGAAAGCCAAAATTGCGCTGACACTGACCATGTCTTGCAAATGTTCTTGC
>OMLO01002201.1_pt1:0-10000 | contig 15572 bp, 12 predicted proteins | sample 1674811 | NCBI WGS metagenome assembly OMLO01 (sample SAMN06265003, study PRJEB25207) | coral metagenome | isolation source: Coral host | place: Mexico:La Bocana,Puerto Morelos, Mexico | collected 2008-11-13 | reverse complement strand
TATTCTTTCAGTACTTCGGTTTGCTTGTAGGAGAGGATTTGCCTATTTCTGTTATTGTGGGTTCGTTTTGGGGGAATAAAATTTACTAAACCTTAACAGTGTGTAAAAAAATGATGAATTGATCACTTTAGGGACTTATCGTGAAAATTATCAAAGGGTTATTAAACCACCAAGAAAATAAAAGAAATATGTCCTTTTAAGAAAAGTTCGGAGCTCCGTTCTATGTTAATTTTAGCCAACAATCAAAGGTTAAACGAAACGAAAACATCGAAAAGATGCTAATAGCTTTTGGAGGAAACTCGTTTGTGGTTTATTTACTTTTAGATAATTGATAATATTTACTCAATATACTCTTATCTAGATTGTGAGAATCCTGTGTGTTTATCGTAGCTAACTGTGCCTCAACAGCTTTTCTTTATGTTTTGGCTTACAAAAGCTTTTACAGTATCAGAACTATGTTAGAACTGTTCATATGAATGTCCTGGAATTTGGATTTTTTAAGCCGGTTTAGTTAACGATTTCGTAATGTCTTCGGACAACCTACGCTTAAATTCAATCTTACGGCTAAAATCTGGGAAAGATTTAGCTGGACATAGTCTATAAACACGTATTTCTTCCATCATTATTGAGGTTAACTTTCATCTGTGAATCAGGACAGGTAGGTAGGTAAAACTTTATTTGGGCAGGGTGGCCCATTCAGCACAGTGGCTGGTATCCAGAGGGGTCCTGCTAAATACAATTTCTAAAAATATACTGAAACGTCTAATAGTATAAAAATAGTTATAAAAATAGAGTCTAACGTCTAGTAGTTGAAATAGTTATATAAAAAGAGTTTAAAAAATTGAAACGAGTTACAAGCATGAACTTTTAGGGAAAAAAATAGATTAGGTGCTATAAATAAAATGGGCTTTGACAAGATTTTTAAAAGAGGAGAGTGATACAGCTTGTTGGATTTTACAAGGAAGTGAATTAAAAAGGGCTGTCACACATTTATGCATAATGAGGAGTTTTCTGAAATTAAAATCTTGCTGACCCCTACATTTCTAACGCTTTCGAGGTCCTTTGTTCTTAATTCGTGAGTTAGTTTTCTGTCTGTTTACTTTCTTTTTTATGTGATTCCTTTGCATAGAAATCTCTTGGAATACAGATTTTTGCAAAAGTAAACATACCTACATATGATGATGAAATCTCTTATTTTGGGCAACTCGAACAGCTGAAGCCACCTTTTATGCAAAACAAAGATATTTGATTTAGTTAGTTTCAGTAAATTAGATTACTCTGACACAAATATGAGTGCAGAGACTGGACTAGTGATTCACGTGTAACTTATGCCAACTTCACTGGTAAAAGGACTTGCAAAATCTTGAAGACGTTTGAAAGACTTAGCCACCTCTGTAAGCCTGACGAAGATACGCAATAAAGCCTACGCTGTTGTGAAACAAAATCTGCTTCGTGACAGAGTGTACTGGTACGAGAGGTCATATCGACCAATGTGAGATAACGATTCGACAGCTATTAAGATAATAATCTCCACCCATAACGCAATAAAAATTTTTTTGACAAAAAAATTATGTCTTGTTTACTTGCAGATTAGCCTGCGAACAGGCTCCAAGCGAGGGCGGAAAAAAAATTCGGCGATCGAAAGCGTGATTCCGTGAGCGAAGCGAGTGGGACGCGGGGAGCCTGTAGACATTGTTTTTGATACGCCGTTCCGCCCCTTGGTGATTACCCTGTTACAAATCAGTCAAGTAGGTAATTAAACCTGTCAAAGTTGATGGTTTTTCCGCGCTGATATATCGGCTTTTAGCTTTATTTTTATAGAATTCTACCGCACGCGGTAAGGGGAAATGCAAGGCGAACGGGGACGTATTTGCCGTTTCTGCAAAAAGTTATTAAATCCGCCTGAAGGGAAAAGAGGTGGTGTCAGTTTTTAACAGGCTAAAAAAAAAAGAACTGACTGGGGCTTCTGGTCAAGAGAGTGTGGTTTTGGCTGCTGAAGTTGAAAAGCTAGGACATTGTTTACACCGTGGAATGAATTTCCCTGAATTGTCTTGCCTCTCTTGTGCCAGGCAAGTCGTTCGTGTGGTTTATTCTTGCACAGTAATAACAAGCCGTTGCAATGAACCTTTGGAGCAGCTGGCAGATTCACCCGATCAATGTACAACACCAACTAGTAGTTCTAGACGACCTACAGCAGTTCGATCACCGACTGGTGAAACTCCCTCAGCGAAACGCAATAAAGAAGGAAACGCGATCGACGAAGAAAGTGAAACGGGCAAATCTTCACGGAGATCGCTCAGCTTGAGTCTTTCAGTAGACATGGCAGCAATTGAAAAATAAGACTCTTCTGGAACCAGTAGGTAAAATACCGAAAACATCGCGCTTCTGTGCCACAGTTTACAGGCATAGCTTCTGCTCATGTTTCAAACCAGAAGATGTGATGAAAATGTTGCAAATAATTGCTCAAAGCTGCCTCGAATTTGTACATTGCACGCAGAAACCATCTTTGTCGGTCGCGACAAGAATTATGGAAATTTACATGCAGTTGTCAAGATCTGTCAAATATTTATCTGAAAGCTTCTCAAAGTCAACAGTCATCGATTCAACCAATCAGATCTTGATACCAGGAGCTGGTATCATGGAACGGCGGCATCAATGGAATGTCTACAGACTCTCCCGTCACTCTCTCGTCACCAGACCGCGCTCGGCTCGTCCCACTCACCCTAGACTACACTCGGCTAGCTCGCTCTAAAACCAACCGGGAGCCTGTTCGCAGGCTACTTGCAGATAACCCTTGTGAAAGGCGATTTCTTATAGATCTCTAAGTCAGTCTTTAGTCAACATCATTGATTACCATCACTGACAGTTTGGTGCCTTCAATAGAAAACTAATAATCAAAGAGAATATCCACTACGCGGCACTTCACGGTTTATAGAACTGGAACATTCTCAGCTTTGCTAGCTAATACACAGCGATTCCGATCTGGAACGGCCGAGTGATTATGATATGTGGCTTCCTGCTTTCGGGCTCATAGGCTTGCCCGAGCTCGTCCAGATCGCTGAAGTAAGCACTTCGCAGTGCTCTGTCCACCACCCTCTCATCCTTTGTGTAGACCACGCACGTTTGGCACTCCAGCGCTTGAATTAGTTTCCCGTAACCGCTGTTTCCCAGCCTTTTGAACACCTCAGTAAGCAGGGCTTTGCTCTTGTCCGCATTCCCAGTGCGCCGGGCCTCTGTCACCTTCTCCAGCCAGGTGAAGATCTGCGTCGCCTGATAGTCGATCGTGCGATGCACAGCTTTGATTACTGCGTCATGTTCCACATACCAACGCAATAACGGGGCACATCTCCATGTCTACTTCTGCAAATCCAAACCAAGTTACAGCATTTAGGCGTTCTGTAAACAAGGGCGTCTACCCTACTGGATTTTGATCATGTATGACCCTTTCCTTCCCGCAAGGCATGTCTCTCAACATGGTTGACAAATAGAGCGCATTAGCAAACCGGTGTGGTCTTATTTTTGTCCCGCCAGCTTCATGATATTCTTTGAACACCAGACTTTGACCGCCTACAACCGCCTCCTTCAACATTCCATAAGCCTCTTTGCAAGGGCTGTAAAGTTCTGCACCTCGCTCTGTTGTCACTCGCAAGAGGTAATGCAGGCTCACCCCTGGGAGGCTAACTGCGTCTTTCAAGATGTCGATGCCCTTATCAGTGTGGAAGACTCTTATCTTTTCCAAGGCTTCTAGTTCTGGTGCGACATCGAGATTGCTGTAACAACGCAACCAGTCCGCGAACGTTTGCATCCTCTTTTCTGCGAAGATTTTCTTGCACTCTAGACATTCTGAAAGAGTAAGCACATATTCACCTTTCAAACGTGATTACCATGCCGGGTATTTCGGCAGGTTGGGATAATTCAGGTTTTCAGGGGTGTTGAACTACTCGTAAGGAAACCACGATTTCTGGACAGAACACCCGTACACTTTCACCCATTTTGCTGTGAATAAAGGTTTTAGCCAGGATTCTGCGAATGGCGGTCCAGTAACAAATATAGGGCCAAAGGTCCTATTCCACTAGAGGGTTTGGAGGCATACGCCCCCAGAAAAGTATGCAAAATTGAAACGTTTTCGGTGGGTTTTCCAAGATTTTCAGCCAATAAACTTAATGAATCGATTGGACTTGAATTATAATGCATACTTAACGCATCATTTGTGTTAAAATCTCCATGATTGTCTTTTATTACAACGGTTGTCAGTTGATCTTGGCGACCATCTAAGGAGAAGTGTAACTATTTGCCATGGGTGTGCACGTCTGTGTCCACAATCGTAATTTATATATACATGCCAGTTGTGAAGTCAGTCTTGTATGTCGAGGCTTGCAAAACAAGGTTTGCGCTTGCTTCAATGCAAACGAATCAAGCAGGGATAGCTGGTTATGGCACTTTTAAGCAATGAATGTATCAGCCTCGAAAGGGAAAAACGTCTGTTTTCCTTATTTTAGAGAAACTCAGGAACACGGGAGTGCTCGCTATAAGTGGCTAACAGATAAATATTCTCAAATGTAGTGCGTAAAGAATGTTTTTTGCTCTGACGTTGGATCTCTACCTCGCACAAAAATTCATTCACTTCGTGGCGGTACCTGAGGAGACTGAGGGACTAAGAATGTAGCTTTTGCAGATGTTAATTTGTACTAAGTAAACGCATTCTGATGTATATTTGCTAAGTTACTGTGCTGCTTGCCACAAATACTACATACACTCCTTCCTTTTATGAGAATATGTTTTATAAGAATATCGAGGCTGAAATTTGTGAAATTTTAAGAATATTCTAAGATAAACACGATCTTAAAAGGGAAATTTTTATGTTAAAAATTTGTGAAGACAAAACAAACATATGTTTTACTAAACAGTATAAACTTCTTTGTTTCTCTAAATGGCAAAACTGGCCAAAAAGCAACAAAAACGGCACTAGCCGTGTGTTTGATGCTAGTTACATTTCTACACAAAAAGTTAAGTGCGTCAAATTAGGCTTTAATTGCTGCACGCTGGCTCCAAAATTACTTCAACACCATCCAGACACAAAATACATTCGGAAACAGAAATGTCACATGCTATTATATAAGAATACTAACAAGAATCTTTTCAGCCTAAAATCAACAGGAAAATAGAATGTGCAGCCTCGGCTGGAAAAACAACATTCTTCCGTATTAAAAAAGGGTTTAAGTGAAGATTTAGCATAGTTCCCTACACAGGCGTGTGTTGCGCATTTGTGACTGTCAAACAAAACATAAATATAGTTATAACGTGTGAAGGTCCCTTCCATTGTTGAAGAAAGGAATGCATTAAAATTAAATTCTTTGTTTCCACTCTTCAAAGCAGTGGGATTCCTTCTAGACCCAAACTTCACATCTCATATCAAGTACAATCAGAGCCTGATCAGGGGGTCTGGAACAGAGGGTCTGGATGGGGCCAGTTTGATTGTAGCTGAAAATTGCTCAAAATGTTAGCGGTCATCAGTGAAATGATCTCAGAACTGCAAAATTTCCTTGCTGATCGCTGAAGAATTAGCTGAGATGTTTAACTGATAGCTGACAAATCTCTGAAAATTTAATAGATAACTAAGCCTACCCAGCACCCCACTCTGACCTTCTGATCAGAGCACACTTAATATCGCTATATGATGGACCTTGTTTGTTAAATAAATTTCACTAAACAGGCTAACATGACTAGTACAGGAGAAAGGGGTTATGGACCGTGTCACAGCAACAGTGGGTCGAAGGGCAAGAGGGAGACAGAAGACCACTTGGAGTACTACTGTGGAGAAAGAGAGAAACAAGGCAGGGAGGAAGAGTCGGAAGGCAGCCATGGCGGTGGCGCGGAACAGAGTGTGTTGGTCTGAAAACGTGATGGCCTAAAGCTCCAACTTGCATGACGGGAGGAGATGATAATGAAACTGACTAACGTATCTCAGCGTAGTCAACAAAAGAAGCTCCGCCTGTTTCAGTTATTCCAATCCCGTGATCAGCACGTGCACAGCTGGCTTCTCCTCCACCAGTCATGAGTACTGACTACACCATCTCCACCGCTCCACTCACACCAGAAGACGATCGCCTCAGAGCTTTGAATCTCTCCGCTGCATTCCGCCTGCTGAAACCTGCTTGTCGATAGGCCATGTCCACCATATTGTATTGTGCAATTCCCCAGACACAGGTCACTGGCCCAAACTGCGCCATTCCTGAAGTCACCATAGCTTGTGACTTTACATCGGAATGTCTGTCCACCCAGACAGTTACCTGTGGTTTGCAGCAAGGGAGTGTGCTGAGAGTCGTCACTGCGCGTGATCTTGAACTCGTTGCCGCTGAACAGTCAAAATGCTGGCGATATCATGTCAGTGTTATTCGACGGATCAGCGATTTTTCCAGCAGCTTCAATCCCGTCATACCACCAGTAACCAGTGTCATTCATCCAGTGTTTAGTATCATTGTTTGAGAACCGAGCGATGAGGGTCCAACTTTGGTTGTCTGATGTCATGTCGCAATACACCTGATGCGAAATAACGTCAGTAATAAAATGTGTTTAATAACATGTTTGTCACGTGAACCTACAATGGTGGAGAAGACAAAAGGGAAGACAAAAGGGATTAATTCCTTACGACTCATGTTGATTATGACTTAAGTTTATTTGGTGGCTTCTAAAGAAGCCGTTTTTGTTGTTGTCTCACTGGCCCACTCAAACAGTATTTGCCAGGTATTTCTTTCTGAACACCACGCGAAGTCGCTCTACTGGACAGCACAACTTCTTGCCTTAGTTGCAAAACGAAGGCGACTTTGACAGCAACAGGCGGAAAGTCAGCTGCACGATACGGCAACGGTTCCCATTGGCGTTAATCGTGCGTTCCACGTACGTTGCTAGGCCAGCGTCGTTAAACTCCTGGTCACTAATATCGGTCGATGCTGCCTGGATCCCCACTGGAAGGCTTGGAAAAAGGAAGCGAACCACGTCATGGCGAATCTCGACCGATTCTTCGTATTGAAGAGGAACTTTCATCCCTCTTTCAAACACGAGGCCAATTCTCTCTCTGGCTTCTTCTTCTACGCGAACTGGATCAGGGTCCGGATTTTCAAATGCCTCGATCAGCTCACGCGGCAGGTGAGTCTTTGGTTCCCAAGTGTTCTAGCTCGAGCAGTATCCCTGCCACTTTATCACGAACTGAGGCTTTCCATGACAAACCTTTTTAGGGACGATCCGCTCAGCATCAAAGACTCCAAGAACCTCAGGCTTTCTATCACACATTCGGGGTCTGGATAGCTCGGTAGTTTCAAGACTCTTATAAAAGCCTTGAGGTGGACGACAACGTTTCTCTATCTTGTGACAGAAAATCGACCAAATTGATCCCTACTGGCGGAAACGAAGATACTTATAGTAAACACGATAAGACAAAGACATGCCGTAGGATCGAAATGCGCCAATCACTGGGTACCTTTCAAGCGCAAACAAATTAACGTAACAAAGCAGGACGCGTCATGCAACACAACCCAGCAGCGAGCTCGCGCAACAAACAGTTATTTTCTGCGCTTAACCTTCTTTTTAAAAAATGTAAGCACCAAAACAAAAATATGAACCCACTTTGTCGATAAGACGCACTGAACAAAATGGCTACAAATTGCGCATGTTCTGAACATGTTGGACGCCCCTGCTCCCATACGGATTAGTGAAAATGTACCGTATTTGACATTTTCTAAACATCTTAGGTTAGAAATGGATGATCCTGAATCACCACCACCACCTCCACCGCCATTAAAGCGACAAAATGCCCTTTGGGGTAAAAAGCTTCTGGAAGCTTTAAACCCAAAAGGACATGTTGACTAACGTTTCAGTCGACATTTTCAGGAGGCTTTTCGGCCTCCCTCATGACTAAACAATGAGAATCTTACCTTGGCCTAGTAAAGAAAAGGAGTGGATCAGAAAATGCAAAGGCATATAAAGCGCGTGGACAGAGGAAGACAATATTTTTTGTAATCCTGCGTAGCAGACGTCTTCTCTTCAAGGAAAAGCTTGTGATACGCAGACAAAGAGAACAGTACGGGAACCGACTAGCGCGCAGTTGTTTTGGTTAAACGCGACGAGTAAACTTTAGTTTTTAATTAGACTACGAGCAGTCCCCCTTTCCCAGCGTAACCAGTCGCGCGCGCGAAAAAAAACATCATTCTGCTAAACGACGACTCGTACCACTTGTAAGACACCCTAATTCTCACTAATCATATGCAATTCACCACTTGTACGACTTGTAAGCCATTGTTTCACGACCCGTACGAGTCGTACGAGTCGTACGACTCGTACCACTTGTCCCACTTGTCCCTACACTCCAAGTCACACCAATGACACTTGTATACACCCTAAGTCTCACTATAGATATGCACTTCACCAACTGTACGACTCGTCAACTATTGCTTCACGACCCGTACGACCAGTACGAGCAATACCACTTAAAATAAACCCTTAGTCTCACTAATGACATGCAATTCGCCAACTGCACGACTCGTAAGCCATTGTTCCACCACTCGTCCAGCTCGTACGAGTCGTGCGGGTAGACAGATGACTTTTACGACTCGTATCAAGTCGTGTATATTGGAAAGCCCTTTGAATTATAAGAAAAGAGCTGCGAAATGCGTCACTTGGAAGCCTGAATATCGCAAACCGAAGAGTTATTAAATTATAGTCGTAACGGAATCGAGAAAAGTAAAAAACAACACCACAAAGCTAACAGTTGCCGAGTATCAAAATTTCGCGCGCGCGTGCGTGTGTATTTCGCCGGTCCCACAAATTGCCACCGCCATTTTACAGTTTTCTACTTGGTGAGCTAACACTGGCAGTTGCCGTTAAGAGAAGAGCAGTCGATTTTCTCCTCTTCGGTGCTGTTGATTTTTTTTTATTGGTCCTTTCTTTTTCAACGTTTGTAATTCTTCGTTGACTTCCCTTTCATTCATAGATATGTGAGCAACACTTTCCACACGTTTCCTAGCAAGCTTCTTTCTTTGTTTGCTCATTTTTGAGCTTTTTCTCATTTCATCGATTGAATGTTTCTTAAAGGCCCATTTTCAACCTTGATGCTTTGGGCGCCGTGAATATTGAATGTTTCGAAGGTAACTTGCATCGCTCGTTCCCAAAGCAATCCTTGGTATAGTTGTCTTTCTCTTGCTGTAAGTACATTCTCTTGTTGTCATTTTTTATATTTCTGAAATTTTTTTGTAAATATTCTGTGTCTATTCGTAAATTTTGCTCTGTGAAGACTGTGTGTGTCTGACGAAATGGAAGCCACTAGTACACGCCGTCGGGTCGGGAGACCAAACTTTAAGTTACCTGGCTCTTTGAAGTCGATTCGGTTGAAGGAATCTGTTTTTAATCTCTGGACGGATAGAAAAGAAGCTCTGGGATTTTCAGAATGCACAGACAGTGAGTTTGCAGTGTAAAATGCGTTTTTTTTATACTTAATAAATCCTTTATTTTTCTAACTTTACAAATTACAAATACAGTCACTTGCGATATATATACAGTACAATACGGCTACTAGTACAGTTACTAACACCACTTACAATACAATACAATACAACTGATTATAACAATACTATTAGATAATACTATTACTATTGCTACTAGGTAACATCGCTACTACTTTAACAATATTACATTACGTTATTATATTATACAATATCAATACAGATACTAATTGTAGTACATTGCAATTAGTTGAACTACTTACTTATTAGCCATTTTTTACTAAATTTGTCTAAAGTATTATTCTTCATACACACATATTTTTCTGTTTCAAACTTATTTTAACCTTCAATTTGAAGCCAGTTATATTAGGTAATATTTGAATTCTTCTGCATTCCCATAAATATATTTTAGCTATCAATAATAAATATTTAAGTAAAGGGCATTTTGTGATTATAACACCTACAATAACATCTTTCAAGGTAAGGTGTACAAATTCTTTTGAAAG
>OMLO01002200.1_pt1 | contig 15572 bp, 7 predicted proteins | sample 1674811 | NCBI WGS metagenome assembly OMLO01 (sample SAMN06265003, study PRJEB25207) | coral metagenome | isolation source: Coral host | place: Mexico:La Bocana,Puerto Morelos, Mexico | collected 2008-11-13 | reverse complement strand
TTTATATTACTTTTTGATGTATTCGCCCACACGTTCGAACAATAAAAAAGTTTACTAAAAACTAAAGTATTTATAATAGTTAGTAGGGTGCATTTGTCAAAAACGTGCTTTGTGCGGCTTATTTGACCGAGACAAGACATACAGGAGGAGACAGTTTTGGTAATGTGTTCGTCATAGGTCAGGTTCTTGTCCAAAATCACCCCAAGATCTTTAGCGGTGTGTTCCGGTACGAGTTCTCTTCCCATGAAGGTGAGGCTGGGAGTGTCCAGTCTGGAATGCATTTGCCTGCTGCCAAACACCATGAATTTAGTTTTGCTTGGGTTCAACAATAAATGGTTGTTGGAACACCATTGGCCTATTCTATTTAAGTCTGAATATTATCTTAGCGTTTTTAAGTAGTTTTAAATTATTATTGTATTGTCTTTGAAAAGCCTCTAAAAGGAAAGTCAATAAAGTATGTATGTATGTAGTATGTAGGTTTATTGATCAATATAAAAGATGTAAAAAGTGAGAAAAAGCTGAAAATGAACCGTTTTCCCAAACAAATTTTTATATCTCGACTGTTGCGTAACTCGAGTCGACTGTATGTGCGGAGGCTTTGCCGAGCTTGTGCCTCCTGCGTTTACACCGGTCGCCAGAACAGCATGGGAGGTCATTTAAACTAAAGTGCTTTACAATATTTACCCCTAATGCAGTTCGGCGGGTGGCCAACCTTCTGTGACCTCTGGCTAAGATTCTCAGGGCCGTTTTGTCCAGAACTTAATTCGTGATCGGTTTACTAGCTTAATGTTTAGTATTTTGAAACAACAGAAAGAATGTTAGTGTTGGTGAAGTGTGTGAATCGAGTTTGCTACGTGACGTTGAATTTGTGCTAGACTTAAATGGTCTGAATGGCATAGCTGAACTGCTTTTTCTAAACAACACATGTTAATCCAAAGAATTAGTTATTTTTTCATCGAGCTAAAAGCTCTATGCAAATCCTGCAGTTGTTTTGACAACAATTATCTTTTCGCTGGTTTCAATGTAATTACCTTTTCGTCCTGGACAAGAAAAACACTTTTGTCCCATTGTTGCCTTACGTAAATATAACCGTACCAGAAAACGGAGATACCATTTTTGTTTTGTTGAGGTTGTTGCAACAAAGAGTGACTGTTCTTTCTAACTTTGCAGTACTGCCAGCATCATCTGCGATGATTTCGACCCAATGGATATCTCTTTCAAAGCTGACCCGTCTCCATTGCGGATTGATTTATCAGGCATCTCGCATAATCTGGATGTCAGGAGACAACGATCTGCACGCATCAGTTCTTGCAGCTCTTCGAGAAGCTCAGAATTCCAGGCCGTGCTAGACGGTTTGTCCGCCTTGAAAATAAACGAAGGAAAAACTCAAGAAAATGAAACCAAGAACTGTTTTGGTGAAACCATCGACACGAACCGATTTCTCAACAGACGACTGAACCCGACCGAGCTTACACCAGGAGACCTGACAATGGAGTTCAGTCAAGCACCGCAAAGAGATCGTCGCAACTCCCTCCCCTCCCAGAGACTTGAAGCTGTGGACGTTCAGTGTAGTGTTCCAAGGAAGATGAAGAATTCTCATTCCTTTCCCACAGACATGACTAGAAACATAATGGGAAGTCAGTTAAAGAGTATTCAAGAAATTCCCGAGAAAGGAGCAAGGAAGAGCAGCCGCCATATTGATGGATTGACCAAGGTGGCCAGTAAGAGACAGGAAACCTTTCCTTTGGGACGCCAGTTCTCAGTAGGAACGCAGTTAAATATGAACCACTCAAGAGGCACACTGGGCACAGGCCAGAGAAGAGCGTCATCCGAATGGCGAGTAAAGGTTCACAAACGATATCAAGACATTAGCAACGATAAGGAGAGGTTATACCCCCACATTCAAACTCGTCGAGCCAGTTTTCCTGGCTTTTCTAGTTCTACCAGCGAAGCCCAAGTTTCGACAAATTTATTCCCTAGAATTGGTCGCAGAAATTCTCTTGTGGGAGAAGTCAAAACTTCGCGCACGCGTTACAGTAGAACTTAAAATAACCTGCTTTATATTATTTGCTTTTTGTGCATCGTTTTAAAATACAAAATGCTGCTACACACATTTGAAAATGACTTTGCTCACGAAAGCAGCAACAACAATTAAGATGAAAGAAGAAAGCGTTGTTCCTTCACAAACGTTAATTGTATAACATCTTACAGTGAGTAGCCCAAACAAGTTTAAGCTTGCAGTCTGATTTATTTTCGATCGAGGAAGATTTCTCCTAAGATTTTCCGTTTATTCTTAGTCTTAAAAGCAAGCAGACAACATCCAGGCAGTTATTCCCAGAAAGAGTAAAATCTATTTTTGAGGACGAGAACCTAGCTACATGGGAGTTGTTCCGGAAAATAATGTCGTCTCTTAGCACTCAAAGAAAATATTTTTGTTACGTGCTATACCTCAAAATTTGAAAGGGTGAGGGTCTAAACCAACCCCTCAACGCCCCTCTAACCAGTCCCCCACCCTCCTCTGGGCCACTAAATTAGAATAGGGTTAATTCTTTTATGTAACATGCAGTATTGACCTAAATAATCACACATTTTAAAAGGAACACGCTTTGACAGAATCATTTGACATTTATTTAAAGTTATCGTAACGATCCTTCTCTACTTTGTATTTAACTGATACCACAAAGGTTAAGGATACAATTAGTTTTTTGTATACTTTTACATTACTGCAGACTTGCAACAGTAAAAGAAAAAAAGAAACTCTAAGATAATTCATCAGCATTTTTATTCTAATTCCTATATCATAACTAATAAATCAATCATTCATACTTTGTTGCTTCTTATTTTAGTTAAGATGCAACAAAGCTACCTGAATACAAGGAAACTTTGCAATATTAAATCCTTCATAATCTAGTCAACCTGTAGCTTATTTCTTGACTCTCGATCGTGCGTGTCTATTTATATTTTTTTTATTTCCCTACTTGGTAATTTGAATATAGTTGTGTTAGAGTAAAGTGCAGTGGGGAGGGCAAAATATAGTATTAAATCTAATTATATGCCCTAGTATAAATCCAAATATAATATAGGAGTAGAAAGATTTATCAGAGGCCAACAACAAGCTAGTAAGACCGTGAAGAAAACAAGTTATGTGGATGAACTGTCCGATGATGAGCTTTTGGCCTGAACAAGCAGAGGGTCGCCGTAGAGTCCGCCCAGATAACAACTTGTGTGTTCCTGTTAGTGTATAGATTTTAACACAGCAAGGTGAGCAAAGAACCAAAATCGGTGTAATTATAACCCTCGGACGTAAAGGAGGGGAGGTGGTTGGCTGGATGATTAATTAACTCTAAGAGACTGCCACTTTCAGCAGCTGTTCCTGCATTCTCTGCAGAAATTTTGATATGTTTATTGTATGTCTATCATTTTCGACGTTTCCTTGGTAACTATGAATTAGCAATTCTTCACTGAACCATGCAGTTTCGAGTTACGAGTTGCTTTTGAGAGGAGAATCATCCCTTCAAAATTCGCTTTTTAGTAATTAATTTTTTTAATCAGGATCTAAACGTTTCTAGTCTACAGGAATACGGCTACATTGTGGCTCGGGAAAACTTGCACTTTTCCAATGAAATAAGGAGTTCAAAGCTTGCGAGTGTATATGCGAAAAATGCCGAGTTTTATTTGAAAGGAGCTACAGTTAACTAGCGTCAAAGTCGGAATGTCTAGACTGCTCCCGCTAGTTCTATTCCGAGTTACGGAGAGAATATTAGATCAAGCTTTTAACTGATCACTCGTCTGGTGAGTGTTGATACGAAATTGTCGAGGTTCACTTCGCTCAGAAGATCGATAGCAGGCAAACCAGCCTTACCACACAGCATGCAAGTGTTGTTTAAGCATATTTACAAAAATATAGTTTCTCAACAAAAACAGAGTCAGCTCAAGTGATGTTTTCTGGCGTTACTTTAGTTCTTAAGTATACCTTCTCTCTTCTTAAAATTAGCAAATATCGTGTCTTTTATCGAAGCATTCGCTGGGTTTAGACTGATTTGTTTATTTCACTATGTGTTTTATCGGAATCTAGCAAAATTTGCATTTTAGTACAGTTTTTACGCTGTTGTTGTTTAACAATGGTTTCTGTGCAGCCATGTTTAGTGCAGACAAATAGCTCGTTTCCATTGCGTCTCGGGCAAATTTGTCAATATTTGAAAGCCAGCTTATCGTCATCAATTGCAACCCGTATATTTGTTCTCTGATAACGTGCACGTTACATGAAAACTTTTATAATTATTATACTTATACTTCGCACATGTTTTTCTCTATTTAAACACCTTGAGCTAAATAATAATAGTAGTGCATGTCTTTTTTTTGACTAATCTTATTGTCGGACAGTAGGATTGACTGGTATTAAATGCAAATGCAACTTGGATGTAGCCTATTTGTGTAGTAATACTCCAACATTAGTATTAATACCAAGGAGTTAGGCTTAAGAGCAACGAGCCAATTACTTTTCACATTGATGAATCGCAAATCCGCAAGATCAGTACCAGAGTTTTTAAAAACAATCAAACAAGATCAATACCAGAGTATTTAAAAACAATCAAACTGTCTTTCCAGCATTAGAAACTAATCTCGAATGTTTTCTATTGCCAGGCCAGCTTCAAAACAGGCGATTTGTTTTCAGGTGTTCTTTGCTCGGCAAATTTAAAAAGATTCTGGCAAATTCTAGGAAGGTGATTGAAAAAAGTTAGTCGTCGAGTTTTGCCTAGCTAAGAGCTATGGAATCTGCTTTTCAAACAAAACAAGTTCAAGGCAAATTTGCCATACTCCGAATTGATTCGGAAGATGAGCGAGCGACTGCGCTGCCCGGACGCGTTAGACATTCTGAGAAGGGAGTTGATGAAGATCTTATGATGGATGATAGGGTTGCACGCACTTTATCGCCAGAAAGTGTGGCTGGCCATGCAAAATTGCAACGGAGACACTCTGATGGGATACAATGGCATGCACGTCAAAATTCACTTCTCCTGCCCTCAACAACAAAACTCCCAAAGATTCCTGCGAGGAGGTTATCGAGCGATGTGACTGTGAGTGGGCGACATTTTGTTTACTGCGAGGATGGTTTGTCACGAATTCCAAAACCTTGTCAAAATGACAGGAATCAAGGGTTTCCTGGAAGCGATCTTACCAACCCTTCTTTTCCAGGGAACCGAAAAAGTTTGCCTCAACAACGCGCTCGACGTGCTCAAGGGCATCAACTGGTTGCACGAAGGCAAAGTGCGCCCTGTTACTCGGCTTCAAGGCAGCGAAATTCAAGTATTACTACCTGTAATGAGAATTCAAGTTGGCAGATTAAAAAACACAAGAGAACTCTGAACATAGAAGATGACGATAGCGATAATCTAGAGAAAAGCTGGTCGAGGAAAAGTTCTAGCTCGTCGGGGTTTTCGAGTCAGTCCAGCCTAATATGACTGAGTTATAACAAGTGAATTGATGTGCACAATTGTAGCCAGCCCAGACAAATGCAGATAGATGTACAACGTTATGTAATTGGTGTTTGCTTGCAGTGTGTCTGGCAAGCTGGAGTGTAGCATCAGTCCGGGGTACACTAACGATTTACGACTGGTTCCCTATGGATATCCTTTTGCTCAAAGGAGCATGTCATCCTGCATGAATTAGACCGATCGACTTGTCTTGAATTGATTCAGTACCTTGACAATTATTAGGCAGAACTTGCCGATAAAACGAGGAATTCTTTACAGCATCCCATAAGAAGGAAATAAAGTTAAACGGTATCGGTTGACGAAATCGACGGTAAAATAAAACCGGTTTGTTCGAAGCTCCTAGTTCTTAAGGCAGCCACAGAAAATGGCTTTTCGCGACAACAAGAGAAGAGAGGCCTTCCTTCCTAATAGACTGGTCGACATGATAGATAACCAAGGGAGTGAGCTGTGATTTATACACAGAGAAATATTTGAAGCAGCAAGGAGCCCGGAACAGTTTTCCAGTTGATATAAAATTCAAAATCATACGTAGCCTTTAAAAATTTGTTGAAAGCTGTATATATCCAGAATGATGTTTTTTCTATTATTATTTGATCTCGAAACAGTGACCACGGCACAGCCTAATTGTATAACAGTGTGAAAAATAATTTTATGAAATTTGTGAAATGATCTATATATCCTAATCTTCCCGTAATAGTTTACTATAATTAATGATACATATCGTACGACAGATCTTTGTTAAAGCGCAAGAAAGCTTGCTTCTAAACTTCGCCCTGCCTGGCCTAATTTCTTGATAATTTGTGAAAGCATTGTAAAGTTTTATGATGTGAAGGATGTATCGGTGTTCCAGTCATCATTTTGGCATGTGTTATGAATAGTTAGTTAGATCTGTCTTCAGTAAAGCGGAATATGCCATGGCAACATAGCCATTTGTGAATCCGTCAGCTTATACTGATCTTCTCTCGAGAATGTAGTCTTAACTGAAGTTACTGTTAGGAGTGAATGGTAGAGACTTTTCGTATCACGAAGTTATTGGCGAAGTTGACAAAAGCCGTCAATTTTCCAATAGAAAAAAAATATTGATTCTTGATTTTTTCAAGCTTTGGCATGTGTACTCTGTAAGTACTCAGGCATAATAACTAATTGTTCGACAGTGACAGCCTAACGTTAAACTTTGTTTCCGAAAACAGATGATTGCCAGTTCAAAGCTATGTACAATTGAATTGATACCAGCTATTTACATCTCGGCGATAACCGATGTGTTGCTGACAGATCTGTAATGCATTAACCAGGAAAATTATCAAAAGGGATCTTGCTGTCGGGCAATAGAGAAACGTTTGGCAATTATATGGGTTGGCGAGGAATTAATAAAGTCGTTTCAAATGTCACATCAAAACTTTTCATTTCACCCTTCAATCATCATAAAGAATCATGCGTGGCACTACAAACAGACTGAGGGTATGTTGACTCAATGCAGATCGTTTGTTTATTAATCTGAAATAAACATTTACAAAGGATCTTAACAATAGTGGAGCATTCTGAATTTTCATCTTTAAGTGTCCCTTTGATTGTAAAATATCTGTTAGAGAACTGTTCTCTTAAATGTACACCTCATGTAGGGAATTGCCATCTTTAATTGTCACCTTGCCCATTTCCCAGGTCCAAAGCCTCTTCTTCTTCTTTGCTGTTTTCACTGAAGCTGTTCATAGAAGTAGGCTCGAGACTTCCCATTGTCCAAGAATTCAGACTAATAGGAAGTGTTTTTGAAGTTCGACGCAAGGGTGCCCATCTAGAATCACTTTTGGACACGTTCGAAGCCGGTCGACTGATGGCTGGCAATTCAGAGCGACTTTCAGCCCTCAGTTCTTCTTCTTGTACTTGCTCCGCTTCGTATTCTTCTTCCATTTTGTTCAGCAACTTTTTGAAGGCAAAGTAAGTCTTTGATAAGCCAGTTATCGTGTTGTTATTATTTGTTTTCTTCTCTTGAATGTTCTGCAAGTGGGAGGCCCAGGCATTGCCATCCAAGCGTACTTTGTAGCTTTTGTTACTCTGGCTTTCGATTTTTTTGCACGCCCTGGATTTGACCGCAGGTCTTCCAATTGAACTCAGCTCTGGAGTTTCAGACGCAACCTTTACGTCACGAGGCGGGCTTGCAGGTAAATTATTAGCTTGAAAATGAACTTTCTTACTTTGTTTCTCTTGCTCGCGAGGTCGACCATTCTGTTTTTTCAAAACACGTATTCCTGCCTGCACCCTCTGAGTGGCAGGTATTCTAATATCATCGTATCGACTAAATTGAACCAGTTTACTTTTTTGTTTACACGTGCTTCGTTCGTTTTTTCCCTTTGTCACGGTACTGTCGCTTAGCGACTTGGAAGCTCTGCTTATCTTTCTGGCAACTTTGGACTTAATTTTGTCATTTGACTTGTCGTCCGGAGCCTGGCTCTCGTACTGAAAGGCCTCTTCATCAAATTCATCGTCATTATCATCGTCGTCTTCGACCTTTCGAAATGCTCTTCGTCGGCAACATTCGCATCTTTTCAAGACGTTGACATTAATGGAACGCAAATCCGCCTTTGGCGACTTGTGTCCGCTAGAATGGCCAGCCTCTTTTACTTCCTCTGTTGGGCCAACCCGTGCATTTACCCCCTGTGCAGGCGCGACAGAGAGCACGTCTGTTCCTAGTTGGATGTTAGTCGCTTTCTTAGAATGAAAAATACCCGCCAGCTCTTTATAAAGTTGATTTTTCTCCTTGTACGAGTCTTTCAAGAAGCAGCATCTTTCCCTCTCAACTTGTTGTTTAATCAAAGCAATGCGTCGACCGGTCTGACGAAAAATCCTAAACACATCTTCGTTCATTGACGTGGATTTCTTCAAATTGGCGTTTTTCTGAATTTGAAGAAAGGCAATGGAATTCTGCAAAGAAGTGTTGGCAACGGAGTCTCTGGTAGCCATTACTACAACGTAACTTTCAATCTCGTTAGTTTAAAAGCTTGTGTATTCGTCGCTACTGTGGTTCCTTTGTGTGTACTTTAAAAGCACTAAAAGAGTAATTTTCGAAACGATTTCGTTTTTCCGTGAGAATCTTTAAAAGGCAATCGTTCCGTGATATTTCTATGCTTTTCTTCCAAGTTTGTTTTCGTTACTGTGAACAACTTAGCTGATCATGAGACCTTTAGAAGGTAGAGTTTGCTCAAAGAAAGAATTAAATTGTTCCTCGTGTTTCTTTAGGACCACTCAAAATTCGGACAAAAGAGCAATGAGCTTAAGCACTGATACTCCTGTCGGTGGCTTTCGACTCAGTTTCTACCCATTTATCCAGGAAACTTCGATGTACTTTGTCCTGCAAACACTATTCCTTTTGATTAATGAGTTTACATTCGGCCAAATATATTCAAATGATGCAGCCACAAGTAATCCTCAAGGGAAACTCACATTGACGAAAAATGGCTTAACTAAGCTTAATAACAGGAGCAGTGCAAGCGTTTATGCACGTTTTCTTTGTCCGCGGATTCTCTTTGTTAAATTTTAGTCAATGGTAACCATGGCAGAAAATTAGTTGTCAGAGACTTACCAGAGTTTAAATAATGCACCCAAAAGTAACTAGAAAGTAATGAACTCTGGACAACATTACATTAATTCAATTAAACGTTAAAAGGTTTATGTATTTATGCAATGGTTATTTCATCGTCGAAGTTCATGGGCCATCGAGTGTAGGATTATCATTTGATTAGCGCCCTCTATTTAAATATTTTACCTATTCTCGTTTGAAATATAGAAAGGACCTTATTAAGAATTAGGACGTCGTCCGCACTTCGCAGCAGAAATTTTGAAAGGCTGCTACATTTCCACAATTGACCCACTATCCACACTAATCCGTCGCGAAAATGAAGCTTTTCGAAGACGTTCTTTAAACAGGAGGAATTTGAAAACGTCAGCTTTTCGATTTAGTGTGGAAAGTAAACATTTTGAAAAAGAAGCTTTTCGAAAACAAAGGCTTCAAGATAACATTTGATTTCACGTACCGATTGTCCTTAATTAAACAAATCCAAGTCCAAACTGAACGGTCAGATTGTTGCGTTTTTAACTTGAATTCTTCCGGCATAGTATGGAGGGGGCCTAACTGCACATGAATCTTTTTTAATGAATCTATATTTTCACATTGTTATGTAATAAGGCTGTGCCTTAGTCTCGTATCATAAAATCTATGAGGCTTAGGTAATTACACTATTGACAATTCAGCAAATGTCTTTCTAGAATTTGAAGTCGAGATATGCAAGGTCTTAACCAAATAAGCATCAGTAAGCAATTCACACCACAGTACGAAATATTAAATGACGTCGTCGAAGCCTTTTAGGATTCAAAATATTAACTTCAACGGCGTTTATTTTCAATTTGTTTTTTAGCAACTTTTAGCGAATTTTATCCCTTGACATGAGCTCCCTGACTTACTAAAAACATATAGAAGCACTAATGGAAGAAAATATTATTTCAGCGTGTCTTGCAGTTGCAGCGTCGATGGATAAATTATTTCTTTCGCTTTTAATTTCCAAAGGTTGCTACACAACAATCGATGTAATCCCATAAACGGCACCGACTGTTTTCCAATTTGCGAGCGAAAGGACAATGCAAGTGCTCTCTTAATTATTCTATTTGTCTTTCAAACTGAAAAGTTATTTACTTTTGTCGAAACAAACCGCTAGAAAACACGGAAGCAGAAAACAAACATCAGTATTGCAATAAGTTCGGACCATTAAGAGACAAATGAAACGACTTCAAACGCCATTATTTAACGCAGAAATGAAAAAAAAAAATGTTTCAAACGGGCTAAGATTGTCTGGAAAAGTGCTTCCAATTACTGATCAAAACCAACAGCGCGAAGAACAATGCAATGACAGAACACAAAGGCAATGGTAATAAACTAGGCAAACAGCCAGAAAAAAAAAATAAGCTAACAACGGTTGTGTTTGTTAATGTACATTTGCTGGAGCCAGCTGGAAGTACTTGTAATTTGTTTAATTTTAATAACAAGACGCATGCTGGATTTACTTAGTTCAATCAATTTACGTGGAAGAAAATGAAAAAAATTGAACCGTATTGACAGCTGGCTAAAATGTCTCGTTTTGCATAGCTAACTTTTGCACAATGTACGTCGCAGATTTTCGACGGTGAAAATCACGAACGCTCTGGAGGAATTCATTGGTTTCTGTTATGCCTTCTGGCGATTATTCTGGTAAGCAAAGGCAGTCAGTCTACGAAAAAGCTTTAGTAATCTCTCATGAAGGTGAAAAAGAGCTGTCATTACTTCAGAAAGATCTTGACCGTTCCAAGCTGGAGACTTACATCTCTTACAAGCTAGAAGAGAGAAAACTGCGAAACGAGCTGTTTCGAATTAGACGTGAACAGAAACATTTGGCCAAAGAGGCGAAACAACGTCAACGAGACAACAAAAGCATCGATGACATCGCAAAAGAAATGAAGGTAAAGAACCCTGGAAACAGAGGCGCCACGGCGATTATGCTCGAGAAAAAATTTGCTCTACCAGAGGTGAATTGTACTCAGAATAACGTACCGAAGATTTTACGGAGATCGTTATCACACGAATCGGAATATTTCACGTGGACATTCGGGTTGCCGAAAATCGAGAACGCAGTGAAAGCGTTAAATCCTTCAGACGGTGAACAAAAGAAGAAAGGAAAAACTGACAATAAGGGAACAGGTGACTCCGCTGAAGGAGTCCAAGATGATGACACCAGCAGAGCGCGGGCAAATACTATTCATAGCGTTGTATACAACGTCCCTGTGACTGAACCAAAGAGAGAGAACTCTATAACACAGTCTAGCTTGCCTCCTATCAACACAAATCTTCCTAAAATTAATGTGACAGCGGCTCCAGGCACAGAGCTCATTTCCAATAACAAATCTCACCGAGTAAAATTACCAAAGATTTAAATTACGAGTCCCTCAAACTGAATAAAAGAACGAACGGTACGTGTTCTTCCAGAAATGGCAATTTGGCCAACTCATTTGAGTGCTAAAATGACATCCAACTAAAAAGAGCATTTCGTCGTTTTTTTCGCAGACACACGACTAACAGGAAAATGCTACCGTCGGGCGAAAACGAGTATAGCAGCTAACATAGTTCTGCTGTGTAATTTCCTTGAACAAAACAGTCAAGCAAAACGTCTTAGGAAATTATCGTAATTAACGTTCTATCAGACGGTTTTCATTTTGCAATCTGCACGGAATGTTTGTTGAAACTGAACAAAATAAATAACGAACGAGAGTGGAATATGTAATGAATTGACTGGAATTGATCATAGCTCAGTCTACATCGGTTATTTTGGCTAAAGTACCGAGTACATTATTCACTGCGGATAAGTTAAATTTATGTGAAACGTTGACTTTAATATTCCTTGAAAGATGTATCGACCGGCCCACAGGCCGCACATAATCTCGTTGAGTAAGATAGAAGTAAATAAGAATGACAAGAATGAAACAGCTTACGCGGTTTTGTCCCCTCAGGTTGTCATCTCTTACGCGATGTGAAATCAACACTAATCCCGAACGCGTCATCCAGCACGCTCTCCTCAACATCTCCCACACATGCTTTTTGACACTGACGACACCACTCCTCCGGTTCGCAGTTTTTCTTGCGCGTCCTAAGTCGCCTAATTTTTTCACGGAAACAAAATTTCGCAAGCTAATATATAGCAGGCATTTTAGCGAGATTCCGCGCTAATTATTGGAAACAGGGGAAGGATTTTTTTAAGGTTTGTCCTGTCAAGCGCGCGTTTGAGACTAGGGTAACGGTACGATCAACGGCCGCGAGGATCATGTTGCGAAGAGCGATTTGAGAAAGAAAAACTCTGGAAACGACGCTAAAATTCTCCAACTGTCGTAAAAGCATTCGAAAACAAATTCAGCCAAGTTCTAAAATGGTTCTTCGCCGAAAGCCGACCCATTAGTCAGTGTATGGGCATGTGCATTTAGCGGTGGCCTCCTTTTGGGCTCTCAGTTGTGACTGATCCAACTCTCTGTTATCCTAAAAACTATTCGATAATTTGCCGCATACCTCACACTATTCAGACGACAGCGATCTTGTTAAAAGTCATTACTGAATATCGACCTAGGGACAACAATGACTGAGCCTTCATAGCAGCCGTTTTCTTTCCTTTTCCAGGCGGACAGATGGAACAAGCGAGCGAGCGTTTTATAAATAATCTTTCTGTTGTAAGCATGAATTATGAGGAAAAGATATTTGTGAAAGATTGCTGTCAAAATCATTGATCTCACTTAAAGCTTTGATTATCCCACATTGTAAGGAGTTTTCGGTGCAAAAACTGATTGCAGCAGCCAAGCCGACTAAATAAGCGTATGAAATTCTTATAAGAAAACAATTTACTAGCCCCCAAAAGAGTCAAGAGAAATGGGTAAAATAAGGGACTGTGACCTTGAATTTGTGAAGGATTCGAGCTTGAGGACAATCTATTTACTACAAAAGTGGTGTTTGCTCAGTGATGAGGAACTTCCAGTTTAAATTTCTCCACAGACATATAGGAACGAATTCTACCTATCTAAAAAGGGAATTTCAGGCACTGCTCTTTGTTATTTTTCCAAAACAGACAAGGAAACATTAATCTATCTTTTCTGGGAATACCCAGTAACGAAATCCTTTTGGGGAGGAGTTCATATTTTTTTCGTTTCCATTCATTTGATACCAGCTCACACGCCTTGAGTTTTGCATGTCTATGAATGTTAAGTTTTAGAGGAGAGATGTGTGATATTTTAGTAAGCCACTTTCTTCTCGCAAGGTATTAAGTTTATTCCTGTAAATTTAAGAACATCGCTTCATTTATCAGAGAATACCTGCAATAGCGAAATCATGATGATTTATAAATTGAAAATCAAATATCTATCGTGACTCATTCACCGAATAAATTTCAATAGAAATGGCACAAAATACTTCATGGCCTATAATTGTTATATAGTTTAATTTTTGGGCGGGCTCTAAATGTGAGCCTTCACGCAGCCTATAACTTACTCTCCTTATTCTGATCTTAAGACTCTGATAATCAAGTTTTGCTAAACACTGTACTTTAGGTTTCTTTTTAAGTTCTTTCTCTTGTCTATCCCACTCACAATTTAGCCTTTTTGTCTTTCGTAACTGTTAAAATTTTGTTAATAAATTCATTCTTTTTCCTTTTTTTTGTAAATAATGCGTCTCTAAATATGTGTTTGTTTCACAGTATTACATTGTAAGTAGTGCAAGTGGAACAATGGAATTTAAAATAATGGTAATTGAACTGAGTGGAGTGTTATTTGGTCTGAAATCATACACGAAGTTTCAAAATCGAACGAGCGCGTGTTCGATTTGAAATCGCAAGTATTATTGGCCACATTAATCACTCCCGTCGCCTTGTCCTTTATGATTTTTTGAAGAACTCTTAGAACACAACTAATGGAAGGAAAACAATAAAAATGTTTGTCAGACTATGCAAATGATGCGTCAGGATCTGGTCTAAACGAACAGTAAACTAGGATTGTTATGCAACTACTTATAGAAGGATTTACAAAACCTTTTAATACAAGTACATTTACATATTTTGATATTGTTTGTCAGGAAAACACGATCTTATATTCAGCCATTTTAAAAGTTAAAGTATTAGGAAAAGTGTTTATGGAAATGCCTGTTTCTTCCGGTACAGACAATCAGTCGCTTAGATAGCCAAAGTAGGTTAAATTTTGTGGCCGCCATGTTGGTGTACCGTAAAGGAATACCAATATGGCTGCACAATGTTTCGACGAATATCTGAAATTACGAAAAACGCACACACTTCAGACTTGGAGAAGTGTCTTTTTTATTAATCTCCTATATTATCACAATTTCTTGACTTTATCTACCGAATGGTTCTCAAATTATTGCTATTCTATCCTTGGCTGCACTGTCACGCAATAAAAAAAAATAATAATTTGAGAACCATTCGGTAGATTAAGTCAAGAAATTTTGATATTATAGGAGATAATAAAGAAGACACTTCTCCAAGTTTGAAGTCTGTGCGTTTTTCGTAATTTCAGATATTCATCGAAACATTGTGCACAAATTTATAGAGCCCAGTATGGAGCAGCCATATTGGTATTCCTTTACGGTACACCAACATGGCGGCCACAAAATAGTGTAATCATCTTTAACCTACTTTGGCTATCTAAGCGACTGATTGTCTGTACCGGAAGAAACAAGCATTTGCATAAGCACTTTAACTAATACTTTAACTTTTAAAATGACTGAATATAAGATCGTGTTTTCCTGACAAACAATATCAAAATATGTAAATGTACTTGTATTAAACGGTTTTGTAAATCCTTCTATAAGTATCGGGGGTGAAAGCGGAATCATGAATCATGAATCATGGCTGTAAAACATTTCATATGTACCTTACATTTTTAACTTGCCTAAAATCCGACATTCATGATCACTGCTCTAATCGTTATCATATACATTTTCAACAAAGTATTGTATTCAGACAACATACCTTCAGTTTCACTCACGCACGGTGAAAATACGAGAGAAAATAGCCTTCGTCCTCGTATATCTCGACTCTTGATTTCGACCAACTATCGTGTCTTCCGCTGACAGTCAGCTACTATCATCTGAAAACCTGAATAATGTTGCAGTTACGTCATCTCGTAGATTACGTCATTCTGAATCTGGTCATGAGGCACACTTAAAAGAGCAGCTGGACAAGGTTAAGTACGCATTAGGGAATAATAATCAGTATCGCATGAGCATAAATTAAGCTGATGCTTACTGTTCGGAGTTCTGCGGGTCGTTCAAGCGCACACTCATCGGTAGCCTATTATTTGTAAGCAGTTATTTGCAGGTCACGTGGTGGGCTCTCGGTCAGTGAAGAGAGAGAAAAAAAGCATCGAATGATAACAATAATTATCGTAACTGGATATCTACAATTAGCATACCTCAGTGACCGACTATCACGTAAAGGCGCAATCTGATTGGCTACACAGGTGCCGTCTATTTAACAATTAGACGGCAAGCTCGAGGTTTCTATCGGCTGATAG
>OMLO01002199.1_pt1 | contig 15574 bp, 6 predicted proteins | sample 1674811 | NCBI WGS metagenome assembly OMLO01 (sample SAMN06265003, study PRJEB25207) | coral metagenome | isolation source: Coral host | place: Mexico:La Bocana,Puerto Morelos, Mexico | collected 2008-11-13 | reverse complement strand
ATAAAATTTAACTATCTAGCCCATGTTAGCCAATCAAAATCAAGGAGAATTACTCAAGTGAGCAAGTTGTCCAGGTTTAGGTTTTTATTTTCTGTTTTGAATAATTTGTATATTGTAAAGTTGAGCTTAAGGCTGATGCATTAAATATTTCATTTCTCAGTTCCTCGCATTTTTTTATTGACACAATTAGTTGGTAATAGGACTTCGTGTCGTACAATTCAGTGCTCGTAATTTCAAATCGGCCTCGCGCTACACGCTCGGCCGATTTGAAATCACTCGCCTGATTACTCCCTGAATTGTACTCCACTCAGTCCTATTACCATTACTTATCGCAAGACGCGACACAAAATAAAACAACAAAACGTTTTAGGGAGCTCGTCGGAGACGTAGGCTAAAGAATTGCATTAAAATCGAGTTCAGGGAAGCAGCGTGGCTTAGTGGTTGGGCGTTGGACTTGCAATCCGGACGTCCCGGGTTCAAATCCTGCTCCCTACCACTAGATGGATTTGTCTTCGGTGGTCCCGAATTCAACTCCTCCACGCTTTGTAAATAGCCAGCTGGTCAACCTCCTGTCAGTTGGGATTCTTAACAAATTTCTGTTCTATTTGCAATATTTGTTTGCTTATTTACAGTGTCCACAATTAGCACAACAGTGCTAAATACTCTGACACTTAAATAAAGTATTTATTATTTCTATCCTTAGCTTTCTGTATGACTAAATTCATAGAATTCATTGCTGTTGGTAGTATCAACGGTCTTTACCTTCCTAATCAAAAGAGTGTTACCCAATGTTGTTTCAGAAAGACATTGTTTCCAGTTGTCAATTCGATAGCATGTTGGCGGACGAATATTGACTGCAAACGTTTGTTTTTCGTTTACAAAAAAAAGCGTTTCCAGTCCATTACAGTAAAATAATTAGATAAACAGGGCTGTCGATTATACGACAAGGACAGAAACAATAAAACAAGTCGTGAATGATGTAAGTTTTATTCACATTATTGACATAACACCGCGTAAGACAGTTAATAACTACTCTCTGTGAATGAATCAACCGTACGAGTTTCGTATGAGTTATGTATGATAAAATGAATTGTTTGACACAGTGGACCTAGTACATTACTATAAATCAGTTTATAGACTGCTGTTTGCCAAATATTCAATTCTAAATTATACCTAACTAATGCTAACACGACGGCACATCATCCCAGTCTGACACTGGATTTATTTTTGTGTCCTGTCTGCGGGCCACGACCTACAAGAGCTTGTTGCTGAGCTGCCTCTGCCATCCTGTCAAATGAACTAACAAACAAAAACAATTACAAAGCCAGCCACAATTTCGTAGAAAGGACATTTTGTTATTTTTTTCATATGCTATAGGAACTGTAGGCTTACTTTTCAGCAGTTGTTTGACCGTTTTTTCCTCCATTGGAGAAATGCAGTTTTTCAACTTGGAGTCGGGCAATGACCTTTTGTCCTCGCTCTTGAGTATGCAAGGGTTTTTTACTTGGCATATTTTGTGATTTCAAAATCTCGTCGGCTATTTACATGTATTTTGAAAGTTTCAAAAAAGAAAAAAAAACGACATTTGCCCGACTTTGGTGGGTATCAAGAAAAACGTTGCCATCAAGACCTCAGTAAAGTTGTTCTCGATACGGACAAATAACATACACTTCCCCTAGTTTGAATTTTACAATTCTGCAAAAGTGGATATAAGAGAGTGCTGATTTAGTACAAAGGGCTGTTGATTTTGTTTACCTTCTCAGTGTCTGTTCTCTAACCAAGTCTCTCACGGCCTGAGATGTCCGAGCAGCATCACGGTTCTGCAAATCACAAGATGAAAACAGTCACATTCAAAAATAACAAAAAAGTGATTCTCACTCCGGTATGTATAATGATCAGTATAACAATGTTTTGATGTGATAACTTCTTGACTCACCAATCTCCTGATTTCTTCTTTTTCAGTATTCACCATCCTGCTACGTTCATCTTTAACTTCAATGTCTCCCTCGATTTCTCTTTTCCTCTCTTCAAGAGCTTGTTTCACCCTGTATATCGTTATCGATTCAAAGTTTACTATAGTTAAAACAGCTGCCAAATGCCAAATCTGCATTATCTGCAGTCACGTCTAAACAATGTCGTCAATGCTTTCAAAAATATTCAAGCTGTGCGAACCTTTATTAACACATCCAGTTACCATCCAAGCCTCCTCATTCGAGCCTATAGTTGTTGTACTGAGCACGGACACATATCTTATTTAAATATTTAGATTTCTGTCAGCAGATCAGGAATTTAGCCAAAACACTTTGCCATAGCAACACGTATTTCCATGCAATGCTCACTTTAGAAAATTTAATTCGTGTATCATCGTACCTTGCTGAGATATAGAGCGACGTTGCTGACGTCATTCCAAAATTTTTCCTCATTAACTTTACTAAGAGAAGACAGTAATTGGTGAAGTATTTTGCAAAAAGATGTAATCTTCGATGAGAAATCGTTTTTCAACAGTTTGGGTGGTAAAAGCACTACTACCCACAGCTCCACCAAACTGGTTTGACAGGTTGCCGAAGATTACAAAAAAAGGTAAACTTAGGCGTACATACTGTTTTGCCCAATGACAGACCAGAACTATTTGTCAGACTGACTCCAGAAGGTAATACTCACCTTCCCATATTATGCTGATGCTCTTCTTTCTCGGCGACCAGCTGTGATTTCACTTTTTGCTGTTTAGACGCTACTGTCATGTTGACTGTGCCTTGTGCACGCTTGTCTTTCTACAGAACAGTCAAGGTAATATGAGTGAACGATGTAATTACTCTTTCCTACTCGTATATCAGAGGATTGTGGTGGAGTGTTCCTAACAAACAAACACTCAGTAGCCACGGTTCCTTGAGGTGCTCTAATGAAGTGAGATCATTTAACGACCTCAAACTCGAGTTAAAGTTTGACTCCCATACTGACGTAACAGAACAGATTTTTTTATAGAAACTAATGGCTTTTCTTTTTCTTTCTTCTAATTCCCACTTTTCAATTTAGAACACAGTGCGCTTTACAGTTACTCAGTAAGAATTTACAACGAAAGATCTTATTCTCTAGGAGGACATACTCTCCCCAGGGGATCATACTAATTGTACAAAAAAACATGAGCCGCTCAGCGGTACCTCTTTCCTGAAAACCGACAGTTCTCGCCGCCACTCGTCCATGTCGTTTGTTATCTTCTGTAACTGGTCCTGTTGCTTTTCAACGCGTTCTTCTCTTTTTAATCTACAAAGAACAGAAAAATAATTAATATCAGTTGATGACAACTTACCGGAGTTTATGCCACTTAACCTTGTCCCCGCTCACAAAGAATTTTGCTTTATCAAACAGTGCTTTCTGTGTTTAAAACTAACGAGAATTCTCCATGTAATTGTCCTACATGTAGGTTTGTGTTTTGCTGCCTCGTGACTCGGTTATGCGAGATAAGCAATCCATTTTGTATTCCAAATACACTGATTATTTTAAACAATTCAGAACTGAGGGCGAAATTTTCACTATACAAGGTTGTTACTTCTAGAAAGCTATGCTGACGAGGGTGAAAAAAAAAACCAGATGTAGAAAAAATAATCAAGTTGACCTTACTACTTAGTACCTCATTAACAGTTACTTTGACGAGACTTGATTTACGCGATTTAAAGTCCCGCGAAAAAAAAAGATCCGAGAAAATCAAAAACGCAAAATTTAGTATAATCCTTCATTTAAGTTTTCCGTCGACTAGGAGTTTGCTTACTGGTAAGAGGGCTCACATTTCAGTTGATTGAGGCGATCCTTATATCGAGTTAAATAGTACATCGGTTGCTTATATCAGCGAACTTTTGAAAGATATTTCTATGTTTCTGACATTGTTGAACATTTCAGCCTGTTGCTCGGTGCGTTTCTATTTCGTTATGGTTAATTTAATGCAGAAATAGACGTTTAAAAAACGAGTACCAGTTACTTGATTTGCAAAATTCAATTACCTTGAAAAACGGCGATTCGTCAAAATCTCGAGATTTAAGTCTCGCGAAATATTTATTTTCCAAATTCGCGAAATTAAAGTCGCGCGAAACTAAGTGATAACAACTGAAGGTACATTACTGACTGGAGATTGTTCAGCCTGCAGTATAAACTGAATATTAGTCAGACTCATCTTTATCACGGTCTTTGTACTTACTTATTAAAAACTATCTGATTATCTTTTCGAGCCAACTGTTTCTGGTAATTCATCAGAGCGTTTTGATGTTTAACTGCCACTTCATGTTTTAGGTTCTCCTCCTCTTGACTGTGAAAATTAGCAAATGAGAATTACAACATGCTTTGTGGGAAAACGATGAAGTGGAACTCAGTGTTAGCTAAAACTGTAAAACATCTAAATTCTCCATAAAATACCAACCAGCATCCAAACTGACAGGTAGAGAGAATCAATCAAATCATCAACTCGGTTTTAACGTATCACAAATTCTCAAAATGACATTAAAAGAGAGGAACAATAGATAGCGTGTGTTGATTGGGTTTGAACATCACTCAGGTATGCTCCATGTCCTCTCGGTCCATTTTCTTCTAAAGTTCAATTGGAATCAGTCACAATGTAATCAGGTCGAAAATGCCTTTCCCCTTATATGTCCACTAAAACACACCTTTAACCTGTTTGTTAAAAAAAACTGTTTCTCCTAAAGCCGCGCTTTCTACAATTTTGGGAACAAATTCTCACCTTCTTACAACTTTGATGATTTTGTCATACATACAATAATGCATTGCTTTGTGATTGATTAGGACATAGTTAGTGGAAATAATTAAATAGACTTTCTGAATTCCAACAAATGACAAGGTGACAGTCTCTAACTCTCCCCTGTTTTAAAGTTTCCTTATATAAGTTCCACTCCTTACACTGACCTTATCCGTTGAGCCAGTTGCCTTCTTGTTTTAAGATGCCTGTTTCGCACTGAGTGATTCCGACCTTGAACTTTCTATTACACAAAGAGCAAAAGAAATGAAATGGCGTGGTCTGTGTATCACGTGCATGTCTGTAAAATGACAGACAGTCCAACTAAAGCACTAATAGCAATTCAGGTGTTGCCTCTAACAGTAAAGCTTACCATATGCTCTTGAGAGAATAACATATTTTTTTTTGTAAAGGCGTTTTTATGTTTGTCTAAAAGATTTAGCTGGGTCATAGTACGATGTAGTTCTTCCTCTCGTTTTTTCTGCCAGAGATTTTCTTCCTAAGTAAAAAAGCAAACACAAACAAATAAATGAGTTCTACTGAAGAGGCAGCCAAGGTACTGAATGAATAACTGCCAACATATGCTAACAAGTATATAAATTTAAATTACTGTCTTGTTACTTAACTGCTCACTTGCTGTCACTTACCAACTTAAAATCTTCAGCTGAGCAGTCTAGAGATGGCAAACCAATCAAACATCATAAAAATAGTAAATACCTGCTTCTGTTTTTTCTCGGCATCTTGAATTTTCTTGGCAAGGATTTTGTTACCCTGGTGATTGAACCGAATTATATATTATTAATGCCTATTATTATTTTATTAAGTTCTGAGCTGCAGGTCGGTGGGGGTAACAAGGTAATTTGGTAAGTAATGTACACAACATCAGTTCTTAAACATCTTTAGTTAGCATAAAATCTCTTAAGATCATGAAATTTGTTTTGTTGACTTCCTTCGTAACAACTTGAAAAGTGTCAAAAGTATGAGGTATTTAAACCGCTGATGTGTTAATTTGTTTATATTACCTGTGTCATAAATTAAACTGACCTTTATTTGTTCTTGTTTTCTCTTTTCCATCTGCCAAGTGTAGTCCTTTGATAAAAGCACCTCTAGTTTGTCTTTTTTTAACCTCTGTTCATTTCTCAGTCGTCTAGCTCGCACTTCATACTAGTATTTTCATAACAAGGACATTAATATAATCCTGGTGCAAGAGCAGATCATCAAAAGTCTATTTATTTCTATTCATTCCTGAAAGTGAACATGTAGAGTGTGTGAAGATTACCTGTTTAGCATCCTTGGCTTTGTATGTGTCCCAAATCTCTTCTTGTCTTTGTCGATGCCTTGCTTGTCTTAGTTGTTCTTCTAACTTCCTCTGTTCATCCCATTCCATTTCTAACATCAATCGCTCCTTACGAGCCCTCTCTTGTTCTTTGTGTCGTGACATCATTAAATTCACAATGCGTTGATCCTTCAAAAATTAAAGTCAAACTCAAACTTAAACCTAAATTTTTACAAGGTATCTTTGAATGGATAAGTCAGCATTCAAACATACATGCAGGTAAGTACAAAAAAGTATAAATTTTATACATGTGCTACTTAATTTTGCTACCCTGAAAAAACAAAACAAAAATACGGGTAAATTGCAAGTTTTGCAACTCCCTGGATGCATGTCTAATCAAGTACCATGCTGTATGGGGATGTTCTTATGTTCAATACTATTGTCATCTGTACACTGTGGTAAGCTCCTACCTTTTCTGACAAGCCTTTTCCATCTGAAGCACTTGGTATTGAATGTAAAAAATCAATGCTATCCATGGAAGCTGTTCTCTTGATGTGCTCTGGACCTCTTCTTCTGAATGAGCCTGAAGATGATGGTTTCTTACTTGCCCATTGAGACTGATTGCCGCTGGTTGATGACCAGCTTCTCCTTACGCTAGCTTCCTCTGCCGTTTCTGAGTCAGAGCTCTCTCCATGTGCCACAGACCCTCCTCTGGGACTCACTGGGCTGCGGCTTTTAGTACTTGATGGGTAACTGCTACAATGAATACAGTTCATTAAACTCTCAACTGCAAATGCAGATTCTATAACCCGTGTCCCATGTACCATTACACATGTGTCTCATCATACATTACTGCACAGATGATACCATGAAGCAAGCATGTTCTGTTGTTAGTTACATGACTATTCAATGTTTGTAAGTGTTTCATCAGAGAAAATTGTGATGCAGAGATCAACCCTGTGATATGGGGTCACCCTGTACAATAATCCTGTAGTATACTGGTAGACCACATGACAGTGAGTCAAGTACTATTAGTTGAAGTAAAAGTTTTGTTGGAAACATAGCAGTGAGGGTGAATATTGACAAACCTGTATTTAGTTTTACCAGTCGGAGGTTTTTCAGCTTTTTCATCCATCAAATACACATTCTCTTTTCCTCTGAGATCAAGTGGACTTGCAGCCCTAAAAATGAAGCTGCTGTAAGGCTAGGGTTTATGTTTTTGTAAGTGTTGTGACATAAGCATAGGTGGGGAGGAGCTCTCATGTGAAAGACACACTGTCTATTAAGTAAGGTTAAGTCAGCATATGAGCCAAAGAGCTCATCAGACAGGAGCTTATCTGATTTCTGCAGCAAAAAGCAACTAGGAGTATTTCTACCCCCCCGGATCTGTACGCTAGTCCATCGCAGGGTTAATCTCACCATTAAGATTACGTACCCATTTCCACACCTGGGCTTGAGCCTTTAGCAAGATTTGAAGCTCAGTCCAAACAGGAAATGTTTGGCACTTGAACACAACCAAACACTGTTTGGTAAACCAAACATCTTGCCACTCAGTATGAGATTACCATGTTTGTCACCAAACAATGTTTGTTCCTGTTTTATTGCCAAACACATCCTATTTGGACAGGGCTTAAGTCAAGAATCAGCCAAATCTGGGATCTGTAACATCCTTGAATCTATTTTCTTGCCAATGAAAACTATCAGATAAGTCTTTTCACATATTTTTGTTGTTTTAACTTAGTAATTGAAGTAAATCCTGCATAACTACTGCATTATTATAATTTTAATTCCAACTGGAACTCAGCCTACCGACATCACAATAACATTGGAACAAGAAAAAGTTGAAAAAAATGTCTAACCTGTGATACTTGTGTGTGTCGACATGTTTAGAAGACATCCATCCATTTTGTTCTTCTTCTTGATCTTCATTATAGGAGTTCTTTTGTACTGTGAAGCTACCTAATGCATCTTTCCTACCAGTGGTATCTGAGAAAAAGATTTCATTTCAAAGATAGAGTGGACTAAATCCTTGACCTACCACTGATAGCCATAGCATTCTCAACAGACTTAAAAGATGCAACTTCCGCTGCAAAAAAATTCATGACCTGTAAATCTGGACAACGTGCAATATGAGAAAAGGCTAGAATTAAATGTAGCCTGCAAGCAGGCTCTCTCCTTTGGTAGCATGAGCAAAGCTGTCATGGAACGAAACAAAAGCTTCCAGGGATAAATGATACACTTTAATTGATTCTTAGATGCTAAGCCATATTTATGTTTGATAATTGTTGCTGGTTTTGGTCAGATTAATGGGACCTTTTATTTTCACTAATCAGAATGTTTCATTTGTGGACGAACATGCTGTATTTAGAAAACAATGTTATTCCATACAAGCTCTCATTTCTCCTGCCAGACCCCAACCTCCCCAACGTGACATAACAGCCTGCTCACAGGCCAAATTAAATATGAACAAAAGAGAAAGTAACATGTTTTTCATAGTTTCTTCCAGGTTTGAATGACAGGTAAATTCCTAACAAGGAAATCCTTGTCTGAAAAAGGATTGATCTGAAACTGACATTAGAGCAGTTGGGACTCTAATGCATATCACATGGCATGTGTCACACAATCTAAGGTTAGTGGGCATGTCAGATTGAAAAGCTATCAATACACCATTTTACTATAATGAGTATATAAAATTAAAAACAATAGCTTGGCATGGCATTTTAGAGAAAACTAAAACAACTGTTAGTAAGAAAACCTAACATAAGATCCACTTGGAATATCTGTAAACATGTAACTTGTAAATCAAGAAAACAGCCATTATTGAAAGTTTTACCTTGGTGCGCTGAACCTTGGTGCGCTGAACTTGAAAAGTGTTTTCTTTCTTCATTGATGACAGTAGACTCTGTATTCTTCTCTCTAATTATTCTCTCTCTTTCTTCTCTGCACAACTTTAATTTCCCTATTCAGATAACATAGATTGAGTTCAACACCTTCAAATAGTACATGCACATTAATTAATATATTATCTATTTACAAGTACAAAAAATGAATTGATCATCCAGACATACTGACAGTAGACTTCCCTATTCTCACTGTTTGTGATTCAGAATATTTGTAAATAGATTTATAATTAATATACATGTATGATTTGATATAATAAAGAAGCAAACTACTAACAGCTTTTTTGTTTCAAAATCTTTCATTGTTACTTTGCCCACTTTGGCGAACATGACAAAAAGGCCATTTTACATAATCTTTGTCTGTACAAAATGAAGCAATCTCATTGGTTTTTGGTCCAGGAAAATCATGCCACTGTCAAACTTGAGTTGAATGGCTTCTCGTGGAATGAAAACTTACAACAAAAGCAGTATTATTCAACTGCAAAATCCACAAACCTTGCTCCAGAAAAATCAAGGTAGTTTTTGTTATCAGAGCAGCCCTGTGAGCTGAAAAGCTTGGATGTGTTGAATGTTTTGAATAAATTAATGTGATACACATTTTGTTTATTGGGTTTGTTAAATTCGAGACAAAGCAAGACTAATTTTGTGTTTGGTTTATTCTCACTCAACTGCCAAATGACTGCTTGATCATTTTTATCTGCATCATCTTCTAAAAAAGAAATGGCTTTTTCTTACTTCTTTCTGCTTCTTGTACCTGTTCAATGCCCCAATAAGACTTTTTTGTACCTAATCTTCGCCCAGTCATGTAAAATATAATCTTTATTCTTAAAACGTTTCGCCATTTTAAAACACAGAAGGAAAAATTTTATTAATGATGATGCCAATCATGCATCTGTCCTCTAATAGAGCGTAGGTGAGAACCAATCAAAATGCGAGAATAACTTTCCTATTATATAAATATGTATATAGCACTGCTCTTCAGAGTGGATCACTTGATGTATTGGGTGACTTTAGATACGTTAACATAGTTACCAGGCCTTGGACAGCTTCCTTGTTTAAATTTGTATTGATTTGACACATACTGGGTGTTGAGAAAATGCAAGAAAAAAATAATTTACACATGTCAAGAAATTAAGTCTACTACAGTGCAGTATATAACCTCATGATTAAGAAATTTTTTAAAGTGAGTCTAGCAGACTTCTCTGTATAAATCCTTGCCTGCATTTTCTCAAGCACCCTTAAATAATTACATATAAACAAGGACATGACAAACATATGCCAGACAAGTTTCTTTTCCTTGGCTAGGATAAATCTGAAACTCACTGAGTCTCTGCCGTTCATGTTCCTGGAACACTTGACGGACAGCATGATGAGAATAGTCAGTGTCATAAAGTGACTTGAATTCTTCTACAAACTCCTCTAGTGACTTGTGTAACAATTCCACAGGCTAAAAAACAAATCATGACTTGAATCAATATACATGTAAGTACAGTAACAGGTTTGTGGCCCTGCACTCAAAACACATCCATGATGTGTACACTGTAGATGAACATTCAGGCCTAGTGTCTGCTTAAATGCAGTTTTATTACTACAGGTAGTACTGAAAAGAAATGACAGAGATCCAAAATTGTTCCTCAGAACTAACACTTGTCAACTAATTTTTTTGAAACTTTCCCTGAATGTTCCCTACCAAGCACTTCTTAGGTTTTTAGATTAAAGAGCCATAGTAAGGGAATAAAACTATGTACACCAAAATACTACCATAGTATTTTTATAGCGAGTGCACATAGTCTATGTGCACTCGCTAATGATGTAAAAATAATACATGGTAGCAATGTACAGTTGCAGTACTGAGGAATCACCTTAACTGGTACAGAACCATAAAAAGTTGATAACATTACAACACAAGGGATTATTTGGTCTGGTAGCAAGCTCCTATAGAGCTGCCAAGTACATAGGATATAAATAGGATTAAATAAATGTTTTAATTGCTAATTTCACTGTATTTAGACCTAGACTAGTATTAACAATATATATTCAAACACTTGACATAAAAATTTGTATTTGGTAATGGCAACAAGATGATCCAAAATGTCCATTATTAGTATTTATATTTTCATTAAAAAAAAAACACATATAGTTGTATTATTGATTTGTTTAAAGTACCTTTATTCCAAACCTTCCACAAGCCTAAAACAAACAAACCAATATATTATTTTACAAATTTTATTAACAGCAACTGAAAAGTTAATGTCAATTTTTTACCATTGCTTTAATGCAAAAAATGCAAATAAAATAAGCTAATTTGTAAAATTTTACTTGACCTTATATAGCAGGGTAAATTAAGACAAACTTCTCAACAATATGACAACATTGTCAGTACTAGCTGAAGGTAACATCAATGCAGCAAACAAATGATTTGATAGTTGTCACATAAAGCTACAAGAGTCCTTAGAGAGACAACAAAGCACTCGCCATGCACATGCAAATGATATAATTTGTTCCTTCAGCTCTAAAAAGACTAATCATTGTCCAGGTCTGTCTCCTGTCCTAACTGGCTCACTACGTCAGTAGTAAATCTAGTTTCTACTTCCTGAACTGTTATAAGTTACTCATGTCACCATAAAATTAATAATACATCTCACCTCAAGAGACCTTGGGCTTGTCAGAACATAACGACTGTGTTGAGCTTTAGGTTCCTCAAAATTAAATAGATCAAGATGAAGATCTGCTACTTTTGATGCTTTTCCTGAAAAGCAAATTAGCAAATTAAACTGTAAGTTACTCTACAACCATCAATATAGATTTTTGACAGGTGTAACTAAGTGTGCCAGCAGCTGGAAATTTTATAGCCAACAGTAAATTATTTGCTTTCTCTTTCACTAATCCTTGCTAATAACAAATAAAACATCTCTGACCTTTACTGTCCTACTTCTGTTATCCTCCCAGCTATTAAAAAGACTTTTGTCATGGCCCTAATCTTCCAAATCAATGTAAAAATTTCAAATCTATCCTTCTTGACACACTACAATTATACTTGACATATGCTTTCTGGTGTGCTTGAAAAGCCTTGCAGGCTCAGTGCACTTCATCATTGTACTGGCGTGTTCCAGTGTGGCTGTCCCTGGAACGTTTTGGTCGCAGGATTGAGTAGTTTTCTACACACTATGTTTCAAGCAGGTTACTATTATAGCCGGCCTACTTGTGTAAAGGCTTTTGTTTATAGGATATATTAACATTGGTGCCTCGGGATTTGGCAGACTTTTGGTTAAGGCCTCAGGCTCCCCCAGTCACAAGCCCCTTAAGCTCTGGGCTGTGCTGTCAGTCCTGAGGTCCCTTCAGCTTAACATGGTGGGATTGCCAGGCATGGGAGCATTATACTGTCTAGAGGCCAGCTGGTCACTGTGGAGGCCCCTGGATATCCCAGGTACCCATCTTCCAGTTGTAAATTACTAGTTGGTTGTGCAGAAAACACTCTAGCAAAACTCCAGGGTGCTACATGCACCATAAGGATGAGAACTCAAATCTTACTATACAATGAAGTAATAAGTTCAACTTGTGTCCTGGGACCTAAATCTTGTTGGGTTTTTTCCATGCGCATGATTCTCCTGAAATTACATCTTTCTCAAACTTAACCCTGTCAAGCAAGACATGTTGGCAGCTAGAGTCTGCTAGACAAGAGTGGCAGTACATTTGTATAGTACATGCACAGTTTGAGGGTATTGCTACATGTACCAGTAGCACTTACATGTAAAACAACACATTATGAGTCTAGAAAATTAGTACATATACGTGGAACATAAAATAGAATTTTCGTGTTTCAGGCTTCCGATAAGAACATTTGGACTCAACCTTACTAGACTTGGTACTTCAAATGATGTCACTAACTACTTTTAAATTGCACTGAATCTTCGACATACATGTACGTGTAAAAGTGCTTCCTGTAAAACCTTTTCCTTTTTCAGAAAACCTGAGTTCTATATTAGTACATGTAAATGTAACATACTAAGTGAATATAATTTGTACTAATAATGATTGTGTCTGTTTTGTACTCGCAGATCAGCTGTGTATGAATAATACCTTGACTGGTCTTTTGTCAAACGAAATGATGACCTCACTTATGTGGAATTTAAAATTTAACGTAAGCTTAATGACTTTTTTTTTCCATTAGCTTTGATAAAAGCAAGTTCTGGTTAAGTCTACATGTATTTAAAGTTATTACATTCCATTTTATTCCCAACACATGACAATTGTAGCTAAACTAAGCTTAAAAAGCTTGCATCACGATCATAGAAGTCATAAAACCCCATTGGGGTTATGCCTACCTTGCAGATCAAACCGAACTTCACCAGACGTTCTTTGCCCTACTTAAAAACAGTAACACTGCCGTTAGATAAACACTACAGCTATGAAAGCAGCTTAACAAGCCAACAATCATCATGTACCTTTTCCAGTTTGTTCAAATAATGTTTCCCACTCATCGCTTGTGCTGCTGTTGTCAAGGCGCCGTTTATCAACTTTTACGGGAGATGATTGTGCCCTTCTGAGTTCCCTCGACATTTATCGCCAGTCCTGTCACTTCTCTCGGGAATTTACTTCCAGCAGGTTCACCATTGACAGTTTTTTCCTGTTAATGTTGTTATAATATGCTTTTTGTGTGGTTTGCATTCATTCGTTGCATACATTTCCCTCGTTCGTTGAAACACAACTCGTTACCAGTTTCTCTGCAAAAGTTTGTTGTCGTCACCGAGTCTCACCGAGCGAGTTCCTGGGACCGGAATAGACTGCTGACCACAAGAACCTCGGCCGCTTTGCGAGAGTACTATATATGTACCTCTGCAGCGAAGTTGAGTACTGTAAATTATCCATCTTGACTTACTTTTTCAAGGTAAATATCACGTTATATTCGTTATGGAAACTCATATCCTTACGTTCCGATCCTCTTGGTATCTTTCGAACACCTGGCCTGCCATGGCAAGTGTGTTTTATTACTGTGATGATCAACAGCTAGTTAAAAGAGGCCTGTTCCAAACGTCGTCCTGCTGCCATGCCGAACTCAAATAAATTTGGCCTGGCAGTGGGATGACAAAAAGAATGGCAATGGTTTCAAACGTCGAATATAATTCAGTTGCGCCGAGGATTGGAGGAAGTTGGTTGCGGTTAAAAGGGATGACTGGAAAGGACCTCATTAAGTATTTAACTGCAGAGCTTCATTTACATATGTCGGTGTTCTTTGAAGAACGAGGTATATAAAGTCTGCAGTTGAATATTTAATGAGGTCCTTTCCTTTTAACCGTGACCGAAGAAGTTTGCTTCGCTGAAGATCAGAAGGCTGATGCAGCAGACTCAACCTCATTCCTAGGACTTTTCTCTTTGAATTTTGGAGGGGCGCCCCTCCCAAGCTGCACTACAGGCATGTGGCACGGCAAGTCCTGCCATGCGAAATAGCACAGGCCACCAACAAATTGCTTGCTGGTGTTCCATCTTGGTTCATGTGCAGCCATTTGACTGGAAGGTGCATTCTGTATATATCCCTCCTACAGCTTATGTGGACTCCCTCTTTGCCTGCTACCCTGTAGATTTCACCGGAGGGCATGGTTGAATAAGTGTATTTTCATTTTCAACTGGTTACAGTGTTGCATATTGTAACAAGCTCAACTTTTTGATCTTTTTGACCAAACAATCAAGTACAGTTCTCTTTTCATCTGATGTGGGCTTCTGTGGTGTAGATACATTTATTGTGTTCCTTTAATTGCTGACCAAACAAATCTGGACCTCTAGATGTCCACAAACCAGTAAGCAGCACTTGTCACTGCCCAAGGCTCAAGGTCTGTTGAGAATTCTTGAGTGAAGTCCTTGGATAGTTTGAAGATCGTTATGAGAGTACCATCCAGTGGAAGAGTTCTACTATTATACAGACAGCTTCTTAAGCAAGCAAAGGCATTGCAATATACAGATTATGACTTTTTTCGAAGGTCAGTAAGACGAGAATTTGAGCAACAAAAAGATGAAGTGGAGACCAAAGTAATCAAGGAACAATTTGAGGTAATGTAGAGGTGTAATATTACACCCGTTTTTCCCAGGGGGGGGGGGTGCAACAAAGTATATACATTTAACAAATAGATTCCATGTTGCTGTGCGTCTGTTCAGTAATAGATCACAGATGACATCAAAATGTGGTGAGAACAAAAAAGTGGCACATGAGGCGATAGCTGAGTGTGTCACTGATGTTCCACATTTTAACGTCCTCTGTGACCTATTACTGAACAGACGCACGGCAACAAGGAATCTTTTTGAGTATCTTTTCCGAGTCATTCTCTAAATGAGAAACAGGTTTTTCTTTAGTTCTTCCTGCTTATCGTATCTGTTCAATGCCTTGACAAGACTTTTTTGTACCTTATCTTTACCCAGTCATGTAAAACTTTATCTCAATTTTGAAAATGTTCTGCCATTTTGAAATGAAGAAGGAAAACTTTGTAATGATGACATCAATCTTGTGTCTGTCCTCTTATAGATCATAGGCAAGAACCAATCAAAATGCGAGAATGACTTGGGTTATTGTATACATACATATATATATATATGCAGTTAGATATAGCTCGCTGGCATACAAAGCTCTGCTTTCATGTCCAGTTTGAGCACTCTACTAGGATGAGTCGT
>OMLO01002197.1_pt1 | contig 15576 bp, 9 predicted proteins | sample 1674811 | NCBI WGS metagenome assembly OMLO01 (sample SAMN06265003, study PRJEB25207) | coral metagenome | isolation source: Coral host | place: Mexico:La Bocana,Puerto Morelos, Mexico | collected 2008-11-13 | reverse complement strand
GCAGGAATTTAATGTCCCAGTATTTCCACAGTAATGGGAAATTTTCCCATTCAATTCCCAAATGGGAATTGCCAAACATTTCTTGTGTTTAAGAATGTAAATATTTGCTTATTTTTCACAGCAAGCAATGTTTTTGTTTTTTTGTGAGAAAGCAAAGAGGGCGGGGTGAGTATTGTGCACATTGTAATGAAGAAGTGGAAACTATCATTTTGGTGGACGGATGCAAATTCATTGAGAAAGATGGCCTAGATTTTACCTTCATCTGGGTCCATGATTGTCGAGATCAACACAGTGGGATCAGGGATGGATGAACACGAGACGAGTCCAAGAGGAACTGGCAGCTTGACTACATGGCACCACATGGAGAACCATCGCGAGTCTTTCTTAATTTGGCCTTTTTTTGACCGGAATTTTAACCTTCAAATGGGTAAAAGTTTCAATTTCATTTTATTTTATGTTTTTTTCATGATCCAAGTCCATCCGAGTTGATCTGACGTGGACATTTGTACCTGCCTTTTCATATTGTAGCGAAGCTAGGATTTCGTGACTGGTGTTGAATGTCATGTTTGTAAGGCTTCTTTGTAAACACAGTCGGGTATTGTTGTGTCTTACCAGATTTCCTGTGGTTACACTGCAACAGAGGCTTTCTTTGAACTGGGATAGTGCCTCTTTGTTTTGTTTCTGTATAGCCCTTTGTGTTCGTCTAGGATTTAGGACCGTAGTTAGGTTATGTAAAGAGAGTTGAAATTAAACCTTATGTTATGGCGAACTTAGTCTGTTTACGTTCGCGTGTGCCCTTTTGCCTTGACCCTTGGAAATGTTACAATATATTCACTTCAATTTATAAAAAGTACTAGTCAATAACAATCAGTAAAATTTCATAATTAATCACACTAATTCTACTAATAATGAGGATGACAATGATAATAATAATTATAATAGTAATAATAATAATTTATTTAGGTTTTAAACACTGAAAATGACTTTGCTGCTCCTGCTGCTGCTGCTCATTCTTCAGCAATAACAAATGTTATGAAAGCCATGCTTTGTTTTTGAAGAAAATAGCAAGTTTGCTTATTCCAAACATTGTCTTTAACCTTAAACTGGCATCTTCCCTATATATATTAGGTATACATACCTACCACGTTTAGCCTTTGTTGTAACCAAATAGAGGTTCATTCCAGTCATCTTTTTATAGGATTCAATGGTGAATTCTGCATCAAGAATCTCTTCCAAATTGTAATTTGCTAAATAAGCATCAGCCATGTCTATTAACTTGCCAAAATGGCTAATCTGATTTGGGAAAAAAAGATTCTGTGCCTTTGACAGACACTCATTAAACTGTGCAGCCCTGTTTATGTTGAGAGACCTGGTGCTCCCACCTTTTCCTTTTTTCACCTGAATAAACTTTCCACCAGTGAAGTGGTTCCAGCCAAATTCTACCTTAAGAGTTGGCTTTAAATATTTCTTTTTCCTTTCTGCACCACCCGGCTCTCCTTGCCGCTTTCCCCTGCTATTGAGTGCATCTTTCAGACGTTCAACTTTCTTATCTCGATCATGCCTTTTTGGGGCACAAAATGCCCTCAAGGCAATGTCGTTTAAACCCAGCTGATCAAAATTATGATCTGTCACATTTGATAATGCAAACCTATCAATCTGTGAAATGTAAAAGAACAGTGTATACTTAACTGAATTTACTGAAATGCCTGAAGTGTTTTGTACAAAATGCTTCTGATAGTCATTTAGTTACTTTAGCCTGGTTACTAGCTCTGTGAGTGGGCAGGATAATCCTGCACTGTGACAAGATAGGGCTCTCTTGCCCACTTGGAATAAGCCGATATATCCGTGTCCTGCAAGAAAACAGTGTCTTTCTGCCTTTACTGACCAATATCTTTCGGTCAAGTTGGCTGGATATTAGCCATGTTAAAGTTTAACATGTTTATGGAGACACAGCGGTTCATAAACATTCAAAAAAGAACTTGGCCGATATCCGACTACACAGACCTCACCTTTGGTCAATAACCCATATATAGTACCGAGATGTACGACTTGTGCAGACATACTACAGACTTTACCACTTATATCATATTTCTCATTTTCATTACCGAGAGCTAGCTGTAATCAGGCTATCCAGAGCGATATTCAGGATAACCTGAGTGATATTCAGGCTAACTAGGCCTTAATGCTAGTCTGTCGTCTGAAGAGGTCCTACACCTGACACTACATACAAAAAGCTAATAATCAAGCCACATGTTTCTAACTCTTCTATAATTCACTGCTTCCTCTTTATACAACAGAGGTCGCACTAACAAATAAGAAACAAAGGAAAGAAAAAGAAACAAAAACCCTGCACTTGGTAGCCTGTGTAGTTAACAATCGGTACGTAGTATCAATATTGCTTACCTTCTGCTTTTCAAATTCGTTTATAATGCTCTCCTGAATGCCTCTTTGGTGTAGAACATCCAAAAACTGAAAGAGGAAAAATCTAATTTTCAGTTTCAATTAACTAAAAGCATCCACTAAGAGTGACAGCTGCATCAAACTAGATTAATGTTCAGGGATACTTACATGACTGTAACTGTTATGTCCGCCATTACTGACTAATGTTTCATGCTGTTGACTGAAAAAATCTGAGTTATGCATTTCGATACAAACAGCTCAGATTCCAAGTTGTTCATGTGGAATTTTAAGAACTCGGATTTTTGCAATAGAAATCCAAGTTGTGTATTAAGAAATTAGACAACTTGGATTTGTGTGGTAAAAATCTGAGTTGTTTATTTAAAAATTACACAACTCTGATTTTTGTGGTAAAAATCCAAGTTGTTTATTTACAAATTACACAACTCAGATTTTTGTGCCAAAAAATGCGAGTTGTTTATTTAAAAATTACAAAAATCAGATTTTGGAAACAAAATATTGCATCAAAATTTGTAAAAAAAAAAATTGTTGATGTCCTATATGGGCCACCGTAGGTTTGTACATTTTCCATGGCATTTGTATTTTCCTTTGTTCCCTTCTGTTTGATGTTTCAATCTTTTCTCTAGCTTTTTGAATGACTAATGAAAATAATTAGTTGTGATTGGTACATACACCTGTAGTAACTGAGTTCTATTCATGGGATTCTGGGGTATGTATAACACCCATAGAAAATGATACGTGTAAATTTGCATATATACATGTACCTAAATTATTTCCTAAAATTTGGTTTTTATACATTGTAAGCTAAATAATAGGGTCTGTTTTGGTTGTCTCCTCACCTTACAAATGAAGTGTCTTGTCATTTCTTCTCAGTGGCTCTTTTTCCTTCTCATAATTTCTCTGTGCTTGTTTCATTTCAAGGTTTGTCTTCTTTTCCACTTCAGCTTCCGGAATGTAACAGAGAGCTTCTGTATTGAGCTGGCTGTAAATTTCCTTTGTTACCTCTACAGCTCCTTTTCTGGCGTGCTTAACTTTTTTAGCTAATTGTTTAGCAAGTAAATGTGGATTTTCCTTTCCCTTTCCTGAATTGACTGGAAAGAGAGCTTGAGTGCTGCTGTGGTCCAAGTGACATTCCTTGCAGTTATTTAAGGAGTGCTCACGCTTTTTCACCACAGAAAGCTCTTGCCAACTCTGTACTGAAAATTTGGCCAAGAAAGTATCTCTTTTGGACTTCTTTTGCAGAATCCACTTACAAATAATTGCTTGTAAAGGAGTAAGTCTCTTATTAAAAGTTGAGATGTTGGTCTCAAAGGCCTCAGAGTATTCTTCAAAGAAACTGCGGTAAATGTTAAACCGCTCTTGTAGTATTCATGACTTAAACTTTGCATTCATCTCCTTTTCTAGGTTTTACCGCATCCTAATGGGTAAATACTTTAAGGTGGTACTGTAATACAGTTTATAAAAACTCCAAAAATTGAGTAGATGTCTACTCACATGAATGGTAGTGATTAAAGTTTTAGTTCTAATCCACAAGCAAAAGCAATGGCAACACTAAAGCCAAATATCCTTTATTTACACATGAAACGAGATTTAGGAAAAATGCTTGTCAACCTTTTACTTAAGTTCAAAATTTGACATATCATTACCTTCATGTTTACATTGTTAAAATCATGATTACAAAAACAGTTTACTACTAACAATTGCATCAATTACAGCCACTGCCAATTCTCCATAAAAATATGCTGTTATTGAGAAAAGGCTGGTGAGGTGGTCGAATTATCTAAGTTTACATATAATAATGTAGAGGACTTAAATTTCTTTCAGATAACACACAAAATTACCAATAACCAGATTGTTGTATGAAGGAGTGTTTGGAAAGTCTTGTTCCAGTGCATTATATTTAACATTGTTCTAGTTTATTAGGGGACTGTGCTGCAAAAGCTGCTTCACCAAGATCTGGTTCTTTGTAGCTTAAAAAAGCACATTTCATAACAATATTGGAAAGAGGAATTATTTTCTTCGTTTCTTTTGTTACTGGAATTACATGAGACAATTCCATGTCACATGGATTATCAGTAAGTTTGGATCATGTCTTTGAGAGAGCTCTTGAATAACTATATAATTAAAAGCATAACAGTTACAATTATACATACAACTTTCCTGTCCCAGGACAACTTGGTTTATATTGAGAAAAATACATTTGTCCAAAGTTGACACGAGTTTTGCCTAATTGATACAACACGGTACAACTCTTTCTTATATGGACTTGAATGGAAAATCTCCTTCGCTCTCTTCAATCTCGTAAAGGCAAGAACTTTCTTTGAGTCTCAAATGTATCCTAATACATCTGCTAAAGCAGCAAATTCATCTTCAGTAAGTTTCAATGAAGAACGAGCGCCAAGTGCATACGTGTTATGCAGGATTTAAGACTGTTGACTGCTATTCTGCACTCCAGTAAGATTCTGATAGAAATTACCAGTGTCAGAATGATTTTTAGGGACTCAACCGTTTGAGGCAGGTTTTGTATGAATGACACAGCTGTAACTATCTGAGAGGCAACATTTTGTGTTCCATGTATCATTTTTGTCTTCAAAGTTGAAAACAAGAATGAGTCCAAAGTGGTCCAAGCTCCCTTGCTGATTTTGGTAAATCCAAAAGGTTGTGAATATTGATAGTTTGGTAGTGCAGTTCCTACAAATATGGAAACATTAAACAGAAGTACTCCAAAAGTGTTCGCCATTGCTGTAATTCCTGTTCAGAAATCGAGTCTTGTAAAAGAATAAATAACGCTTGGCTAAGAATGGCAAAGTGTTGAAAGTAGTTTGCACCTAAAATTCCAAGCAAAGCTGGAATATCATAATAAAGAAGAAAAGACCTTAGCTCAGAGGCCTTCCAGTACTTCCTGTGATGCTCAATAGACCTCAGAGTCCTCTCGATTTCAAGAGGAGGGTGAATTTGAAGTAGTCTTTTGTCAGCTTTTGAGACCATTTCACTAACGCTAAATGGCTTGTTGGCTTGTTGTTGAATACATTCTATAAGAATATTGAGGCTGAAATTTGCAAAAATTTAAGAATATTTTAAGAATAAACCTGAGGGTGATATTTTCAATAGAATATAATTTTCTATTGAAAATCTGTTAATAAAATACAATTACCGGTAACACATGTTCACTATAATTGGTACTTGTTCAAAATAATTGGGACTAATTGGTGTTAGTGGTTATTGCTTGTTATCACATATTAGAGCCAATCAGGATCGTACATTTTGATGGCCCACAGAGTCAGTGATGTTATTGGCTAACAATGCCATTACAACCAATGAGCTGTTTGTTATTCAATAACAGGATAACATTGAATAACAAGTTTGTGTTAGTGGATAATCTTAGTCAATTCCACCAATAAGACTCTCTTATTTAACAGATGGTTTGTTCAAACATTGCTCACAACATGGAAACATCTGCTCAACCTGAGAAGTTCAAACCTTAAAAATCTGAAAAAAAAACCTGAAAATTTTTTAATTTAAGAAGGAAAGCAAAAGGGTGATAAGCATTTAAAAGATTATCACATGATGGTTTGGTAAAATTATTTTAATCGTAAATATCGTAATGATACCAGAAAACCTCATCTGCATTCAACATTAACTTTCAACACACTTAATCAACATACACGACTACAAAACTAGTTTTGTCAGAAGACCTCGTCAGTTGGTACCATTATTTTAGATTCTCGATAAGTCTGTCCTGTTGACAAGAAAACTTTTTCAATTAGAGCTAATTAGAGAAGATATCGCTGCGAAAATAAAGACCGGAGCTAAGAGAGAGTGTGTGAAGCGCTGGAAAGGCAAGTCCTTGTCAGATACCAAATTTCAAACATTCCTGCACGTAAAACTTGACTTGTCTTCGGTCGTCTTTATTCTAATCAATCCATTTGCTGTGTATAAAAACTATGGGACTTTTTTATATTTGTGATGGATACGGCAACAGCGTAAAAAAGGAACAGGTCAAAAGCTACGTTTGTTTGCATGCCCACAACTCCAGCTAATATGTAAGCATATCACATTACATGTACATGTACGTATCTTTGGAACAACAGGTCATCAAACAAGAGCTAGAGATCAGCAGCTATTGCTGACCAATTAGAGAATTGTTAGTCGATAACACGATAATGGGTTCCTCGTTAGTGGATAACGTTAGACAGAAATGACCAATAGTGCTAAAGGAAGACATCTCGAAACACCAGATTTTGTCGTTGAGCCGCAACATAGACTTTCATCGAAATTACCAACCCTTGATTTTCAATGTTCGGTCACAGCCGATTATTACAGTTAAAACATCGGGTTTTAACGGCTCGTAAGTGAATGTATTATCCCAATGGTAGTTAAATTGGGTCTGGTATTTTTTTAACATCATGTTAAACTTACTCCGTTTTGCAGCAAAATACGTTCGGTTACCGTGAAGTCCACGCTTTTTCCCAGGAAAAGAGACATGCCATTCTGCTATTGAAAAGTCGTTTTCAAATATGTTTGGTCTGTTCTGTTCTGAATTGTAGATTAAGAAAAATGAATTTCAAGTGAACTTTATATGAAACTCACCTCTGTTGTTTCGTGTGAATGTGACCGCGAGGGCAAAAGGAAGCTGAAATCTCCTCCACATCTATTTTTGCTTTTCAATGTCCCCACTCGATCTTAAGTTCTCAGCCTTTTTGTACAGATATAATTATATAGTATATTTGCACATAATTGTACGTTTTTTTGCTTTCTGCTGGCAATATTTCATTTGTTCACTATTGATAGACGCCCAGGCATAGAGACTCACAAGTTTCCATGCTGAACCCACCGAGCGAACGCGGACTATAAAAACAGTCCCGTGGGAGGTAGGGTGTGGGGAAAAGTGGTGAAGGGTCGGGTGTACAGTGTGTCTTGAAGATTTATTTACTACTAAAACTACTACTAAAAATGTGACAAAATAAGTTTATTTCACACTGAATAAAGTTTTTAGTTACTTGACATTTGCAGATCTTAAATACTTTGAATTTAAACTCGTGAATGGGACTGAAAAATTGTATGACCCTTTGTTGTTTCTATTTATGAATTTGAGCAAAGGTCAACGACAATGACATATTGCAGGTTTTACTGTCCCATTCTGCTTCATTGTTTCACAGAAACTTGACAGGGAATGAATTTGTGTCATTAATTTCGACAGAAAACGTACGCTTCTCTAAAAGACGGAGACTTTGAAAGGTTTATTTTTAGTGGCAAGCTCTTGTTGTAACAGGCCACTAAGTTGCATGAATCAACCTTGACTGCACTCCATTGTTTTTGTTATGAGCATACGTGTGCAGTGGCATTGGTGTTAGTTTAGGGTTATGAAATGCCCAAAAAAACGTCCGGGGCATTATTTTTTACGCAAATTGTGCAGAGGAAAAGGCCAAAAAAATGTTCCGCCAATTTCCTAAAACAAGAAGAAAAAAAAGAAGCATTGAACAAGTTGAATGGAGCTTTTACAAGTAGATACAGTACATAACAATAGAGTAAAAATCCGGGTATAAGAACCTGGATTTTAAGGAACCTGTTAGACTAAGATTTCCATTGAGACCCCCTTTACAAAAGTACCTGTCAGTCATATAAAGTCCTGTTAAGGATAACTTTGAAAATGTCAGGTTGTTATACTCGGGTTTCTACTGTATTCTAGTATAGAAGATATTAGGTTCAAGCATCTTCTGTGCGCCGTTTTTTTTTTTTTTTTCGGTGGAGCTCCACTTCAGCTTATGCGTTTTTCTTGTGCTGCAACCTGTTCATAGAGCAGAAGTAAAAGAGATGTGTTGTAATTTCAGCATAAATTTTTGATGGCATTGTTTATTGCTTACATTAAGTAAACTGAAAGTTTTGCTTCATTGTCTTGTCCTGGAAAATTACCACTAGAGAACTTACATTTGGGCAGTGATTTGCTTTTCGCAGGAGGTCCTCCAGATTATGCTCTACTGCTTCCTGATTGGATCTTTCCGCTTTTCTACTTTAGCGCTTAGATGTTTCTTGAGTTTCAGAAGTGGCCACTGTTGTTTTTTATGATTATTCAGCAGTTCTTCTAATGCTGCCTCCCATTTTTGTCAGTAACGCTTTTCGTTATCAATAAATACAGTACTGTGCAAAAAGAATGCAAACGAATTTCCTCGAAATTCGGCTATTGTTCCCGCGAAATATCGTGGAAATTTCGGGCGAAGAATCGTGGTTTACCGCGCGATATTTCGAACGAAATTCATTGAGTTCCACGAAAATTCGCTAATCTAAGAACGATATTTCGATAAGATTTCACCAGTAACGAAACGAAAATTCGTGTAGTTAAACGAAAAATCACAATCCCAAAACGATATTTCGTTGAGTGTCGGTAAGCGTATGGTATTCACGAATGAATGGAATTGACAACTGTACACACAGCGCTACGATTACCTTTAAACAATTAAGCTTAAGAAATTCAGCCGAGTGTCAACACAACCCGATTGAAACTATTCAAAAGAATTCACAAGATATTCCAAAAACCTACAAGCTTAACATTTATTCCATTGATAGTTTGTCTATGAAGGGATTCAACAGTGTGATGCCCTTACCTTTTAGACTGACAATAACGTTCGATTTAAGCTTACATTTTCCTCTCTCGTGAAGTCGTTCGACTTTCCTTTGCTGTTCATCATTCACAAACAACTAAAAGATGTCAAGTCTTCTGTCGAGGCATGGTCTTAACCTCCACTGCCGTAAAATGAATGCTTAGCGTGCGCCAGTACGGTAACGTCAACAAATGCGCCCTCGAATTCCCTCGTGGACTGACGCCATTTTGAATTTCATTCCATTGACAGCCCTCCATATTAGGAAGGTAGGTCCCAGTCTTTAATGAGTTGTGCGGGTTTGTAACAGGCGAACGACACGTATTGAAACAAAAACTTAACTTTTCCAGTTAGACGTCCTCAACTGTACAGTAGTTCATGTCTACGGGCTATTTAATTTAAAAGGGAGTTTTACTAGGTAGTGAAAAGCAAGTTATTGGTTATAATCATTCAAAGTAGTCACTTTGTGACTTACCGCGCGAGTGAAAATCTGCAGAAAGAAACCGCTTTTTGATGTTTCTCTGTTTACATGAAAATAAATTTACTTCATTCTTTCGGCTTTTTCTTTGCTGAGTAAGGTAAAAATCGTTTAATTGTGATACAAAACTAAACACAAGGTTGAGACGGCATTACCGCATTGTATTGGCGGCTAGTTGAGAGAATATATTCTGATTTACGTAGTGACGGGGCCCCAACACGAGAATATATTTTCTACCAACTAGCCGTCAATATAATGCGGTAATTACATTATAATGACAAAACACGGATTTTTATGTTATCTATTTATTGCCAAATACAAATACAAATACAAGAAGAGACCAGCAAAAACGAAAAAAAGATTCCTAAACCTAGATCTATAGAAACATTGTGCCTATTGTTGAGAGCTAAAAAAAAATCCTACGCTTGTCTATTTTTATTTCTTGTGTTTTGGCATCTCTTGCCGATGCTAATTTTGCAAGTGACCCACATCCTGTTCAGCTCCTCGGAATTTCGGCACTGGTATCCGAATGTCTGCACAACTTCCGCTGGAAAAAAAGAGAGACTATGGGTAAGTTTTGTGAAAATTCTCCATCCTTAACCGTCAATCTTCCTTTACGGTTTATTATTATCTCTTTGGTGTTTATCTTAAATTCACTTTATTTTCAGGTTTCTTTTATTCTGGTCCAAAATAACTGAAAACACCGCAACTGAGCTCCTTTAAGTATATTTTGGTCATGATGCTATGTTGTTTTGTTCTTTTAAAATACAGTATATTCAAGTTCATAACAGTATGTTTTAGAAGCCTAATCATACTTTGTTTTGATGTCAAAGACCGACGTTTTCATTGTGTCAACTAAACTTACCCTTAGCATTGTTACCCTTAACATTAGCATTGTTGTGTAATTATGTATGGTTATTATTGGTGTAACTTGTAAATAGGAATTTGAGCTCAATAAAGTTGTATTTTTAAATTAAAACTAAACTTACCCTTTATCGCAGCTATAGTCTTCTGGTCAAGAGCATCAAAGTCTTTTGTGCCATGGACAGTGGAGCGCATTAATACGTCTTTGGAAAACAGCTTATCCACCAAGCGCAAAACCAGTTGTGGTTTTACTGCAGCTTTGGCAAAATTATATTCCGCCCTTTCTAGTCGGACATCACGACACCCACCGACAGGAACTGTGCCCATTTCTAAAAAGGAAAGACAGAGACAGTGACCACTGTGATGACGCGTACACATTGTCGATAAGAGAACAGACAGAGCTAAGCCACATTCGATTTTTTTTGAAAAAGCTATACTCTTACATATTTTGCAATGATTCCATTGTTAAAAAAATACGAAGAATTCATACCTCAAGTTAAAATGAGGTTTGTTAATTTTAGGAAAAAAATCAGATCGAAAACTGTGCGTGCTAATCCAAAAGCGTGTATTTTGCCATACCTGGCATTTCTCTGTCCATCTGGCAAACATCTTCCAGAAATCTCTCCACTTCCGGAAATAATGGAGTCGATGGAAGGACTGATGAAACGCCATGGTCTGATAGAGGAGGTCTGGAACAAGCTGATGTTATAAAAGGATATTCCATTGAACACTGTCTGGTACCAACATCTGGGGTGGACACCTGCTGTGGCTTGAAGGGCTGCTGTGGCTGCTGTGGAAGACCCTGTGAACTCAAGGACTGTAGCAGTTGATCCAACTTTGCCTCTTGCCTGGCAAAAGAACACTCCAGCCTTTCCAGAATGGATCTTATCAGCCGCATTTCTGATGCTGACTCAAGATTTTGTTGGCGTTCCTAAAATAATAATAAAACTTATGTTAGTGACATTTGCCCTAATTAGGTTATATCAACTAAGTTGAAAATGTAAATTGGCCATCGTAACGAGTTAAAAAGCTGACGTTTCGAGCGTTAGCCCTGTCAGAGCCCTGACGAAGGGCTAACGCCTGAAACGTCAGCTTAACAACTCGTTACGGTGGCCAATTTACATTTTCAACTTATTTGATATAACCAAATTACCTTGCTACCCCCACCGACGCAGCACCGCAGTTTCTTTAGAAACTTTCACCCTTTATTTCCCCTAATTACTTTATTTTTCACAAACCTGACGTTTAGCCAAAAGAAAAACTCCTTTCTATTAAGAAAATGTCTTAAATCCAGATTACAATCACATATACAGCAATTCAAGTTTTTAATTTCTAAAGAAACTGTTATGTCTCATCGGCGGGCAAAACACTTAGTTATGCAGAAACACGTATTTACAGTTGATCTACATGAAGTGATCTAGTGAAACTGATGTTGCACGCTTAGCCCTTCATCAGAACTAAGCACAGGTTTAACAATGATTACTTACACTGCTCGTGCTGCTCGCGCTGTTTAATGTGTCGATGACCCTCGTGATTTCTCTGACACCAGATTGCTCTGCCTCGGTCTCAGAATTATTGTCTTCTGGACTTCGCGGGTAACTGTTTGGCTGAGGTGTCGGCTCAGGCGGGTGAACTGCAACTAAAGCTGATGACAGTGGAAGATCGTCGTCAGAGTCAGAACTCTCACCCATGGAATCTTCAATGAGGGAAACCCTGTTCGGTGACTCAGCAGCAAGGATCTGAAACATAAAGTAAAACAGTAAAACAATAAAACCAGCATACGACACATGAGAGTCGCAACTATTTGTCAGTAGTAACTTGTTATAGCGTCCCAAACGGCAACGGTTCACAGAACTTGTGGTACAGAAAGCGATCGGTCACATATTTAAACAATGAACAAAGTGACTTGATTTTCTATTAATAGATAGCATGTGGGAGAAAATTTTATGGGGTTTTAATGTTCATGATTTTGTGTTCAAGCGGTTTTTTCCTCCACTTGCAAAAAAGTTCCCGAATTAAAATGGTCCTGCAAAAATTTACTCCGCTGGCGGAATTATGCATACAAAAAAGCTTCTCTTTCGTTTAAAAAATAAAATGATGAAATTAGAAACGAAACGTTCAGAAATGAAACAATAAAATTGCCTTTAGTACACACTGGTGTATCCGCCAAAAAGCGTAGAGAAAATGATCGTCTGTAGGTACTATCAGCTACAGTAATTGTGATAAAGTGACACCGATTACCTGTTTTTTTTTCCTCCGTATGTTGTTTTCACTTATCAACGGCATGTAGTTTTGTTAAAAAAATGAAACTGTCTTAATCAATAAAACGCGACTCCCTGAAAATCTCAAAAATTAAAACCTTCCAGGGAAAACCAGTCTTTCAGAAAGGCCAAAACTTAGTTCTCACCGGTCCGTAAATTTAAACTCCCGCAAAAGTTTCGTGCCACACGGTATAGTTAACGCTACGCAATGACACAACTAGCAATGAGTCTTACCTTTCGCGACAATGAAAGACGATTTCACGAATGAAGAAAACTAGCTCAGCATGAATGGAATTAATGAAAATTAACGAAGCAGTTGTTATACATACTTTTCCTTTTGGTTTCTCTTTTGGTTTCTCCTTTCGTTTTTCCTTTGGTTTTTCCTTTGCTGGCTCCTTTCCCTTTTTGACTCTTTTTGCTTTCTCTGGGGATTCCGTTGTGTCAGACAGCTGAGAAAAGGGCAAATAAGCAGCGTTAAATACAGTCACAAGCATCACCAGTCACCAGTTTGTAGTAAGGGTAAATATAAGTATTAACAATCAAAGGAAAAAGGAACAGTGAAAATGAGAAAAATACAACTTACCAGTTTTCTTTTGGCCTTTAGCTCGACGCTGGGGAAGAGCTTGCTGGACAGGGGTAGGGGCTGGCTCCTCAACTAACGGGTAGCAAGTTAAGACTGCTGAATACTCCTTTTTTGACTTCCCCCAGATAACCCGGACTCGCTGACCCTCCTTAATCGGTGACGGTTCTGCTATTGCAGTCCGAAAAATGTCAGAATAACAACCTCGATTCCAGGTTACTCGAACGATTTGCCTGTTCATTGTTTTTGAAATCACAGTTGAGTTCGTTCTGAAAGCGCAGCAAATGATAACTGAATTGTTTTTATGTTGAGCTTTTTATAGCATTTTCAAAGGCCCATTTGGATCACAAACCCTGAATTATGATTGGCTTCTGTAGTTGTTAACATCATGTTTACCGTCTTATTGTCATTTAGATTTGTAAGAAACAATGGAGTTTACAAACCGATTTACTAATAACGAACACAATCAGAAACAATACGTTTGATTTTCAGTTCGCGTGTCAACAAGATTATAGTGTATGCGTACAGCTTCTGCAAAAGTGATTTCAGATTTTTGCGAGAAACATATAAAGAAAAGCGAATCTGTTCAAAAGATGCAGCACTAACTGCTAAAAAAAATTTAGGTACTTCTCTGAGAGGCGAGGAGAGAAAGCTTGCCGAAAAAGTCACACCCTGTTGTTGAATCGGTTCTATTGAATTTGAATGGAATTAAGATGGCCTTTGAAAAGCGCGCGTATGGGTTGTTTTTCATAACGTTTAGCGACGTCTTGAAAAGAAAGTCACACTTTATAGTTGAGTCAGTTCTATTGAATGAGAGAGAATCTCGTAATTAAATGTGCCAACATCTTCCTTTCATTTTCCTTTTGTTGCATTGTGTTTTTTATTTTAATCTGGAGTAGATGCGGGGAGGTGTGTTTTCGATCGGTCCACATTTTAATAGTTCATTGTTTACTGAGTTGGGATCATTGAAGGAAAGGCACTGCGGCACGTTTATCAATGTCAAAAGTGCTGCTTTTCCTATGCTAAGTGAATTAAACTCTTGTTGAAAGCATCTCACATACTCAGTGGCTTCATGCAATAAATCATCTTTTGTCTCTTTACCTCATCTTTAGTCTGTTTCATTTACAGTATCTTTAATTTAGTGAAACGGACTTTAAGATAATTTTAATGTGTCAATGCCTTGTTTTGTTTTGTGTTACTTTTTCTTTCGTCGATTTCGTTATTGCTTATAATGCGCTGTTTTTCTTCGGTGATATTTGGGTGGTCGGGATGTTAAACTTGGTTTTTGACATCACGTTGATCTATTTGCCAACTCTAGATCTGATTTGCACATTTATATTGCAAGGAAACAAATGTAACGGTTAGGCTCTCTTTAAATTTGTTGCTTTTAATATCCGATTAAAAGCATTGCTTTGAAATACTAATGTGAAGCGGGATGAGGCCAAATTTGATCCGAACTCTTTAGCGAATAATTTAGCAATTTTGCACATAACAGCAAGCGCAATCAGCACTCGCTTATAAATTAAAGAAAGCCAAATACTCAGAACTAGTTCCACATAGTTCTAGAAAAAACTATTACGCTACATAGGTAGGTAAAAGAGAGTAAAAGATAACTGTTTCTGTTTTATTGGTCATTGACTTTTCTCAGATTGGTGGCTCCTAAAGGAGCCGTTTTTTTTAAAGTTCGTCAAGAACTTTTAGTACTTGGTTGCTGCTCCACGTAGTTCAACCACAGCTGGAATGGCTTTGTACAAGACGTGGTCAATATATCTCGCACATTTCTTTACATCTACTTTCTTCCTCCAAAACTTCTTAATGCCGTCGATCAGTTCTTGTTTTGAGAGGATTTCGCAGTAAAGGTCAGCAGCCATGATTCCTTCGAAGATACAAATTTTCGTCGCACCTTGTCTGCTTATTCCAGCCCACACGTGTAATTTCAGCGGGTGCTTCGGTTTAGGCTTTCTTCTCGCAGGTTCGCCAACTTTCCTGTAACATGTACGGCGGAATTGTTCTAGGGAGACTGAACATTCATCAGTAAAAATGACGTTGTTAAAAGTATCGCCGGTCTCTAAAACTTTCTGGGCGAACTCCAAGCGTTTGACTTTGTTCGCATCTCTAATCAGCTGACAGTATCTCGTTCGTTGAAGAGTCCAGCCTTGCTGTTTTCGGGATCTCCGCACTGTTGATGGATGCACCACGACTCCACGTCTGGCTAACTTCTTTTGGATCACACGGCTGGTTGTTTCATCATCCTTCCGCATCTGATCTTCTATAAATGCTCTGGCTTCGGCATTTAACTTTCTGGGTCTTCCAGTACTCGTTCCTTTCTTCGTGGATCCCGTGAGTTTTAGTTTCTTGATTACACGCGTGACAGTTGCG
>OMLO01002196.1_pt1 | contig 15577 bp, 16 predicted proteins | sample 1674811 | NCBI WGS metagenome assembly OMLO01 (sample SAMN06265003, study PRJEB25207) | coral metagenome | isolation source: Coral host | place: Mexico:La Bocana,Puerto Morelos, Mexico | collected 2008-11-13 | reverse complement strand
CAAGGGGGACGTGACCCAGGGTTTTGTAGACAGCATATGGGTTTTGTAGATATGTTGGGGTGGAATAATGTTATTCGTAGTAATTCATTTTTTTATCCAGTTTTTGCTAGAGGAACTTCCCGCATGGGGATTTGTAGAAGGCCATGTGTTCAATGTGTTCCGCCCGGGAGCCATTTGGCTTTGACCACAATGCCGCCACCACTGCCAAAAACATGTTTGTGGCCCACATGCACCTGCGTGATGGAACCATATGTGTGGGATGGCAAGAGGGGATGTTGGCGTGACTCGGACAGGTCTTAGTGTCATGATGTTGAGGGAGGATTGCATATATTGCATGGTTGTTTGAAAGTATCTGAAAGTTGTGTCTGATTATTTGGATTGATTTGGTTGGTGGTGCTCTACCAAGCATTGATGATCTGACTGTTGCCAACTGAGTCACCCGGTGCAGTTTGACTACAATGACATTGCTGGGGAGAGATCGCAAGTCACATCATCACATGTATTGCGAGCCGAACCTTATCTGAAAAAAACATATTTGAAAGTCATGTAACACATGTTTTTGGTTGGACACTGTTGGACTGTGTTGGATTCAATGACTTCGAGTAAACTGCAAATGACTTGCAGGAAACATAACAAATGCCTAAAGCCCAAGCGTTCTGCCAAACACAGGAATGGTACATCTTGGATTCGCTCCGGTGCGATCAGCAGAGATAAACCTGCAAACTTGACACCTGAAGCTTGGCCGCACTGGGGTGGTTTGTGCAAGAGTGTTTTCTAAGAGCAGATGTTTGACCAGTTGTTTTGTACAGAAAGACAAATGGGTTGTAGAGGTAAAATTATGATGTTGGGGTATATCTATGTATATTGAACAAAAAGATACAAAAAGTATGCTGGCCTCCAGCAATTCTACAAAACCACAGTGCTACTACAAAACACATGGAAACTAGTGTCATTTCCTTCTATCAAGAAACATCTATTCTTATTGTGGCTGGTGTTGAGCCACCCAGTTGTGTAGAATGAAATTTAACACTTATTTATTTTGTAGGCTGTCAGTGTGTCATCCCGATCTGGAGTTTCGTGATGAAAGCATTTTTCTGGCCAACATTAGAGACCAGTTGTTTTGTGAGAAAGGCATGACCCAGAGCCTTTGCATGCTGTTCGAATTTCACACACACACACATCACCCACATTTTTGAGGGGAGGGTTTATTTAATGGATGCGCCATGATACTCGTTTTTTTTTCCGAAGCTGTTTGTGTTCAGTTCTCACAGGGCAGTGTGTATCATTTTGGCAATCCCCACGCCATCGAGATGAATTTTGTTGGAGCTTTACTAGCGCTCTTTTCGACAAGTTTGGCTGTCCCATCCATTCGCGATGACACCACTTCTCTTTCTCCAGAAGCAGAGTGCCTGAGCTGAAACGAAACACATTTCATTCTGAGTTGCTTTGCAAAAATACAAAAGTATACAAAAGTCCTATAAAGTCCTGATTTGTTACCTGACCTCTACAAATGTCATGTTTCAAAGGTCAAATGCAACAATCCCTTCAACATGTGTTTAGATCAAATCGACTGTCTACAGAAAATTGTTTTTTTTGCAAAATGTATTGAGTTCACAAAGCCTGACAGGTGGTACAAGGCAGAAAACCATGTAGATGAGCTTCGACAATTTGTGGGAAGTTTGGCCCGATCTGATCTGTTAGATTGCCTTGACGTTTTCGGCGCGTCTCGTCGAATATCCAACACCTTCATTGGTGCAGGGTATGAAGCTTTGAGCTATGATATAAAGCTGGATTCCCTGCATGACATATGTTCAAAGACCGGTGTGGAAGAACTGTTCCGCATGGGCATGCAGTTCCTTGATGTGGGTCAGAAATGTTTTGTCATTCCCAGATTGTTCGTTTCATTTTGTTTGGACTACCTTGAAACAAAGGCATTTGATTCCTCTACAAAGATAGGTGGTTTAAGTCCAAGTGTTTTTGTCAACACGCTCTGGTGCCCTCTTATCATGTATAGTTTTCCCAGGCTCCGTGCTGATGCTCTACTAATGCTGTGCCCACCATGCTCGCTCTACAGTCCAGCCTGTCAGAGTGTACACCAGAGGACTGAAGTTAATCCGCTTGGAAATTTGAAAAATTTCAAGGTGCGTTTGGCACTGCGCATTTGGTCCAATATGGCAACAAGGATGATAAGAATGCATTCCTTTGTTTTTTTTTGCAGCTTTCATTCATTCTGAATTCTGTTCTAGATTGATGATCACTTTGGACTAAACTTGTTTTGTAGAGCCATGCTCCAGATCAAACGGGGACGGCTTCCAAGAAACCTCACAGCTTGGGTGTTTGTGTGCAAGGCAGTGTGTGTCCACATCTTGATGGAGTTGTTGCCCAACATCAACATTATGTTTGAGCAACCAAGTGGCTCGTGGGGGTTCAAACAGCCACATATGCTTACTCTTGCAGCCTCGCTAGGCTTGTGGCTTGGTTTGTCTAAGGACATGTTCTTCTATTTTGTATGTGGGGCACAGGTGCTTGTTGGGTCTCAGCACCCCTACAAAAGTCACAGTCCTTCTACGAAACACATGGACTTGACCCATCATTTTTTTTGCAGAGGAGATTTCATCCTCCATGATCACATACCTTTCCGTTGACACGTTTGTTGGAAGATTTTGGAAGTTCTCTTTTCACTCCTCTAGATTGCTGGATTGACTGGCACCGAGTCTATGGACATGTGATGACATGTTTTGACAGCGGGAAGGAAACTTGCATGTTTTGCCTCGGCTCAGGGTGTGCGTAACAACATGGATGGGAGCATATGGTCACGATTTGCACAAGTGTACCCATCTGAAGTCGAACATGAGGCGCGATTGGTTTGGTTTTGTCCTGGCTTTGTCACAAGTTTGATTTTGAGACATGTGTGAATCATGACAGCTTTGTGATGAAAGCATTTTTCTTGCTAACATTCAACTATTTCTATCCATTTCTGTCCCTTTCTTCAAAGTTGCTTTCTGTGAAGCTGCTCAGACACATCGGGTGGTTGCGCGTCAAGATGACCAAGAAGCTACGTCGCAAGATCAGTGCACGATTCGCCAAACGCCAGGCAAAGAGGGCAGTCAAGAGGGTTCCTACAAATCCATTTAGCAATGTTTTTTGGAGAAAGGGGGGGGGTGGTTTGCGTTTCATTTTGAGGGACGGTTATGGGAAGGTTGCTTCTTTTTGGATTTTTTTGGAACAAAGTTGCTACAAAACACACATTGAGAATTTCATATCTACAAAAGTTCTACTAAGGTCTACTACGTCAGGAAGAAGAACAGCAAGGGAAAGACATCATGGAATGGCGGCAAGGACTTGTCCAGTTCCGCTCTGTTCCCGCTTGGTTTCTGTCGTGCCGTGCTCCGGTGCTGGGAGTGCCGCCACGATATTGCTGTAGATACTTCAGGCTTTGCTTCAGATTTCTTTGATTCAGGATATTGATTCTGATGGCAGAGATGCTTCAGTACTAGGTGCCCAAGGCACTGGCTTTATGTTCATTTTATTTTCTGGTGCCAGACATTGGCATTGTGTAGCTCCCCGCCCATAAATTCACTTGTCGGCAATGGCTGACGCAGGGCTGTTTCTGGATTCAGGGCAGGGTGAAGAAAATTTGGAAGTAACGCATTGAAGCACCAGGGGTGACTCACTTGTAACCGGTTTTCACACTTCCAGCCACGCTCCACTTGGGGTTTGTTCCAAGGAAATGCCAAAGCCATTCGATGATTGTGGTGACCAGAATGGGAATGGTCCACCTCCTCCTTGGCGCGGTTTGAATGGTTGAGGTGTGCATGACTAGAAGCTGGTTTTTGTAGTGAAAGTTAGAAGCCCACAAGTTTTGTAAGGTAGGGCCGCCCGCATGGAGGTGGTTTGCTGAAAAGGGCCAAAAGATCAAAAACAAAGTTCAGGTTTTAAAATGCATGATTTCAAAAAGCATGTGCTGCTACAACATTTGAGGACGTGATTGGCATATAAATTTGTGGTTTCCACACAGAGCCACACAGGATGTGTTTACATCTCAGGATGCTGCATTGGGTACAGTGCTTGATGCGACTGTGCCTGCTGAAGAGAAGGTGACTTGATTGCTTCAAATTGTTCCCAAATACTCTGGTATTTTACACGCGTTTTCATTTGTTTCGATTCATGTTGGTTGATGCTGTGCAACTTTTTTGAGAATTGCAAGAGTGTAGTCAGGGAGTTTTGTAGATGGAGCATGGCCAGGTAATGTTTGTAGGGCAAGACGATATTTCTAGTGAAGCACTGACATGATTTTGCATGCTCTTATCTTCTTTTGTCCATATAATAATGTTTCTTGCAACAAGTTGTAGTGACACGTATCTGATTTATTTTTCCGTGAGGGCCATGGAAAGCAACATTTGCATATCCGGTCAAGGAGAAAGCTACTCCTGAGAAGCGAGAAAGAAGAGTATTGACGGCAGAAGATTTGGAAGATGAATTGTTCGAGAGACTTGAGGCTGGTTTCCCACCTTGCTATTTTTGGAAAGGTTCTGGACATTAGGAGTGTATACATACATTTACATACATTTCAGCATATGTATGCTTTGACTTTGACAGTTTATGAGTGAGATACTTTTCTGTCTTCCGTCAGGATGAACTTGAAAGTTTCACTATGATGGAGCGTTGGCACCAGGATGGTCCACCGACCAATTGTGTGACTCCTAAAAGAAGCGCGAAGAGAAGTCAGAAGGCGCTTGCCGGATGGAGAATGGATGTTCTTCAACTAGTGACTATTCCAATGTTAGAGGTACTATTGGTATATCGCAAATCGACGTGTTTTGTAGAAAGTTTATGAGTTTTGTAGAAAAGGTTTGTCGCAAAACCTTTTGCTTAGAGTCTAACAGTCAATAGCTGGTTCTTTTGCAATTGTCCTTTGCCTTCAGGCTTTCACTGCAGACCCTACTAGTGGTGGAAGTGCTGGCGCAAAGATTCAGCTTGCCCCTTGGTCCCAACATGGGGGCGGTGTGCTGCGTTTGGACTCCTGACGTGTAAGTGGTGTTCTGTGGAATTTCTTCCGTGCGGGCAATGTTTTGTAGTTGGATTCCTGACATGCGGATGTTTTGTAATTGGATTCTGGTAATTTTGTTGACCAAGAGCAAGAATCAGTCAGCGCATGTTCTGTCAACGCTTCCATCTAAGAAATTTCGAACAGCACCTTTTGAACAGCTTTTGAACAGACCCGTCGGGACATCCATTCGTCTTGTTTGAAATTTCTTAGATTCCTCTAGATCATGCTTGGAGTCCAAGTTGTTGTTGAAATTCATCATGGCAGTGAATTTTGCCCAAGAGCCTTGAACAGGAGTTTTGTTTTGTCAGACAGTATAGGGAATGGCGGCCTTGGCTCAGCACTTGCTCAACGAAGTGCGCGAATACATTGTCCAATTCCCTGATGAAACTATTCAAGTGATGATGTCTGTTTTGAGCACTTTTGCTTGCCTGCGAGCTTGGGTGGACTTCAGCCGTGATATTCTCAGAAGGGAATGTCCTACCATCTGTGAGTTCATTGATGATGCCAGTGAATTGCTTCCGCAATTAGCTGGTGCAGTCCAGCTGAAAGATGGCTGTTTTCTTCGACCATCGGCAGCATCGGATGCAATGGATCAGGCAGTGAAGGAAGCTGAGACATTAGTGGCACAAGAAAAGAAGAGATTACCGTCTTATATGGGTCCTTGGATTGCCGGCCTTGGGAAAGAAGATGCAACAAGGTACGCGCAAATCACTGAAGCAGCTTTGCACTACCTCGAACCGTTCCAGACAGATGTATGGACAAATTACTTGGTTGACATTTCGATTGCAATCGAGTTTTCAAAGCAACGTGCCCAGCAAGAGGTTCAGCAAGGTGCTCCACCATGAAGTCACTAGTGAATGAAGATTTTTGACAGAGAGCATTGACCATCGTGCTCAAAAAAGCTGGAAAATGTTGCAAGGAACCTGGCCCACTGGGGGAGGGGTCGTGATTGGCCAAAAAAACGTCACAAAATGACATTTTCAAGAAGAGAGATTAAACAAGAAAAAACCTAGCTTCAAAATCAAGATTTTGGACCATGGCCCGCAATGCTTTTTTCCAGGTTGGGGGAATTATGCAAGATGGGTTTTGTAGTAGTTGACCTGGGACACTAAAGTTTGTAGAGACGTTTTACGGTACGATTTGTTTGGACATCAACCGTGTGCAAGTGTTTCTGCAGGTTTGAGAGTCAAGTGTTTGTGACAAGTTCGCAAAGGTAGTTGCTAGTGCGACGCGTCATGTCCCATTGTGTCCCTGTGTTTCTTGTCCTGGTTCTTTGGGGCTTGCCTTTGGTGTGCTCTGCACCTACTACTGCCCATCCTGATGCTCGAGATCTCACAGATTCACCTGGCTATTCATATGTGTTTGAAGTCATGGCAGTCACAATCTTGGTTCTGCTTGGAACGAATTGTTGGCTTTGGCTGAGTAGACCATCGCCTAAGAACAATATCACAGTAGAATGCAAGATTTCCAGTGACACGGGTGCAACATCTATAGTCCATGATATTTCGGACAAGACAAAAAATCTTTCAGACCTGGCTCCAGATGAAGTACCACGGCCTGAATATTGGATTTATTTTACTCAGCACGGCAAGTGTTGGCACTTAAACAAGACTTGCTATCAGTTGAAAAAAGCGACTACAAAGGTCACTTCATTAGCCCCATGCCAGACATGTGCAGCATCCTTCCATTTGTGAAGAATGCATTGCTTGTGAAAAAGCTGAGGCACTGTAGCAACATACAGCTCGATATGTTGGGGAAAAAGGGATGAAAAAAAGGGTGGCGGTGAAGGGACAGCGAGACATGATGCACAACCTAGCCCCCGTGTTTTTTGCATGGTCCACTGGGGGAGGGGCCATGATTGGCCAAAAAACGTCACAAAATGACATTTTCAACAAGAGAGATTAAACAAGAAAAAACATAGCTTCAAAATCAAGATTTTGGACCGTGGCTCCAGGTGTTTTTTCCATATTGGGGGAATTATGCAAGATGGGTTTTGTAGTAGTTAGCCTGGGACACTAAAGTTTGTAGAGACATGTTCATTCTTGCACCTGTCATGCTGAGGCAGCTCTTCCTGGAGGTGGCCGTGACGATGGCGAGCATGCAGAAAGTCAGGCCACTTGGAACCAATTCAAGTGGAACCGATGTAGTTGTCTCATTCTGTCTCCTTATTCATCCCGAACTTCGGTCAAGCATGAACAACAATGTTCAAAATCTTGTTGCTGGATGTTTTTTTTTTGGAAAGAGGTTGCATTTGTGAAAGGGGCGATTGCTACAAGAGCTTTTGTAAGCAACCTAAATTGGCATAAGGGTTACGTAGAGATGTTGTTTTTTTTTTAGAGTTGAAACACACATCCAGCACGCTGCTAGTTTGTGTGTGTGACTTGTAGGTATTTGTTGGTGCTTTCATGTTAGAAGACTGTAGGTGAGAGAAGACCCACAGACTTCCTTGGCTAGCAAGAATGTGCTGGAGCATGCAGATTCAGATGCTTTGCGCCAGCTCCAGAATGTTTCAGAAAAGTTTGTGGCAGAATCCATGCCCCAGCAGCCTCAACCAGATGATACATGTGGAACCAAGAGAAGGAAAATAGCCAGTCCTCAGCAAGGTAAAGCCAAATTACCAATCTCACCATTGACGCCAACAGCAAAAAGAACACCGCAGAAGAAGAGGAAGAGTCAGAACGAGCTGGAGACACCTGACGCCAAAACCGTGGCACCAAGCAAGAAGCTTGCGACCAAAGAGAAAGCAGAGCCTAAGGGCAAACATGTTCTCAAACCCAAGGACAGGGTTAGCATTTTTTTGAAAGTAGTTTCAATTGTTGATAGAAAAACATGCAAAGGAAAGACTTTTGTAAGCTTGTGTTCACTCCATACCCGGCATTGCCGCAGGAGGAAGTGAAGCAAGATACAAATGTTTCTACAGGCAGGCTCCATAAAGATAGTTCTACAAAAGAGATCAAAAGAGTACATTTCTCCTACAAAACACGTTTGTGTTGTATTTGTATCCATCTCACATGGTTGCAGGGGTTCCCGAGCATTCTGTGATCACTCAGCAACTCATGGCTGCTTGTTCGCACCAATAGAGTCCAATGGTGAATAAATTCAAACAGACCTCAGTGATACATGTTTCTTCACTTGAAACGAGGTTGCATATGCTGATTGTGTTCGGAAACCCGGGTTCTTTCTTGGCGTAAGAGATGCAGCTCTCCTGTGCTTGGCGAAAAAGAAGAAGCTTTTGATGGTATATTATGATGATGATTTCGTTTCCAGACCACAAGTTTCGTCCTTGATGGACGTATTCCGAGACATGGTTGAAGGACACCCAGCGCCTGGATTTCCTACTCAACGCCCAGACCCTGCCTGCCCTGACACATGGGCAATGGCCTGTGTTCGCGGAGACTATGAAAGGGCCAGCTTTCGTCGCCTCAACCACTGGGTACCGCTCTTTCATAGACAGAAGTTGGGCGATGCGATGTTTGATCTGTCGCTTCAAGATAGGAAGAAGAAGCTCGTCCGAAGAGAGAATGTGTACTTAGAACAGATAGATGAGGAGGATGAGGACTTTGTAAGCTCTATCCAGGACCAGCTGCGTTCTCTTCACTGCCAGAAAGAGTTTGTAGAGATGATGGCAGGCATGGATTTTTTTGCAAGCCATGCCCCTGGAGATGGCAATTGTTTCCTGTGGTCAGTTCTTGCCTTTGAGCTTTCTACAGTGACTTCTGGCAAACGTGCGACACGGGATGAGATGCTTGAATTGCGGAAGGATGCTTGTGTGATGTTTACTTGATTTTACTTGTTTTAAGTGTCTTTTGGTTGTCTCTCAAAGTTTTTGTACAAGATCTTTTGAACAGATTCCTTTTTGCTTTCCTTACAAAACATGAAGCTTTGGCCGTTGTTCCTACAAAACTCCATCACATGTTGTGCAATTTGCACATGAGGAGCTTGGATCGCTTTGGGAGCAACATGCAGTTGACCCCCAGTGGCAGGCACTCTTTCAAGCTTGGAACTTGGCAGCTGAGATTCCGGCTGAGAAGTTCAAAAAGATTGTCGAAACAGACAAATCAGCGCCAACAGAGAGTGTGACGAATCCCCAGGGCTCGACAGGCGTGACAAAGTCCAAGGAACCGGAGTCTGTTATTTTTCGTCGAGCTGCAAAGTTTGGGTGCCCAGCCAAGCAAGAGACAGTCTTAAAGGCTCCAGGTGTGTCTCAACCTGCCCAGCAAGAGACAGTCTTAAAGGCTCCACGTGTGTCTCAAGTGAAAGTTGGAAGTGATAGTGAGGACTTGAACCCAGATGCAGATTGCAACAGTGAGGTGGGGAATCCATGTTCAGTTCCTTACAAAAAGCGTTGTTTTGGGATGTTTCAAGTTGTTGTAACATATTTGTTTTCAAGAAACCTTACAAAACAGGGTGTTCTGGCCATATTCCTTTCCAAATAGATTTGACCGTTTTACCATATTTTTCCAAGTAAGTGATCAATTACACAGATCCAATTTGTTCCAGACACAAGTTGTTTATGTATGTTTATGTCCCATGCTAGGATACAAAGCGAATCAAACGTGCAACCCACAAACGCGCTTGCCGGACAAAAATTCCTTCTGAGCAAGAAACCAGAGCTTTAGCCTTGAAGCATCACCTTTCCCAGATTGGGCTTACCTGGCCTTTGTTTGCCAGACTTCATGCAAGGCCGGTCAAGGGCCCTGATGTTTTGTAGGGAAAGATCGTTACCTATGACTTTTGTAGCAGTATGTATTGTTGCAGGTTTTTACACTACATTCCTGTCAAATCTATTCAAATCTTGTGATGCTGTTTCCAAAAAAGAAGCATACCTGTTTTGTAAGACAGACAGATCAGACTGCCAAGGCAGAGCCAGTTCAAAAAGCTGAATCAGTGTCGAACTCGTGGCTATCACGCCCTGCAGCAGAAAATGCTTCTGGGCGATATGGACAGTTTGAAGTGCCCGACCTGCCTTGAATTGTTGCATGTGTGCAACTTCTCCTTGACAAGAATGGAAAAGCATTACAAAGATTTTTCAAACACAGAGCAAGTGCCAGAGCCGCCCAAGAACCATGAGCCGTGTCCACGGGATGATGATGATGAGAACGTGACCCTGAGCCAGTTGGGTCAACGCAAGGTGAAGAAGAACAAAGTGAAGGCGGAGGACGAAGAAGCTTTGTGCCGTGCTTATGTGAAAACTTTGGAGCCTATTATCAAGCTGATGGAGCCAGGGCTGGACAACAAGAAGGTTCCGTACAAATGCAGTATCTGCATTTCTCCAAAGTATCCTCGTGGAAAAATAGGGGAATGTGCTGCAATGCGCATCAATTCAGTGAAGCACTTCATCACGAAGCACATCAGTGGACCCACTCACCAAAAGAATCTCAGGTTGCAAGACAATGTTGAGAATGAAATTGTCGTGGAAAAGGTGAAGTGTCAAGGTATTTGCCTAAACGATCCGCACACAGCCAGAAACTTGAACATCATCAAGAACGAGTTCATTCTTTGGGTGAAGCTAGCGAACCATCAAGAGTTCTCGCGGAACACCTACACCTATGATTCCAGTTTGGATGCTTGGATTCTCAGGTCAAGTGACTGCCAGGAAGAATTGCCCGCCTTTGAAGTTCAGCAAGGTTCCCTGCCTGCTTGCCAAAAATGCTTCGATATGGTCAAGAGGAGATCTATCTACAAAAACTGCTTGAAGTTCCATGCTAAATATGTGGCAGCACACCTCTTGATGGTACGTGTGTTCCAAGGGGAGGATGAAGCACAAGCATTGATCAGCAGAATCAAGGAAGGAGCACACTACGGGAGCAAACCGAGCATGTTGAATGAATTGTTTCAGCTGGACACTTTGTCATTGCAGCAATGGGTCCGGGCATCGTTCATGTGTGATGGACGAGGCTCCGAGGAGATGAAAAGATTTGTTGCCACAACTGTGGAGCCAGCTTTGCAGGTGAATGTGGACTCGGTCCCAGCCAGGCTTTCTGAGGTCACAGCGAACTTCACTGCGATCCTCAAAGGAAAGGACTGCTCCGATCAGGAGGCGCTGGACATAAAGCTGGCAACTGCAGCTATCTCGGGGAAGTTGTCATCGAATCCAGTTCTTCAAGGCCTGTGTCTTTGCTTCAGGCGACAGCTTGACAAGGAGGCCCGCAATGTGACAAATCTGCGAGGGAGAGTCTCTGCTGAAGTCTCAGAGCTTGAGCGTGATCTGATGGCAGACGCTGGACTGCAACTCGCACTTGCGTCAGGCAACAAAGTCTTGGCCAGAGAATTTGGAGTGACAGGTTCCTCCATGAGGATCAACTTCGAGAAGCTCAAGGAGAAGTCATTGCCTGTTCCAGCGCTTGCGCTATGTTTTGCAGGTCAGCTTGAGGAGAACTTTTTGCTGGCAGAGCAGCGATTCCCACGGCCACACATGGCTCCTCAAAGAGCCTTGGTCAAAGACAATGAGTAGGTTTTCTTCAAAAGAAAAGTTTCTTTTACAAAAGATGTTTTCCAACCGGAATTCCTAAAAAACAATGCTTCATCATCACACCTTGCAAGTTGGAACAGAAGCTTTTTCCTTGGGGATTGACCTTGCTTGATTGTTTTTTCAGAAACACACGTTGTTTTTACAAAAAATGTTGTCCAACTTGCATTCCTACAAAACAACATGACATGTAGAAATGGTTTGAAATCATAAGATTGGTAACATGTTTGTGTCTAGCAGCTGAAGAACAGATTTAAGAAAGCAAGAATCCCGTTGTCTACAAAACCAGTTGTTGTTCTACAAAAACCCTCGTGCCAAGGGAGGCTTTTGCTTGGTTTCGATTGCACGTACCTAACATCCACACTCTCGCAGCTGCAGATGCATGGGAAGCGGGGCATGGTTGGTGGAACGTTTTCCTTGGGGAACCCAGAGAAGAACAATGCATTCTGCGAGTTGAATGAAGAGTTGGACTGCACTGCAATCAGGAAATCAGGTTCCATGTTGGAATTTTTGATGTGGTGTCCGAGCTCTAAACAAAAATGTCCTCTTTCAGTTTGCGAATTACCAGTCGAGCATCATTTTGGAGGTCCGCATGCGGAATTCCGCGGCAACCTTTATATGCTGGAGATCGTTGGATCTGTGCTCGAGAAGGCAAATGGCTGTGTGGCCGGCCTCGTGTTCGACGCCCATGGAACTCACTCGTACTTGAAGAGGCTGCTACATGGGCAATTGGAAGGGCTTCCACAAGAGGCAACACAGGCTCCATGGTTCAAAACCTTGACTTTCAAACAGCTTCCAGAGAATGATCTTCCACGCTTGCCTATTTCCGTGGCGCACTTTCAAGACCAGCCGGTATGGGCGATACCGGGAATTTGCAACTTGCTAGACAAAAAGTCTTTTGTAGAACAACTGGGTTTTGTAGATAACGGGATTGTTGCTTTCTTAAATCTGTTCTTCAGCTGGTTTTGACATGTATACAAAAATGGGTTTTGTAGAGCAAATGTCTTTTACCTGATGGAATTGCTCATAGAATGTTGTTGTTTTTTTGTCTACAAAAAACATGGTTCCACCTCAGTGCAGTCTTTTCCATTTTGAGGCCACGCAAATAAGAATTCGGGAGCGCAAATTCTATCCTACATCCGCACAGTTTTTTACGGAGACTTCTGGGTGGACGTCACGGGTAGTCGCACCTATGGCCTGCCACCGGCCGTCTTGGCCAGGGAGAGCCCAATGTCCGACAAGGCGCAAGCCTTGCTTTCTAACCCATGGTTTCTGATCAGCAACGCCGAATCTTGTTTGTATGATCAGCATTTTCGAATCATAGTGGGTCAGGATCAAGGGTTTTTGTAGAGAGATGTAGAGAGAACCAAGTTTGTAGAGAAAATATGTTTAGAAAATTTACGCTTGATTTTGCAGAGAGGATGATGTTTTAAATATGACCCCTCTTTTGCATAGATGTTGCGAAATCATCTAAACCTGAACAAAACTACAAATTTAAGGGGGATCCTTGTGGATATTGTTGCCCAGGATGTTCCTCTTGGAAGCATGGATGTGCCATGGTCACTACGTGGCGCCATGATTCACAACGTAGTTGTGCCTTGCAAGAAAATTTTGGGCCACATACTTCGCAATGCAAATGACATCAAATGAATTTGATTTTTGTTTCACAATGAGAGCAAGAAATGACTAGAAATGTCCAAACACATTTTTGAATATTTTTGAGGTTTTTTGAGTAATAGAATTGTAGATTGATCAAACTTCAAACAATGGTTTTGCTATGTGTTTTCCCTGCCATTGGTTGATGTTGGGACAAATTTTGTAGACAACAATCCCGGACCAGTGTGTTTTGTAGATTTTTCTTGGGTTTGGGACGGATGGAATGTGGAGATTGTTCTTTTCAGTTTGGTTGTCTTATCATGTCGTGATCGTTTTGCAGCGGTTTCACTTTGAAATGCTTTCAATGAATATTTGTTTTTGACACTTGCCGTCAACACAATTTCAAGTGGTCGAATTTCTTTTCGCCATGAGGTCGGTCTTTGCGTGGCATCCCTTTTGAACAAGAGATTCACACTGCTTCAGCGAGCAGAGGCAGCACTTGCGGGGTTCATTTGTTTGGACCTGTTTCGGCTGCTTGCTGCCGAGAAATGCCACAAAAAGCACGTGCCAGCCGGCTCCTGTTTCATGGCGTCGCAAACAGTTGCCAATTTGCAGAGTTGCAGCCTATCAGCATTGGTCATGTGTCTGACCAAAACCTCCACATTTGAACCGTGGAAATTCGGCGAATGTCGACTTTCGGAGCTTAGTGTGGAGCAGTTCTTCGGTCAATGCCGATCGCAGTCTTCAAACGCACAGTTGACCACTAGAGGTTTTTTCCATAGTTCAGCACGGACATGTATGAGATCTGCCAAGAAGATGACAAAGACATCCCATGAAATCACACCAGGTGACGGGCCGCTGACTGATCAAGAGTTCCTTGCCAAAAGTTTTGGGTCGGTTAGTTTGTAGCACATGTTTTGTAGAGGCAGTTTTCAGAACATGCAGATTTGTAGAGTATTTGTTTCATCCAATGAAAGGATAAGATATATAAGATGGAAAAGGGAAAAGATAGTCAGAGCTTGCAAGTGTTCTGTGTGAAGTTCTGTGTGGAAAGGCCGCATGACTTTTTTTGGCCCTACTTGTTCTGGATGTCAGGTTCCAGGGATGCTGCAAGAGAGCTTTGGAAGCATCTTTGCTGTTGGCGTCTCGTGTTTCTGGAAAACCAGCAGAAAAACTCGATGAGATGTATCGAGACGCTTGTAGTAGTGGCCGTGGTTGTTTCAGTGCTCACGATTTTGCAACAGACCAAGATGCCTTTCAGGAGATTGAAATGCATGGGGAGGCGCAACATCAAGGTGAGCACGCTGAAACCAACGAGGCTGCCCAGCTTTTGTCCGGCATCCAGCAAGAGGCAGAGTGGGTGCGAACCCAAAATGATGTTGGCGAAGACAAAGAAGAAGAGATCGAAGAGGAGGAAGACATGACAGTGAAAAATATGCCCGACAAAAAGGCTTTCTTGCAGATGTGCCAAGAGCAGCAAGCTGATCCTGATTTGTCTAAGAGCTCTTCAAAGCTTCCTTCGTCCCTCTTGGAAGCAGTGAAATCTGACGGAGATCTTTGGAACTGCCTTTTTAGGTATTCACTCATGTTGAGATGTGATGCAGGGGGGTGCGATCGAGCTTTCTTACCAAACCCACGCAACACCCGAAAAGCTGCCAAGTCCTTGAACTGGCATCAGTAGCTTGTCTACAAAACAGGTGGTCTACAAAACCAATGGATACCAATGGTATTACCAATGGTCTACAAACTGCAGATTGGAAAATTCTATGATAAGATTATGAACTTTTTGTTGCGTAGTTTCCTCTGTAGTCTCAATTTTCTGGCTTTGGAAGATTTTTGCAAAGTCTGAATTTACCCTGGCGGACTTCCATTGGCCAAGCAAACTAAGGTTCAATGAACGCTTAGTGGCTCGTTTGAACGCAGAGCGAGAATCAGCAGAATACAGGAGCAGGACCAGTCGTCTAGTGAAATGGCGAGAACTTTCTGAGAAAGCACACCAGGAGTTGGCATTGCCTATTGCTTCCCCCGAGAAAATCGAGTGCCTGGGAAAGAGACTGCTAGGAAGAAACATGGAAATACGTGAAACTACATGGAACTGCATTGCGATACATTACGGACAATGTTGTGTGGAAAGGGTGTGTGACAGGGAAAGTCATAGATCAGGTAATTCAGCAACTATCATAAAGTAAGCTCTTCAGAATTTCGATGAAAACTTTCAAATGGATGCAAATGGATTTGTTGCTTCTCCGGGGCAAATGCTGCATTTCTTCACCTGTGATGTTTTTTCCCCTGTGGTTTTGTAGAAGTTGTGGAATTTGATGCAGCTTGGTGCATCTCCAAGGCCGGGAAACATCGTTCTTTTCCATCTCCCAACTGTTGGAGCAGCAAGCAAGCAACCGCAGTTGGAGCTTGGAATGGTAGTGTCGGTTTGGAAGGGAATAAAACAACCAAAGGCTTTCTCC
>OMLO01002195.1_pt1 | contig 15579 bp, 8 predicted proteins | sample 1674811 | NCBI WGS metagenome assembly OMLO01 (sample SAMN06265003, study PRJEB25207) | coral metagenome | isolation source: Coral host | place: Mexico:La Bocana,Puerto Morelos, Mexico | collected 2008-11-13 | reverse complement strand
AGTCCATTAACTAAAAATCAATTGTTGTCTAGTTTTGCTCGCTTCAACTGACCGCACATAACTCACGGTCTGTGAAGTACTCCGCTACATAAAGAATGCAGACAACTCGCAAAAATCTTTTGAAGACAGGAAGTTGTTCTGACGTCAGGCTTATTCCTCAGTTGCAAAGCCGATTCCTAACGGTACAGAAACATAGTTTCACGGAAATATATTATACCTATACCAAGAGAAAATAAAATACTGCTAACCATGTCTATCACGCCATGAAAAGTAATATCCAAAGTGACGTTCACTGGCTGAGATGGCGCCTCAACTGGACGCACATTAGGGTTGGTATTATCCAGGACATGTTGAACCAAATCTTTCTCGCTTAAACCTGACGCACCTAGAAGAAAAAACAAAAGGCTCATTCAGTTTGAAGTTAAACACAGTCGAATTGATTAGCTAGAGCGTAAACGACAAAATTTAGAAGACTTCATCACGAGTTATGGTAAACTAATTTTGTACACGTCGCTGTCTTGGTTGGAATCTTTCCATGGTTTCTCGGTTGGACGTCTAATCTCACCTTGAATAAAGAATCTCTTGTCGTGAAATGAAACATCAATGGTCAAAACAAATCCCACAGTAAATAAAAGTAAGGCCGTGTAGTTGTGTGTTGCCATCGCTATCAGAACAATAATGTTACCCAGCTAGCGAAAGCGACACAATATAAGAGATGAACAGAGTGAGAGCTGTGACGTCACGAGTTGCACACAAAAACAATATTTATAAATAGCCTTGACATATTATTATTTGACACCGACTGACAATCGTTTCTCTCAAAGCGAACACTTACCCTCACACCCACGAAAGCTCGTTTCCGAGGTATTTCCTAAACGGCTGAATTATCCAAAATTTTTTGCGCATTCCGTTTTCGTGTCTTTGTGTGATGTACACAGCTGCAGCTATATTCAATTTCAATTTCGAACTTTTTTTTTCGGCCTCAGTTTATTGTTTAATTTGTGTTCAACTTTCAGTTTTCAAAACGACTTCCGCTCAAGCACGAGCCAGTCCGGCCCCAATTTTAAAAGCTGGTCTAAGCCAGGCTTAGTATCAGATGCAAAGCGAATAAAGCTGTTCTATTTACTATGTGGTTTTGTTTATAATAAAAAGCCACTCTCAGGCCGGATTTTATATTGATAGGTTGAACTTTCTCATAAAAAATATTTTTCAGCGTAGCAGCTGATGTATTGGATGTGTTAGAGAAACAGCTGTTTCGTTTCCCACGCCAAGCTAACAATAATTCGTTGTTTCAGAGGGCAACAAATTAATTAAGGAAGCGGTGTCTTCATCAGCGGCTGTTATCAAATATATTCGGAAGTTTGCTCAGTAACTCGTGCGTCCCCTAATGCATGCCACTCCACCGTACTTAAATTATTTATACAGATATAAATGGTATTGGGTTTGTTTTTCGCCTGCAAGAGAAAAGCAACTTGTTCAACTAGTTTCCGTTTTGAATGACAGATATGCCCTACATTATAACGTTTAATATGCAAAAATAGTATGCCATTAATGATTTATGATATCACGAATATCTAAAGTTTTGGTCAAAGGCTCGATTATCAGCTTGTTCCCAGTCGCGAAATCCCTCTCCTCGAGGCCTGAGGAACTTAGACCGAAATCGCGAGACCGGCGGAAATTGATCCTAATCGTTGGTTCTCTAGGAGTGTTTTTTTGTCAGTAAAGTGAAATATTTCGTTTTTCCTTTGCACAAAATTTAGCCTTTTCCAGGCTCTCCATCAGTCCTCTCCTTTTCTCTCCCAGACCCCTTTTCGATCCTCCCCACCGACCGGGAGTCTGGAACAGCCAAATACAGCACAGAAGTTAACCATGGCAAGAATACTTCGAAAATTTAGACTTCTTTCGCCTTTGCTGTGCTTCTCTCTTCGAAATGTTTACATTTGGTTTTCTTCCAGTTCGCAAACTCACGTGACCTAACGTCACCTCTGAAATGGGTCTAATATCATATTATTTATCTAGTACTTAGCTAGGCTATGGGATGACCGATGTCATGAGTACAGTATTAGTGTTCAGACTCTGGAAGAATCTTACGATCACGAATTGCAAAGTTACATTTAGCTGATAAAGTCTGTGAATTTGTCTTTTCCTTTTATAACCATGGTGTAGCTTACAAAATTTACTGCCTACTTCAGCGGTTAAATCAGAAACAATAATGCCCTAGGAGTGAGATCTAAGAGCTGTAGAGAGTCGTAGCTCCTCATGATGTCACAAGATAAACAACACTTCACTTTTTATCGAACTGACAACGGCTGCACGCTATAATTGGATGGGCTCTTTCATATGCACGGTACACATTCACAAGGAGTTGGCTTCAGTTTTTTTAGCGCGGGCGGGAAACAGAGACAGCCGAGCAATATTTAAATTTGCGGCGACCGTTCCAACGTCATCAGTGTATCATGTTACTGAAATTATACGCTCTGTCCATGACTAATTCAGTTGTCTGTCGCAGTTACCGTCTTGCTTTGTGAAACCAATAAGAAGTATTTCTTTCACGGAAATATATCGGAATGAGGAACTGGCGAAAACGCAAATTTGATATATTCGTTCATGTCTAGAGCTCCTTCTAATTATAGAAGAAAGCTCTACAACACAAACACCCACGAATGCTTTGTGCGTCAACTCATTTCAATAAACACATTTCGTTGACGATAGTACGATACTGGACAATATTTAAGAGTTTATTTCAGCTTCACGAAAACTCTAGATGACTTAAAGGTCCTAAATTATACAGTAGTCAAAATTCAACACAGAGCTCGAAAGCGTGGAATGAATGCGTAATTTGTTCGGTATACTGACAGAAAATTTGTCAAATAGTGTGGGCTCGGTGCGCGTAAGGAGCAGCAAACCCACGCACGCACGCTTCTCGCGCGGCTTCAAGGGCAGTTCCGCTGCTCACAGATTCCCGGGCTGACTTTTGCTGGACGGTGATTTTAGAGCTGCGCAGAAGCAGACCGGGTTTAGGGACGCAGATATCGGGGATGGAAGTGACATGGATGCATTGGTCTTTTGACTCCCCTGACAGAAAACATTGAACATTGAATTTCTAGCTTAAATGGCTGGCGTTCAAATGAGAGGAAAAGGGGAAAGTTTGCAGACTACTGAATTCTAAGCATGCGTATGTCAGTTTGAAAATAACCTAGCTCGGCCTCTCCAGCGGTATGGACAGTCTGCATACGAGCCAAGTTGTATAATCAGGCCTGCGCTTATCTCCAGTTTCAATAAGGGACTAGGGGTATTTGTACTCCCCCCTGGATGGGATGCTAGTACATCGCAGTGTTACCCCAGCACAGTGAACAATGAATGAAGACCAGGAGTCACTTGTAGGGGTTTAATAACCGGGTATTTGTAACATTAGTAAGACTATCGAGAACATTTAACCTTTGCGAGGCCATTGGCTTAGAATAGGTACGATGTTTTAGTGGTTTCTATTTCAATTACTCATGACTTTAGACAAGAGACCACCTCACTTTCTCTTGGTTTAGAATAACACCTCTATTCTAACAAATCCACAAAAACTACAATACAGCAATTATTTGTTAATTTCGGATGATGACCGTTGAGTTACTAGTTTTTGTACATCTGACAACTATACCACGACCAGCCCCTGGATCGCTTAGTCCTCCGAGCGCAACTAAGCTGCGAGGTTAAAATAGTCGCGCGCAAGGTTTTTTTTTGCGGTTTTCATTTGCGTCACGTACGACGATCTAAGCGAAAGAGGGACTACTTGTAGTCTATCTTGTACACATCTTATACACCGACAGTCTCTAGTTAAGTTTTACTCAATTATGCAAACAGTATAGCCAAGAAAACAGTAACTCCGCAAATGAAGATCAGTGTTCTTCTAAGTATCCGCCAAACCACCACTGGGTTGAGGAACTTTCGTATTTAGAACAACGGAATTCACTGCTTAGTCCATCTCCATAGTAACCGAAGTAGTCAACTCTTGGGTCTGCCAAGGGTAGAAATTCACAGCCAGTATCAGAGCTGTCGATGTGGAGAAAAGAGCTGCCGGAAGTCTGCCAAAATCTAACTGTAGTGCCACTTCCACCAACATTTCCAAGAATGTTTACATACTCTACAGGTTGGCAACTCAATCCATCACCATGGTACATGATGTCGAAGTCGCTGAATTTTCCCCTGAGGTAATCTTGGTAATCGATTCCTGATGTGTATTCCGGTTGGACGTTGCAGGTAGCCCGTCAGTGAGTGGAGTGTTCCCGGATGCTGTTCATTCGAGCCAAGGTCTGGCGGTAGATTTGCGTGTTTGGATTTTCCTCGTTGATGGGAGCATCTTCAAAAAATGCCCTGTTTTTGAAATATGGCAAATCCTTGTATTTTTCAGACACCCAGGAGATGACTAGAGTCCAAGCTGAGCCCGGCTCGATTGAGAGGTCACAAAACGCCATGTAAAGCTGGTAATCGTCGTCGTAAAGCAACAAACAAGGTCGGGGAACTCCTTCAATTGTCGAGTTTGTGCTATTAAGAAACTGAAATTAAGAGACGACACGATAATGATGAAAACAAACAGGATTCAAATGTTGCAATAAGTCCTTGGGAGTTATACGCTTGGAATGACCACAAGGAGCAGAGGAGTCCTGTTTGATCGTGTTTGCAGGGAAATTCACCGAACAATTGTAACGCGAATCGATCTGTTCTTGTTGATTCAAATTACTATACGATCAAATAGGACTCCTCTGCTTCCTGTCAGAATTCTCAGTGCCGCCAAGATATTCAGCAGTCGGAGAGTAAAGTCTGGTTTCAAAACTTATCAATCGTAACAGGACAATCGAAATCAGGAAAAGGAATCTTGAGCTGATCTGTAGAACTGATATCATAGACTGGAAGGATACCAAAATAAGGTAGCCTTCAGATTTTTGTTCTGTTGTGTATCTTTGTATGTTGTTACCATTCCAATAATAAAAAAATAAATGGTAAAAGAATTAAACAAACCAAAAACAAAGCGAAGAAACCGCTACATTCTAAGAATATGTTATGCAGAGACTTCAACTGATCTCATAGCATTTGAACAAGATCATTTTAAATCAGTTGTGCCCTGCTTGCAAAAAACAAAAAATTATCGCCAGCACTCCTTTTCGCCGGCACTATCCAAGTTGTACGACATAGAACTATCTTTAAATCCCATCGTACGGTCTAATGGAGGATAGCCGCTTTGGATGTGTGCACTGAAAACGAGAGAGAGTCCCAGTGCTAGCATCCACAGGGTTCCAACAGCAGCTTCCAATAACAACTAAACTCTTGACGACATCGTACACGCAATCATCTTATCATTTGTAAAAAACAATAGATATCTTAAGCAAAGCACGTACGTTTCTAGGAAAGCTATCATCCTTGTGACCTCGTGGTTATAAAAAACAACAAAACCAAAAACATGTTGAAGATCAATGGAGGATTGATTGAAGCTGACTTTGAATTAGTCGCGACCGAGTAAGATACTGCATATAAAATGAAAACGAGGAATCACCGGGAAAACTGAAAAACTACAGCTCTTCTCATGAGACGAAAGTTTACTTTGCATATTTTCTCTTGATCATACAACTCCCCACCACCATCTCCAGGGGTCTTAAGACTCTCTTAAGCTTTGTTCACACGTAGGCTTGAGTTATATCTCCTTCACAACAACAAGTAAAAAAAAAAGAAAGCGTCCATACAGTTTTCAAAGTTAAAAACTACTTATTTTCGATTATATATCTCTTGTTAAAAAAGCGCTACATTCTATGAATATGGCATGCAGAAATATTCCTGTTCTTCGGCCATTTCAATCTCAAATAAAAAGAAACCAAACATCTCTGCCTTATCTCCTTCCCTTGTCGGAGAGCCTGGGAACGAAGTTGAATTTCACCACCATCGTTGCATAATCCTGTTACCATAGAAACAAACACTTAATTTCGATTTTCAGCAGTTAATATCCACTAAAAGAATACAACGTCCAAATTCGGAGTTTCTTTCAAGGCAGTTATACGATCTAGATGCCTAACCCACATATTTCAACCCAAGGTATGTAATTTGCGGGTTTTTTTCGGCTTTTACAATTGTTAACGGTTGTTAGTGCCATGTTTTGCATGTTGTAAGCAAACATGTGAATTCTTACTTGTCTTCGCAGCAAAGAAGAAAGTTAAAGCGTTTTTGTGTAATGTAGATGTTTATTTGCCACCTAAATAGTGTTTAGGTTCTTTTAATCTTGGTCACGTTTTACACGTATTAACTCACAAGAAACTTACGGTCTGTGAACAACAAAGCGAAATTAAAGCCTTGAAAATCTTTAATTCTTGTTTGATGTGCGACTTAAATTCCAACTGGCCGAAGCAAAAGATGATAGATATCTCTAAATGTGAAGAATCTTTTTTGCTTCATGATTGTTTTGAGCCTATTCAGCAGAAAGGAGGATTCGATAAGAGTGAACAGTACTGTAAACTTAGTGCAGGACGAAAAATCATGCCCGTTGTGGAGCGCTGGCCGTGTAGAGGGATGACTGAAGTAATGCTATAGTTTCGCTGACCTGACTTATTTTTTCGGTAGACTGGTACTACCATGCTCCCAGTAAAAGGACTGTCAAATCCCCCAAGGCAGTACCTCCTGCATCACAGATCCCCGGGATTGGGGGACTGCCAGATGAGTCAGCCATTCCTGAAGGTGATGACAGACACTTCAGAAGAAAGTGGATCAGAGACACTGATTCGAAGTACATTAAACTCGCCAAGGGAGGTGGAAGGAAGAACCTTTTGGCCTTTCGCAGTCCGCCTGTGAAAATGGAAGAACCAATTCCTTACCCAAGAGTAGACTGGTTTGATCATGAGCAACCGGTTGAAGATGAACTCGAGGAATCTGGTGATGCAGTTCAACAACAGGAGGAAAACACAGAACAAAAAGAAGGGTAAGAATATTCAGTGATGCTGCATCTACAGATGTACATGTATTCTGACTATCATAAAGGGTGAATTAGTGTCTAAAGAAACTGAGGTGCTGCGTCGGTAACAAGGTAATTTGGTTATATCAACTAAGTTAAAAATGTAAATTGGCCACCGTAACGAGTTATAAAGCTGACGTTTTGAGCGTCAACCCTTCGTCATTCGCTCTGACGAAGGGCTAATGCTCGAAACATCAGCTTTATAACGTTCTTCTGTGATTTTTGCTACCCTATTTATGACTGTTGCGGCTGGCACAGTTACCTGAAAAATAAGTTATGAATGGCTTTTGTTCACAGTCTTATTGATGATGATTAAAAATAGCTTTCTTCTAAGCTATAGACCCAATTCAAGACTTCAGTGCTTAAACTATTCCTATATTTATGACCAAAATAGCCAAAATTGATACTCTTTTTTATTACCGCACATACCTACATATACATGTATAGCCCAATAAGGGAGTAACCCCCCCCCCCCCCCCCCCCCGGATTTTAATAGCCCTAACCATACTTGTGTACGAGTCTAATGTCTTGTGGCCTTTTCAGATATCGTGTCCTTCCAGAATGGTATGTCCATGTCCATGATGTACCAGACGAGGATCAATATGTGATGGCGTCATATAAAATGAAGCGACCAATCATGGGGCATGACAACCTCTCAAAATGGCAGCGGTAAGAATACACATTATACACTACTGGTACTGTACACTCCACAGCTAATTTTTCACATACAAAACCAAAGTGCGTTGCTAAGCAGGCAAGTGATAAGGGCAGAAGAAATCTTTACCAAAGAGAACCAATTTCTCGTAACTGCAGTGTAACATTATAGGAAAAATATAGCAATCAGTAAGTGGAATGTATATTTTTTGAGCTTTGAACTGGAAGGGTTTACACTCTCTATGGTTGAAGATGGAATGTCCTTGGGATAACCCTGTTATGGACAAGAAGTAGTGGACTAGTAGGAGAGTAGTTGCTTCATGCTACAGAAACCGGGATATAAAGCTCTGGCCTGATAGGCTCGCATGCAGACTTGACGATGCCTCTACCCTATCATGGTTGAGGAAACACTTACACACTGTAGTTAACTTCACAATAACACACATTTATCATTTCATAACATACTTCATGACATCTTTTGAATTATTCTATTGCAGGGATGCTAAAGATGGAAGAGAGAAGCCCAATAACGTTAGACTTCCACCTTTGAAGAAAACCAGCAAGCCAGATACGAGATATGAAGAACTGATGGAAGCACAAAAAATTGACCGTCAGACACAAAGACGAGAAGTTAGACTTCCAAAAATGTTAGTTATCTAATGATAGTGTTAAAAAATGTTGTTAGCTTGTTTTTTTACTTTCCCTTTTCCTTAATTTTTCCCTCAGAATTTCCTTGGGGTGGGTGAATTGTTCTCAGGTTAGCCTGTTTACAGTTTGCTCTTGTTAATTATGTAAAAGAGAATGGGATAATAGTTAAATAGTGAATAGTCTAAGGTCTGCACTCTGCAAATGCCGTATACTGGGTGGTTGTGGATATTCATTGGATTGGAAAGACACATTTGCGGGAGTCTGACAAATTTTTATCATATTATTATTTTTTTGTGTAGTGATAGCCAGCCTGTGAACTTCAAGCATTTGTTATCTATGGGTTACCAACGAGACTGGTTTGATGAACAAGGACAGAAGGCTAAGCAAGAAAGAGCAGAACAAAAGGTATTTATTATTAAACACATTTTGCATTATTTTGGTATCAAGAGTGGCAAAAAAATGTAGTCAAAGGCTGTCGGAGGGTTGTTCAGTTATTACTCTATCAATAATAATGTTTTGTGTACAATAAAATTATTGAATGTTTTACATACTGTAGTATGGCAAACTAATGTATCGCCATTAACTGGTATGGTTTGCAAATCAGGGATCCAGATTTGTGCATTTAAAAAATAACACAAATTACAAACTCAATCTCTGTTTAGCTTACTTTAAGTTAGTTTCTTAGAGAATTATAGAATTTTTATTGGTTATTTGATGTTATAATAAATGTTTGATTGTAGAAACAACAAAAAGAAATGGAAGAAAAGAGAGAGACACAAAACAGGAATGCAACAAGGTAAGATATATCTAAGCCCAGTACCGAGATCAACATCCGGTTTTTCCTGGCATGCTACATATACATGTTTCTGTTAGGAGGCTTTTCAGATGCAGACAGAATCTCTTGGTCTCCTGAACAGGTCACTAACTCTCCTGGACAATTTAAGAGAGCCCATGCACATGTACTTGCCAAGAACGTAAAATTGGCAGTATCTCCTAGATTTCTTTTTTTGGGGGTCGGCATCTGACAAGTACATTGCATAATGTATATTGCTGGGGGAAGTCCAGTTCTTATAGTCTTGCAAAATCTTTTAGTACTTACATGTACATGTACACTGGTCAAAACCAAAACCAAAATGCAATCAAATAAATAAAAAAGCTAAATGTCTTAGTTTGAGTATACATGTAGATGTAGAGTTGGGTGTGTGTGAACAGACATTGGAATTAAATGCACTTATTTTTTTCAGGAAACCTAAACTGAATAATTCTGACAGTGACAAACCAATCTTTAAACTCAGCAAGTAAGTCTGATCAGTTGTTTAAGAAAGTCCTCTTACAGGAGACCAATATCATTCTACTGTCCGTTTTTATTGCTTGAGCTCATGAGAATATTTAATGTGTTAGGTTTAGTAACTTATCATTTGAGGGTGTGGAATTTAAAATGGAGCACAAAACTTTAAAGTGTATATTTAGATTTGAGAGCTACAATCTTGTATTTTGCTAACAGTGAAATTTGTTTTGTTTCAACCTTAGGTTTGACAAGGTTCAACCCAGAGTTGAGAGTTTCCGAACATAATCATCTGATGAGGAAGGCAAGAATCATGTGTGCTTCCCAAAACGTACAAAACTTCATGGCAGGTTATAAAATATCCTGGCCAGTGAAACAAAGGTCTTGAGATGACATGGAAGTTAATGACCTCTGCCAGAGGCTTTTATTGCCCACTGACTCTAAAGTTCAACATTGCGCCCAAGATGCTGGGTACCACCATCGCTGAAAGCTTGAAAAACCTTTGAGACTGCAGCTATGTGCCGAGTGTAAAAAGGAGAAACAAAGAAAAGACTTGTTACTGTTTTGAAATTTGGACATTCCCTACGTGTACATGTAACACATTTAGAAAAAAATTCAAAGTTTCATAAACTTGTGTTTAACTACTTGATATGAAAGTTAATGAAATATTTTGTTGCATTCTTTCACTATTAACACTATTTATTATTTTTGAGAAGCCAGGAACTTTATAGATGGAAAACGGTTCATGAGAGAGAGATGTTTAAAAAAGTTTAATAGGGGTTTTACATGTATAGCATTTGAAATATTTTAGGGTGTTTGATTATAAATGTAATATTGTGTATATTATCATACATATGTCTTCACCAAGTTACATGTATCTGGTGTACATAAACATGTCTTGTAGATGCAGATAAACGACAATTTGTATTGACTATACAGGCGTGATGTAAAAAAAAAAAAAACAAACAAAAGAGTTCGAGTAGCGTATGATGTACAATATAATATTTAAGATAATATTAAAGTGTTAAAAAATAAATAAATATTACGTACTTCTGACTTGGTCTATACAAAGTAGTCTTGTGTTGTGTTTAAGCCAATTTTTTTACAGTATGTGTATACATGTTGGAATAACTTCTTTTATTTTTTCAATTAATTTCTACAATATCTTACAATGGATGTACAAACGAAAAAAATATACTAGGACAAAGAGTTTAAAAAAACCACTGAGAATATACTGTTAATAGTTCACACTACACTGTTTGACAAAAAAAAAAATGTATGTACATGGTACGAAAAGATAGATGCATGCAACATGACATTGCTTATACATGTAATTATCATGAAAAATGATGTGAGAGTTGAAATGGGTTTAACTTGCATATTTAAATCTTGAAGATCAGAATTTTTACACTGGTGTTTTTTTTTATCTGAAGTCAGGTAACAGTCGTGTAGGTCTAATGTTTGCAACTGGTAAATTGTGATGTCTAAATCCTAGCTCTGGTAAGTGTTGATCAATGCCCAGAACATTGCTTGTTGCATCTTTTAATAGTCTTCCTCTGCTTTCAGGATCAAAGTTGGTGAATTTCCTTTTCACAGAGAACATATCATTTTCCTTTTCCATTCCCAAGTTTCCATATAAATATGGCCTTTTGGGAAGTTGAGGGACAGCCTCTTGGAAGCCAAGAAGTCGTTGTGTAGCTTCAGCCCTATGAAAATAGGAAACAATGTTCATGGGGTAAAGAAAGTTGCTAAATTTTATTGACCCTATCCTCATTCTTTCAAACTCTTTTATGGGTTCAGATGCCAAATGACATTTTAAAATGTTGTTATTCAAATCAACATGTTCAATAATTATGGAAGCCTGTGAAAATTGATTATGTATGATGTGCGATTCCAGAAAATAAACGTACTCCCCCCACAGAAGGGATTGGAATTTCCTGGGGGTGGGAGTGAGGCATTTTGTAAGCTTAATTGGAATTTCCAGAGGGAGAGAGTGGGGTGTGGTGAGGGAAGTACCGGGTGTGGATATTTTTTGACACTACACTTCTAATTAAAAAAATCTGTGAATGTGTAATTAACCTGTCCAGGTAATATTTTGGTGTGATGCTGGTTTAATTTGTAAACCCAAGTGCATGTCTAAACTTTCTTTCAATGCATATCCAATGAAGGAAGATTGCAACACTGTTACCCTTTCAGGAAAGCAGTATTTTTTTGATTTGAATGAAACTATTAATTGTACAATTTTTAAGGGTCCTTGCAATGTCCCAACGACTGAAATGGCAATGATACAGTGCTTCTAACAGACTCTTGAAAACTCAGTTTTTCAAAAAATAACTTAAAAACCAACTCGGCAACCTGGTATTTTTTCAATTTTCGAAAACGTCAACAAATTTTCCAGTTTTACACATGTATGTGATATGAGAAAAATATATCTAGTAGAACACGAGTTATTTACAAAAGGGCTGCAGTAAATAAACTGGACCAACCAAGTCCTACCTTGTTACTTTTTCTTCTCGCTCACTTAGAGTTCTTTCTCTTTCTGTGAGAATTTTCTCTCTCCCTAAGAAAGGTTCAATGTGGGATTAGTTATTAACTTAGATTTCAACATGATACCATGCTTGATATTGAACACATGGATAAATTCAAATGTCACATTCTTTTGTGTGACTGATACATACTGTCCAACTCTTTTTGTTTTTCAGTTAGTTGTTTCTCCCATCTTCTACAGAACTCCTCTTTTTTCTTTGCATCATTTCTATGAGACAACAATATAATGCAACAAAGCTCAAAAGCTTAAAGCAAAAGTGTTGTCAAATGACTCTCAAATGCTTTTGCTTTTGATCGTTAATGAGTGTAAAACAGAGGTAACAGCTGAGCAATAGGCTAGCTTTTTAATATGGTACGTACAAAATGATATATAAAGGAAAGGAAAACATAAACTTTAAAATTACAGATACAGATGTATTTGTACGGTAGAAACTTACTGTGGGTCAGAGTCTCTCTGAAATCTCTTAAAAATTGGGTTCCAAAGAAGTTTGTCTATTGATGGTCGGCATTCGTCCTGCAAATTGTACCATGTAAATTGACAAAAAAAAAAACAAGAACCTTATCAATACCAATATATTAATCCTGATTAACAGGTAAGCATTAATTTAATATATTTTTGTCTGGAAAATAATTAAAACTTAACAATGTAATTACAATAGAATAATACCTGTAGTCATCAAACTCTATTGAGAGGCCACATCTCATTAAACAGCCCGGTTATCAAGGTCCCAGAATTATTGTCAGTAAAATACTGTAAATAAAGTGCCTTTTAACCATCCACCGATATCAAGTGGCTGTGGCCACCTCTTTTTCATCCGGATTAGAGTTCATCTATTGTCTTTACTCCTATTAAACTGCCCCAAAATTAGATACACAAAAATTCACTTTTCTTTTGGAAAAGTCATGGCAGGAAGAGTCTTAAATAAAGGGTGTCAATTAAAATAGATTAAAAACATTCAAACACATGTTGATCATAATGGTTTTGAAGTCACTCAATGTTTAATTTCCCAGAGGATGACCTCTTAATAGGGATTCAACTGTAATAATATTAGAAGTTGAAATATGGGTGCCACATGACTTTCCATAAAAGAATCAAGTGTTTTAAAGATTTATTTGTTCCAAGATTTATGATTTGGCAAACCTACTTGCCACTGCACATCAAACTTACATTTACTCTCAGCATTGAATTAACAACTTCACTCAAATCTGCAGAATAATGTTCAGGGATTGGACGGAACTTTCCTATTCTGATCTTTGCTTCAAGAGACCTCTGATTCATGGCAGTGAATGGTGGTGACAAGGAACAGAGTTCATATACCAGGCAACCAAGTGACCATATGTCTGATTTCTCATTATAACTTTGTTTGTTCACTTGTTCCTGATAAAAATGTATGATGAATGAATAAGCAGGATATTCATGGGCTGGTCATAAAATCGTACAAACAACAGGGAAATAGTTGCCAGAGACAGAGACATCACTAGAAATAAAATTACCCTGATCAAATACAAAATGTGAGATGTACACTTAGTTGTGGCTTCCATTGTCCCCTAATAGTCATCCTTTCTACCTATAAGCTGCTTCAGCTGCTTTTAGTGAACTGTCCAATCATCCCATCCACTAGTGCAACTCGGAACTTAGACTGCATTGCAGACGCTACCTACTGCGGGTACATTTCCATCTGTACTGCAGGTGATGAATGGGATGCAGTGATGCGTGAGAAATCCACCAGCCCTGGGCAATCTAATGTGAGTTTCTTCACTGAAACAGATGCTGTTACTACCAGGAAATGAACATGCAACTTACTGGTGACATGTAGTATGGTGTTCCAACAAATGTTTTAGCAAAGCTTGTGTCGTGTTGAAGTACCCTGGCTAATCCAAAGTCTCCTAGTTTCACATTATCATTGCCATCCAAGAAAACATTAGCTGGCTTGAGATCTCGATGCAAGACATGTGCACCATCCTTCCTCCGATGACATTCTTGAAGTGCTTCCACCAGTTGCTGCATAATCTTCACTATAAATTCTTCATCTACAAATCTCCTAAATTAAAAAGAAGACAATGGCACTTGATATGAAAAAACTTAACCACATGTAGGACATTCAATTATTTTTGAGATACATGTAGCACATGCATTACATGTAGATGCAGCCAAAGTAGATACATGTACGCCATAGTAGAGGTAAACACTGTTACAATCCACAGCATCAGAGGGGCCAGATTGCTCATTGGTATTCACACTTATTCCAGTTTCTGCGACATGAAGAATTTGATTTTAACAGCCTTTTACAGTTTTTTTTTATACAAGTTAACCCTGCCAGCATTCTGACAAGTTGCTTTAACAACTATTCTCTTGGGCAGAAAGGTTTGGTTTGTGAAACATCAAATTCTGTGACAGGGTATTTTACCAAACTAAAATTTGTCCTGCTTTTGTAGCAGGACAAAACATTGTAAGGCATGAGAACTGACAGATTTTTCAATTTATGCACCATGATCTGGTGGAAAACGTCAATCAAGTAAATACAATCTCTTTGATCTCACCATGTGATGTGATTGACACTGGGGAAAACAAATATTATTTGTTTTTGAAAGCACCAACCATGACCAAATTGAAAATTTGATAAAAAAAAATTGTCAAGAAGATGTATATGACTTATCTAAGAACACGATGGTAACAAACCTTACCAGCCATGGCACCCACATATCTACATGTAGATCTGGTTATCCACGTGGCTATTCATTCTTCAGTGATGACGGGAGTGTAATAACTGAGTTTGAATGTTGACTATTGAAAACTTACTTTTCTTTCCTGTGTTTGGCTATCAGTGCTCCTAGATCCCCTCCTTCACAAAACTCCATCACGATGTAGATTGTTGTATTGGAACGATCAATGATTCTATCGTAGTATCGAACGATATGAGGGTGTTTTAGTTCTCTTAGAAGATTTACTTCCGAAACAAGCATCTGCTTTTCGACCTCTGTCATTTTGCCATAGTCAAGTTCCTTCCAAACCAGAATCTAAAAATAGTAATAATAAACGTACTGACTTCCAAAATTGACTCCACAATTTCACGATTTAAGACTTGTTAGCACAGCAAATTAAGAAACATGAAATTGCACCACATACATTGTAAATTAGTTAGAAGCAAAAAAACACAGCACAGTATTTCAACTACTGTTCTTTCTTCACTCCGTGAGCTTATTTTTGGACTCTAGTTTTTGAAAATGAGACCATGCAAGACAAACAGGTAACACTGCGGTAACAAATTATTGCAACTTCTTGGGCCATTTTGGAACTGTACCTTGTTGTCGATTCTCCGTCTTATCTTCTTACACGTCCCATAAGAACCGGACCCTATTTCACCAAGAATATCGTAATCTAAAAGTTTAGAAGGCATAGCTGTTTATTCTTGAAATACACAACGTTCCTTCGATAGTTGTTTATGGTTCGCTCGGCTCT
>OMLO01002194.1_pt1:12500-15581 | contig 15581 bp, 9 predicted proteins | sample 1674811 | NCBI WGS metagenome assembly OMLO01 (sample SAMN06265003, study PRJEB25207) | coral metagenome | isolation source: Coral host | place: Mexico:La Bocana,Puerto Morelos, Mexico | collected 2008-11-13 | reverse complement strand
CTCCTTGATCTCGACGTGGGAACTAGAACGGAAGTTAAGTGAAGGCCGTTGTTTAAATGAGAAATTTTAGAAAAAAAAAATCTGTGTTTAAACAGAAACTGGGAAACTTGAAATCAATGCTTGTGAAAAATATTTTGATAGTGTTTCCCGGCCATTTGCGCGGATCTTTTCAACATAAGAGCGAGTTCATTAAACTAATAGTTTTCCTTACAGTTTAACAGAGAATGCATCTGGTTTTTCCATGCGATATCCTGTTTTGAGAAGAATATAAGGCTCCTTGTTGTTCATGGAATACACCCCCTCCCCCTCCACCTTGCAGACGGGACACAAATTGTTTCCTTGGCCTCGACGTGGGAACCAGGAACACCGAGGGTTTCCGAGACAGAGTCTATGTTTAAACAGAAGCGGAAAAGCAGAATCGGGGAAACAGAAAATTAACCGTTCTAAAAAATGTTTTGGTCAGTGTTTCCATTAATTTTTACGGGGATCTCACAAACATAAGAGCGAGTTCATTAAACTAATAGTTTTACTTACAGTTTATCAGAGCATGTCTCTGGTTTTTCCATGCGATATCCTGTTTTAAGAAGATTGTAAAGCTCCTTGTTGTTTATTCCAGGATAAGGATTTCCTCCTAGAACAACAAGCAATTACAAGTTTGACTGTGCATTTAGATATATGCAACCCAAGGAGAGGAACTCCCATAAAAAATAAAAGGTGTGCTCGTCGGAAATTTTGAAAATACTCTCTAAGCCGGGTAGCAAAAACATTTTTGTGGGCGAGGCCTGATAACCATATAACCGAACTGATGTTCTACAATGAACCTGGACAGGACAAGCTCATTTATCCGGGTTATGCGGCATGTACAAGTGTGTCATTTAAAGCATTTGCTCAGTAGACTTTATGACCTAAAAAACGGCTTCGCACTGATGCGATCTAGTTCAGTATCAGTGCAAGAAAATCATTCAGGAGAAAATAATATGTGTCCTTACCCATTGTGCAGAGTTCCCAGAGAAGAATGCCAAAAGACCACCTGGAAAAAATAGGTCCAAAAAGTTGAATAGATTTTATCACCAATATACTCATTAAATACAACGCCGTTTCAATTGCGATCTTCAGTCTTAGGTACGTAGGTAAAGTAAATGCTAAAACACCTTTTTCCCGAAGTTAAATACTCCGAATAGTACACATACTGCTCATATTTCATTATAATTCTTGGATCGCTCTGAAGCATTTAACAGTGGATTACATCGAGAACGGAATACGGAAGGAGTCATCATTTCTTAAAAGGCCAAAAATGGGAGGAAAAGGTGTTTTTTTCGAAATTATTCCTCTGAATGGTAAGAAGCAGGAGACAAGAACTCAGCTCTGTATTCCACCCAGTGGTTAAAAGTTATAAAGTGAACAGAGAAACTTACACATCACTTTTGGTGGTGTATTCACTGTTGTATAGTGCTTCAGGCGCCGTCCATTTCACAGGCAACTTTTTCCCTCTTTTCAGTTTGTAAACGCTTTCTTGTGTCTGTCGCATCAATCCAAAATCTGATATTTTTACAACTTTGTCCTCGCCAAGAAGAACATTACGAGCCGCCAAATCACGATGAACAAATCCCTTACTTGATAAGAAATTCTACACCAGTTTGTTTAAAGGGAAGGAGACAGAGAAAAAATATGCAGAAAGTTAAACGTGCACGACGCTGGGGCGCGTAAGCTTACAGCCAAACCAAGCGAAGCGTACTGTTAACATTATAGTAATAAATTGATTATTTAAATTTGAACCCACTTGTCATTTCATGAATACTGTTAACGGATTAAATATTCAAATAATCACTTTATTAGTGTAATGCTGAGGAGTGTGCTTCACTTGGTTTGACTGTTAAGAGTTTTTTTTTTTCTGAAGAGTAAAGGCTGTAAATATTCACTGTCTAATTGTATCGAAGCTCGTATGAAATGCTAGAAAGAAGCGTTTTATTATCGTCAGATGAAGAAATATCTATCTAATTATATAATTATAATCAGAAAACAATTGTTTTCCTCAGGTGTTTTAAGGAGGTGTGGTTAGGGCGCTGGATTTGTAATCTGGAGGTCCCGGGTTCAAATCCTGCTCCCTGCCACTGGATGGATTTGTCTTCGGTGGTCCCGAATTTAACTCCTCCACGCTTGTAAATAGCCAGCTGGTCTGCCTCCTACCAGTTGGGATTCTTAATAAGTTTCTGTTCTATTTGTAATATTTGTTTGCTTATTTAGAATGTCCACAATTAGTACAACAGTGGTAAATACTCTGACACTTATATAAAGTGACTTTTTTTTTGCTTGCTTTACTACATGTTGGTTAGAGAAAAAGGAGGGAACCGCGCTTACAGCGAGTGTAAAAGATGGCGGCCTTACTAGCTAAGTGACATTTTTGGCATAGTTACTCTTTGTCTTCGCCATGCTTGTCAATAGAATATATTCATTACTTACCATTCCGCGAGCTATTTGCCACGCAAAACAAAGGAGGTCCTTCCCAATAAAGTCTTCGTCTTGTTGCACATCGTCATGGTCAGAATTTTGTGGGACTTGACAGGACTTCGTACCTCCCTCTATGTCTGGTTTGAGTTCCTCTGCCGCGATTTCCTGGGTAACCGTCTCATCGTTAAGCCTCGAACATGTGGGGAGTAACGTTTTGTTAGCGGTACCATCCAAGGGTAGCTTTTCGCAGTTCATTAATTTTCTGCTCACTTCCTCATTTTCCGCCAACAGTGCTTTTGATTCACTATCGATACTAAAGTGCAGTTCAGTACCATCCGGATTCAAGCGGCTTCCTTCGTTGAAGTAATTCTTTTGATAGCTTTTCTACGGGAGAAAAAAAGTAGGGAAATACTAACTGCTGCATTTAAAAAGAAATTACATATATTCTCAGTAAGTGAATGACTGGAAAACAACAACGTAGGATTTTTCGCTATGATTTGTTTTAGCGTCCGCGAGACGCAAATTGTTTCGGGAAGCTCAAGGGAAAGCCGTCGAGTAGAAAGAGGTAACCTCCTGTTATAAATATCTTTGTGCTTACGCAGTTTGTAAGTTTATTTGTACTCACTCTTGCTA
>OMLO01002194.1_pt1:0-7500 | contig 15581 bp, 9 predicted proteins | sample 1674811 | NCBI WGS metagenome assembly OMLO01 (sample SAMN06265003, study PRJEB25207) | coral metagenome | isolation source: Coral host | place: Mexico:La Bocana,Puerto Morelos, Mexico | collected 2008-11-13 | reverse complement strand
CATTTGCTTTTCTTCTCCGGTGACAGCACTTTTCTGTAGTTCACAGTGTAGTTAACAACTGGACAGCTGTCTTCAAAGGGTGGCTCCCACACCACAACAACGGTGCCCCCTGGTACCACGTTGGTCTTGTTGACAATAGCAGGAGCGCCTTAAGGAGGTTCAGAGGAATAAGGTGCAAGCGATCATGGATATCTCAAAGGTGAAATGGAAAGTAATTTAGCACACTTAAGATGGTTGAAAAAAAGGGGAAAGGTGTGGGGCAAAGGAGCAGCCTACAACTAAGTATAGTCGCACCTCTGATTGCGACCACGTCTCCTCAGCGAACAGTTTTTCAAAAAAAGAACCAAAAGTTTCCAAATCAAATCTCTATTTTGGGAACATATTGTAACCTACCAGTTCTCGTGAGCGACCACCACCACTTGGCACAAAATACCGCGGAAATAAGATAATAAGGTGTTGTAACATTATTACAAGAAATTTATCAAAGGAAAGTATCGGAATTTTTCTTGAAATTGACTTTTCCTGTGACTGATAAAATATTTCAAACATGGGGTAAGTCTTAAGTTACCATATCCTAATTAGGCTAAATGTTGAGCCAATATGGCCTGAACGCTGGTAGCTTAACGTTTTAGGTAATCGCTTACGTGGGGTTCGACTGCATACTAGAACTAAGAATTCTATCCGTTTTCAAGGTTTCCAGTCATTTAATACTCTCAGCATTAAAATTCAAAATACCTCTTGTATCGCGGTGTTCACCACTAAACTAAGTCACCTTTCTTAATATATGTACTCTTACTTCTCTTAGTGTGTTAGTGTGTGCTTTTTTCGCCTTTGTTAAATTTTTTACTTAATGTTTTACTCTTCCTTTGCTTATGCGCACTCACTCGCGCGTTAAGTTTTGCTAACTACTTTTTATCGTAAACTATGATTTTATTCTGTTAAGTACTTAAGATAGTCATTTACATAGATTTTATGGGCTATTTGGGCTTCGTTGTCTATAATATACTTTGATGTTTTCCTATTATATTTATAAATTGCAAAAACAAAACAAACAAACAAACAAACAAACAACCGACAAAATGAACTAACTTTGGCACCAGAGGTTGGCTCGACATTTGTACTGAATCGCGCAAACAGAGTCTTTTAGCTTGAAACTTAAAACTTGACCACGGTGACTTAAGTATAGTGCAAACTATTTTTAACGTATGACTCTGGAAAGTTGATAAACTAGCTTAGAACAAACGCCTCTTAACAGACGTCAGGTACCTTACAAACGACTTACTCATGTCATAAACAAAACGCCGAAACGGACTTCTAACAGACCGACCGTGGAATTAATTTAACTGACAATAGATGGACCTCAAACAAATCGATTTGCATGACTAACAAATGAAGAAAGAAACTCACTAAAACTGGCCAATGACTGCTGACAAACTTTATAAGAATCTTTCAGTCAATACCATTACGGACCAGACTCATAACATCATCGATTGGCTAACACTATTCACTTGACTATGAAGATGACTTCCGCTCAGGTTGTGGAAACGTCAGTGGCCAACTAAAGTTCTTTGCAGACCTATCATCAACAGGACGATCACACAAGACGAACTACTAATACTCCTGGGTTAAAACCATTTAACTCACCTCTTAGTTTATTGATTTGATCCAGCGACAGCGCCGTACCAAAGACATAAAGATCCATCACTGAACCGTGGAACTGATGACCGTTCCAGTGACCATCCCTACCAATCTGGTAACGCCAACCTGTGGGTTCAACAAACGTGGAGCTACGGGGATACAATCTTGCTCTTTTCACTTTACCATCAGCATAGATTATCACAAACCCAGTTATATGGTCCCAGGTAACAGCCACGTGGGTCCACGTGTCCAATGTGACATTGGTACTCTCTATGGACCACAATTCCAATTCATCATTCTCATACTGGTAGCGCTGAAATGTAATCTTCTGGTTTTTGATGCTTAGCAGAAACTGCCGTGGATTATACCAGTCGCCATAAATTGCTCCAATGTCATCGGAGACCCACTCAGTTTGTTTGATCCAACAGGAAATGGTGAAACTTCTGTCGTTGAGAGTGATGATCGGTGCAAGGGCGTATGAATGCGATTGGTTCAAAAAAAGGGCCTTGCTGCCAGGACACCTTCCCTCGGTGAAGGACGGAGATCCAATTAAACTAAAATTGGAAACAAATCATGAGTCTCACTAAAATATGTCCACAGTAATGAGAAATAAACGTTGAACCGTCCTTTTATATACATTGACAATTCAAGGAGAATCAATGGTTTCGTTCGTTACAATTTCAGGAATCGACGGATCCAAATGATGCTAGGCCTCTTTTTTAGGCAGTGAAGCATCTACAAGACAGGACTATGTTTGCGGCTAGTAAGTACTAGTTCATAGTAGTATATTTGTCAATAATTTGCGCATTGTGGATTTCCTAACTATTCTCTGGTGCCCATCAGTTATTCGTCTGTGTGAGGAGGGACATTAGAATATTAGACTACTGTGCCTCCTCACGTTTTCGATAAAAACCAATCATTGAAGTGGTTTTCATTTGCCTGTCGAGAATAATTGGCATTTGGTTTCGTTTGGCATTATCAGGCCAACCAGTTGCAATTGGCTCAAAAAAACGAGCGCCACTTTGTCATCTAGCTTATCAGACCTGAAACGAAAACCAATCGTAACTCGCTCGCTCACGTTTTGATTGGTCCATTGGATTGGCCGCGTCCTTTTTGATTGGCTAGAGTGATCACTTTGGACTGCTTTTGCGATACTCAATAGAAAACGCTCTGTCTAAAGGAAGGGATCACCTACTGTTAAATTTAAGTCGCTATATAATTATTATACTTTACATCTCTAAGGTTTAGGCGCTAATTAATAAGTGGCCAACCTTATATCTTCGTCATGGCCATTCAGCAACCAGTAGCTTAGAACTACCTTATCTGAAAACAAAACAGTCGGAGAATCTGTTTTAGCTTCCATACCATACTGTAGGTGTCTTCTAACTAGTTTCAAAGGCTACATGTTAGTGGATTGCTGACGGTTTTTTTGGTGTTGAATAACTTGAATAGATTTCGATGAGACTTCTGCTGGAGTCCATACTCATGAGTGTCATTAATGATTCTGAAGGAGTCTTGTTCTCATGCAGCCATGATTTATCAAGCAGACTCTTTGGAAAAGAAAATTATCAATGCAGTCCAGTTTGTTTGGTCAATAGAATGCCCTCGTGTACATTATTAGATCGATGCTTAAGTCCTCAGGTACAATTATTTATATAAAGATCACAGGAGGTGTCGAATTGGGATATTCGTCAGAGTTCGAAAAACAATAACTTGGAAAAGTAGCAAATATTGACTTGGGCTAAGTTAAGCCTGATTTATTCTTATTTTATTCTTATTTGCGGAACATTGTTGAAAGGAAAAATTGTCTGCACACAATTAAAATTAATTTGACCCTGAAAAGATATTTCACTACAGCTATTGCGGGGTACATTTTCAAGTCACGATGCGTAACATGTTTAAATTATTAATTAATTTCATACAGTTAATTTTAGAATTTATTAGGATTTCAGTTTGATATTAGTGGTCCAAGAGACCCTGAGAGCGGGTATGTTACAGGTCGGTAAATTCCTTTGTCTCTTAACCCTACTTATTCATTCATTATGAATAATTAGGGTAAGAAGACAAAGGAAATTGAGAATCCAACTAGGTTAAAATAATTTTGACCTGAATTTAATTTTGACCTGTAACAGGTACCTGGAGGCGACATCCTGCAGCATTTAAGCATGTCAATACAGTTCAGCTGGTCACAGTCCCCTTTGTACACGCCCATCATATAGTGCCAGTCTGGACACTTGCTCCAGCCTTTCTTATTTAGTGATTTCCTTACATCTTCGTCGTAGCAATCCTTGGTCATGTTTTTGAAGTTTCTGGGTCTGCAACACAATGCTTTTTCGATATTGTGAAGCCAAGTCCCACTTGAACGGTATATTCCTTGTAGAAAATACCCGTCAGGACAGGAAGCCCATTTGTCGTTTCTGGAATCACAAAATATTTATTCGAGATTATCTTTTGGAATGAGTGGTTCATCAGGCCGAAGCTTATTCCGGTTTCTCTACGGTATGAAGAAGCGACTAGGACAATTTCTACTTCCTCCTAAATGGCATTCTAGCATTACGTTGGTTGGTACCAATTTACACTGTTACCTGAGTGGGGAGAGGCACTGTTAGAGTGAAATATCTTTCACAAGAACACAACGCAATGTGCCCGACCTGTGGCGGGGCCGGACACCTCGAGCCAAAGACGAGTGCACTAACCGCGCCTCCCACACGTTGTCAAGTAAAAACAGAAAAAAGAAATTCCGATATCTAGATCTGATCGAATTGGAATTTTTCAGCTGAAGAACCTCTGGGCAAGGCGAGAACCGACACCGGACCGAAATCAAACGCTTGCCACATTGCTTGCCACATTGCCACGCTCGATCTTACCGCTCCGTCATTCACGCTCCCAAGAGCGAAATTGTGCCGGTAAGGAAAATATTGAAGAATTTAAAATAAACCAGAAATAAACAAGAATGATTATGACAGAAGAAGATTTAGAATGATAATTTGATCTTATATGATGCATTCTTCGCGTCTGTTCCATGCTATCATCCTCTACAAAAACGCAAAAGCAGATGGTGAAAAAAGTAGGGAGAGTTTGCTTAGCTTTGCCTTTTCTTAGCAGACATTGTTTAACTGACAAGAAAACGAGACAGTGGAGACAATTAGGTGAAGATAATCGTGTAACATTCGTATAGCTTATAGCTAGTGCCAGTAAAAGCTTAATTAAAGGCAAGTTTCTTCATGTTGTAAATCACTTGGTGAGACTTCTAACTTACTTGCTTAATGATGTTTTCCAATCTAGTGTTTGACAAACAGGAGTATGATCTTTGTATTCATGAGGAGGGCTACAGCACCGCCCCTTTTTAATATTATCAATGCCATCAGATGAAGAAATAACAGCATCATTTTCCCTCCACACTCCACTTATGTATCTTCCCAATGAGCAGTTTGCCCATCCTGGTCCACTGAGGGCGGACTCCCAGCTCATCTCATAGCACCTGTCGTTTCCTGTAATCGTCGACAGAAGTCAAAGTGACAAACTTGTCTAAGGGTGCTTGGGATGTGTTTGAGATTATGCCAAAATGTTGTTCTGTGTGGGTTTTAACTAATGAAGAGTTATCACTATTTTCGAGAATGTATTTACTCAATGCTAGTCGAGACTCCCTAAATTGAGTCTGAAGGTTAAATCGAAAATGTCGTTTTCCTCGGAAAGGCAAAGTTATTTCAAGGACACAAACGACAGCCTGTTTGCATTCTTGCTGGGGGCTAGTTATATGCAAAAGACGAGCGTAGTTGAGTTTTCTAGCCTTGGCGAAGAAATTTGCTTTGTGAACATTTGCTCTTAATATCTGTTGCATGTGAATGTCGATATAGTTAAGAGAATAATACTCCTGTCCAGTAATTCTGCCTTTCAGAAATAGTTTCTAATGATCGCTGAATGAGATTCACTTTAGCCTCGACTAAACAAAGTCAAATTCGCCTGGCATGTCGAAGTATCATTATGATTACCTTGACCAGCGTTTTCCACTGCGATTATTTGTTCCTTGGTCAAAGCAACGTCATAAATCTGCATGGCTGTAATTCGTCCCTTGAAATACCGGCCATCATTGACTAATGCACCCATTCTAACGTTATCTTGAGTTGAAATAGACAGGGCGGCTCCAATATTTCTCTGCACCTGGCGTTGGTCATCCAGCCATAGATTTGCCATACCAGTAATGCGGCTATAGGTAAAGCCAACATAATGCCATTGGTTTAACGCCAGAACTTGAAAGGTAATTAAACCTGGAAGCATCTCGTAATTTCTTTGACTTATTACACCATACAGCTTTCCAGAATGCACCCAGAAATGAACAGCCCAAGGCTGACCAGTTATCTTATAATTGAAAATAGGTCCGTCTGTATTCTCAGGATACACCCAACATATTATTGTGATGGAGTGTAGAGCATCTAACCCTCCATTATTTGGGAACTCGATGTAACTGTCTTTTTGTCCCGTGAATTGGTACGAGCCACCGTCCTTGCCATCGGGCCCAGCTGCTATGCTAACACCAACAGGGGTACCCTGGGGCTGTCGATTTTTTATTTCCTGCGTTGAATACTTGCTGTTCAGGGGATAAAAGGCGATTGGATCTGGAACTGTGACGGCTACAAGGTTGAACCAAAAAGAATTTTTGTATCTGAACTTATGTAATATAAATTTTGAACTATTTTACTGATCCGTTTTCCCCTGATTCTTAGTTTGTTTGAGAAGAAGTATCAAACCGTCCAGACAAAAAAGAGAATTGTATTGAACGATTGCTTATGCGCAATGTTACTAAAGTTATTTTAAATCTCTCTGTCATTTAAGAGGATTATCAAAAGCAGAGAGGAAGATATCTTTGCTTAACGAACTAAGCTATATTAATAATCGTTAAATGATAACGTGTCTGATAAAAAAAAAATGAGTGTGGAATATTTTGATAGAATCTTCATTCATTTGACTTTGGGTTCTGTCCTTGTTTCTTGGTGCGCCTCCTCAGTTGACGAACAGAAACCATTTGTGAGCTTCGCATAATCGTTTTTGTTACAAATTGATCCTGGAATTATAAACATTAAAAAAGGCCGTTTCAACGTTAACTGTATTGAGGTCGTTGTGTTTTTTATTGTATATACTACTGAAAAGACCTTACTGTTAGCTTCATCTTGAAAGACGTAAACATTGTTTGCAAAAGGACCTCCTCTGCCGTCATTTTGGCAGTCGCTACTGTTGCCATATTTGTTAAACGTCTCCAGTGCGTCAGAGCTCGCTGCACACCATCCGCCATCTTGAAGTGCAAAAGCAGGGAAACCCCTTTTGCGAGCTGCGACAGCGCACTTGACTATTGCGTTCTGACGTCTTTGGTAAAAGAATACGCCACCATCCAAGACTGAGTCTGTGTCTTCAAGCGTTGTAATTGCACGATATTCGGTGTCTTTATAGCATCCAACACCTGTGTAATCTATTAAGAGAGCATACCATGGCATAGAAAACACACCAGCCAATCAGGATACAAGAAATATCTTTTTTTTTTCGACGGTATTACAGTCACCCAACCTTCACTTGTATTTTCCGTTTGGTGTACGGACCCACATAAAGCTTTTGTGTAAACCAAGAATTACAATTGTCTCGAGGGATATTCATAATATACAACGAAAAAGCGTTGCATAAATAAAGATTGAACGCATTCAATCGAGTGCTTGCATAGTAACTCTCTAGTAAGTAAGTAACGTCTTTATTTATAGAGGGTAGCATAATAGCTATATAGCTAACAAACCTGTGGCCCTCAACAACACACAATGAGCAAAGACCAGACCACAACACCGGGAACTCCGCGCCCTACTCTTTTCGATAAGTGTG